>Ga0334890_1000972_pt1 | contig 43389 bp, 40 predicted proteins | sample GraSluR1_MG_3_FD_207220 | JGI IMG/M metagenome (GOLD analysis project Ga0334890, IMG submission 207220) | Sludge microbial communities from methane-producing bioreactor in Wageningen University, Netherlands - Granular Sludge_31_08-R1 | ecosystem: Engineered > Bioreactor > Anaerobic >... | reverse complement strand
CAAACGCTTAATCTTAGTGATGATTTTGTCATTATCTACGAAGAACTCGGACATGCTCCCATGGAAGAAGACCCAAAGAACACAATAACTGATTATCTTGATTTTTTAAACTCAATCAACGATTAATAAAACCAGAAAGCCAATTCTAGAGGCTTTCTGGTTTTTTCATATCTTAAGTTTCAGTATCAGTTCGTCATCATCCATTTCTTTAGTATCAAGAAAGCCATAATTGATATAAAAATCATAAGGCATATTTGATTCGATATCACAAGATGTATAGAGATACTTTTTGCCATCTTTACGGCATTTATCAACGATTAAATCCAAAGTCATTTTACCAAACCCTTGGTTTTGATATTCTTTTGCTATCATAAACCGCCATAAGAAATATGCTGGTTGATCTAATTTATCAATATCATCATCATGCAATGAAAGCATGACAAAACCAATCGGTTTATCACCTAGATAAATCGCTCTTGGATAGGCAATCTCATAGTTTACATATGCTTGTGCTAATGAGATAACATTAGGAGCTACACATTTTTTTTGCATATCATCTAAAGTATCACTTAGTTTGATCACTTCAGAAAAATTATCGCTGTTTACTTCTTTAAGTTTAATCTTTTCCATAATATTTCCTTTCAATTTCCTTATCTAATCCGATTCTCTTTCATACATATTCCAATTTCCAATAAATTTAAATCCTAACCTTAAATAGATTTTTCCTGCGGTTGGATTATCATAAAAAAGACATAGTTCTTTCTTCTTCTCATTGATATACAAGTGCATCAGTTCCTTCATCAATATTGAGGCCAGACCTTGATTCCTATAATCCTTATCAGTAGCTACAGCTACAACCATTGCACTTTTCGTTGTTTCTGCAGTAGTCGCAACGGTTGAGATAATTTTTTCGTTTTCTTCAATAAATAGTGTAACTCCCATAGCCATCGAGTTGATTTTCCCTTCAACAAATTCACTTCGCTCTTTTCTTGATATTGAGAACTCTGTGATTTGAGTGATTAAATCAAATAATCTATGACACTGCTCTTCGGTCATAAGAGTTTTAATTTGGTAAGAACTATCACTTTTTGGATGCAGTAGTTCAGTTGCTTTACAAAAGTACATCTTTTGTTTTTTAAAACCGCTAAGATAAGGTTCCACAAGTTCCATCAACTCTTTCTTTCCGCTGATGTATTTAAAACTATCATCTTGAAATATCCTTTCATATTCAGGATTAAATCTAAGCTGATGAGAATAATAAATGGCATTTTCACGATACCTTAAGAAGATGCTCAAATATTCTCCTTTTTCAGAAAATTCTCCATAAATTCTTTGAAAGTCTTTGTCAAATCCAAAGGTTTCAATGTCTCCAATTGGAAAGATGTTAAATGCGGACTCCTCATACAAATAATCTAATACTTTCTTACAATCTGCTTCTGTCAATAATCTAATCATGTTTTACCTCTCAAAAATTAAAATTCTAACACTAAGACATTAATAACTCCTGAATACTCAACAAATGAGTCTATCAAAATTTTTCTATCTTGATAATAAATATCAAAAACACTTCTATCTTCTTTTGCAAGTTGTTTATAATCTGCGTTTTCAAATCTAATTGTAGCGGTCCTTGCATGACCAGCCACGACAATTTTATCCTCAACATCTTCTTGAAGATGCTCATGTAACCAAACAAAATCATGAACTGATTGACCTTCTCGCCAATCTTTGTTCCTTCCATCGATGCCTCCATGAACAAAGATATAATCGTCAAATTCTAAGAATAAAGGAAATGATTTTATCCAAGAAATCAAAAAGGGGTAGTCTTGTAAGATTTTATCTCTAATCAAGCCAAGATTGCTAGTACTTAAAGTTAAATTAGACAACCCTTCTAATGTGTAACCAAAACCATTATGCTTTATATTGAACTTCGCTTTAACATCATCACCTTCTAAGAATTCTAATAAAAACAAATCATGATTGCCAAGGATTATCGTTGCTTTGCTTTCAACATGAAGATCATAAAGATATCTCAACGTTTGTTTTGGTTGTACTCCGCGATCAAACAAATCTCCTAAAACTAAAAGATGATGATCTTTATTAAATGCATCATAATAATTCTCATTCAATGCCTTTATCAAAGCATCATAATGGGAATGTATATCACTTACTACAAAATATTTCATATAGTTACTTCCTACTTATGTCTTGTGACTTTAAATTTTTTAATTATATAATTAGCATCAGGAGCGATTCTTGCTTTTTTTAAAGCAATATCTATCTGTTCCTTGACTGTTTCGACACCTTCGAGATTTGGCAGTAATAAACCACTTTTGTTATTAAATTCTACTATAACTCCGTATATCAAAGGATCTAACTCATCGAGACTATTGACTTTAACAGGTTTATCTAACACATCAACATTAATCTCTAGATATTTCAGTTCATGAGCTTTTAAAGGCATGAATCTAGGATCATTAAATGCTGCACTTATTGCATTTTGAACAATCTCATTTGCGATAGAAGTTGTTGTTGGAAAAACGGTGCCTATGCAGCCTCTCAATTGTCCAAATTTCTTTAACGAAACAAATACACCTGCTTTATCTTTCATATTATCTGGAATATCATTCAATTCAAGTTCTTTATTTGTGTTTAAATAAAACTCTATCGTCTCCCTAGCTAGTTTGACAAAGCTATCCTCTTCGTTATTATTTTCTCTTGTGTTTTGTTTTTTACTCAACGGCTTGATTCTAGCTACTGCATATCCAACTCCAAATGTAGCTTCATAACTCAAGGTTTCAACGTCAAGATTATACTTGTCAAAAGCTCCGCTCATCACAACAAAAGACCTAAGCCCACACTCTGCTGCTTTTTTAAGAAAGCCTTCATCGAAATTCTTTAATTTTTCAAGTTGTGTACTTTCTAGAATTTCAAGGAAACGTTTATCGAAATCAACTCCTTCATTAGATACGCCATAAGGACCATCCTTTAAAAGTTTATGCGAAAGGTCTCCACTAGCCACGAAAACAAAAGATTTATCAGTTGCTTCTACTGCTTGATAAAGCATTTGGCCAAACAGGTAGTGTGTTTCCAGTGAATGCCCAGATATAGAGATTCTCACAATTTTTATATCTTTGAGATATTTTTGAATAAAGTATAGCGGAATCATTGTTCCATGATCCAAAACATCATCTTTACATCCATCTTTTCCAGCAGGGAAATTCCTTTCCTCCATTAATGCACATAAAGCATTAATAAAATCATTATCATAATTAACTTCAAACCTTATATCAGCTCCGTAGTTTCTAAAACTTCCAAAAGCTTTCTTGCCAGGAAAGATATTTATATAATCATAGTAACTCTTGGCATGAGTAGAAACAACGATTATTGTATCTGGATTAATCATCGCAATTTCTTTTGCTATTGAATCATAAGCTTCAATTGTTTTACCAATTTTTAACTCTTCACCTTTGCCGATTTGGGGTATTATCAAAGGTGGGTGAGGAACAACATATCCTGCCTTCAATTTCATAAGATATCACTCCTAAATAAACTAGATGTTTCCTAAGTAAACACGGTTTAATCCTGATTTATTGGCTAATTCTTTTGCTTTAAATATGATTTCCAAGTTTGTTGGTTGATATTTTACCATTTTCCAAGCCGGAAAAAATCTTGATATATGCCATATTATATCGCTTCCTAACTCATCCTTCAAAAAGTCAATAATATCAACAATATCTTTTATCTCGTCATTGAAGCCAGGAACTATTAAAGTAGTGACTTCTAGATGTATGTCTGAATTATATACTCTCTTTAAGTTTTTTAAAACTGGTTCTGATTTTGAACCACAGTAAAGCAAATGTTTTTGATTATTAACTGTTTTTAAGTCAATATTCATCGCATCAATGAAAGGCATAATTAAATCAAGTGTCTCATCAGACATAAAACCATTTGTTACCCATATATTCTTTAAACCTTTATCTCTAGCAATCCTCATTGTCTCTAAGGCATACTCTAAATAAATCGTCGGTTCTGAATATGTGTAAGAGATTGATTCACACTTATTAGTTAATGCATTTCTTACATGAACTTCTGGTTCAACTTCATAACCAAAAATAGGCTTATTGTTCTTTGAACTTTGAGATATTTCGTGATTTTGACACCATAAGCAATGATAATTGCAACCCATAGCAGCAAAAGAATAAGTCTTTGTTTTTGGAAGAAAGTGATAAAGCGGTTTTTTTTCAATCGGATCAATTGCTTTAGCTATCATCAAACCATAGTTAAGTGCTAATAAAAAACCTTTTCTATTTTCTCTAACCCCACATATACCTCTTTTTCCCTCTTTGATTAAACAATAATGATTACAGACTTTACAACGTATTAATAAATCATCAAGCACATCATACAACAAAGCTTCTTTCAATTTAATCACTCCGGTTCTTTAACTCAGTTATGATTATATCATTCTTTAAAAAGAAAAACTTAAAGAAAAATATACTTAGATATAATTCTTCTTAAAATATAGCTTAAACTTTGATATAATCTATAGATATAAGGAGATTTTGTCTATGAAAGATATTAAAGATATTTCTAAGCGTTCATTTGAACTGACAGAAAGGATAATCAAAGAAACTGGTCCTAGATTAGCAGGAACAGAACAATCCCTCAAAGCCGCAAAAATTCTTCATAAAGAGTTAGAGGTTTTTTGTGATAAAACTGATTTAGAAGAATTTACAGTCCACAAGGGAGCTTTTTTAGGTTGGATAAAGATTTTAGTTACTTCTTATCTATTAAGTTTGCTATTTGTTTGGTTAGAATTGCCGATAATTGCCTTTATTCTTACATTTTTGAGTATCATTATTATGGTTTTTCAGTTTTTCTTGTACTTTCCATTAATTGATTTTCTTTATAAAGGAAAACTTGGAACCAATGTCATCGGCTATATTGAACCTAAAGAAGATGTAACTTCACAGATTATAATTAGTGGCCATCATGACAGCGCAAGAATATTTAATTTTCTTTACAAAAAACCTAAACTCTATAATCTAAGAGTCACTGGAAGCATAGTCTTTGTTATAATCATGTTATTTGCGTCACTATCTTTATTCTTCTTACCAAATAATACTTTATCATTAATTATTAAGATAGTTTTAACACTTGGTTTTCTATTAACTGGCCAAATGTACTTTTTCGCTTCTAATAAAGGCACTCCTGGTGCAGGAGACAATTTAATAGCCTCAGCAATGGCTTTAGAGTTAGGTCGCTATTTTAGTAAGTCTAAACTTAAAAACACCAGAATTATCATTGCAAGTTTTGATGCTGAAGAAGAAGGTTTAAGAGGAGCTAAAGCTTTTGCTGAAAAACACGAAGAAGATTTTAGTAAGATTCCAACCATCTTATTGAATACTGATTGTCCTTACTATCTAAAGGATATTTTCTTTTTGACATCTGATATCAATTGCAGTGTTGAACTAAGTGAATCATTAGCAAAAGACTTAGTCATGATTGCTAAGGAGCTTGGCTATAATACTATCCATAAACCGATTGAGTTTTTAACCGGTGGTACAGATGCTGGAATGCTCGCAAAAAAAGGTGTCAAAGCAACAACACTAATGGCTATGCCTTGGAGTAACAGTGAAAGATCAAATGTCTACCACACTCCAAGTGACACGATTGAATCAATTGAATCAACTGCAATCGAAGCGAGTATTGACATTTACATTAATTATATTGAAAGGTTTTATACTTAAGTATCAAGAGATTTTTTTATAAAAACATAGTCTTTTTCACTTGATTTTTCTTCACTATACGCATATCCCATTATTTCTATGTCCTTTATCCTATGCCTTTTGGTGATTCTCGATTTTACTAAAGAATCAAGAAACTGCCCTCTTGCTTTTTTGACATCAAAACTTGAACTTTTCAGATATTTATCTCCTTTCTGTTCGTAGAAATGAATATTCAAAAAACACTTTTGATCTTTTATCATCTTACTAAACTCATCTGAAGAGAGATTAACAATCATCTCTTCTATTGAGAAGTAATCATTAATATATTCTTGCCAATAAGCATAAAGGTTAATTCCCATTGGTCTAATTGTCATATCTAACCGATAAGGATAGATTACACTGTTAGGTTTTAACGGGCCATACAAAGCAGATAATATTAGCAATCTTTCATTTAAATAACCTATTTGCTCATTTGTATATGATTTTAAATCTAATTGTTCAAACACTACTCCTTTATAAAAATCAATTGCCTTAATAATCATATTGTTTTTTTTAGAAAGCTGATAATATTCATAAGTCTCATCAAGTATTTTTCCTTTAATCTTGAGTAAAGCTGCTAAATCTACTTTTTTTAGCTTACTTAGATATTCAAGAAGTGAATTTGATAGTTCTGGTAAAATTGGACTTCTTGTTGGTTTGTCTATAATTTTTTCTAAAGAATTAGTTTTGCTCGGCGCAATTATTATTTTCATTTCATCATTCCTCATTCACTTTTTGTTCTTTTTACTAGGATATATTATTTAGGTAACAAATCTTCGATTAATATGTTAAAATAGATTATCATGCATAATATAAGGGAGCATAATAATGGGTGTTGACTTAGACGTTTTGATTTGGGTTATCGTCTCATTTGTATCCGGTTCGATTACTCTATCGATTTTCACATTTATCATTTATATAGGAAATAAGATGAAGTATCTAAGATATTGGTATTTCTTTTGGCTTTTAGTTACTTTTTCTTATATAATCCTTTATCTATCTGCTTATCACAACAGTTTCTTACTTTTGGGTTTTTTCTTTTTACTAATGGTTATCAACGGCTTTCTATTTCATGCAGGTTGCCAAGAATTTATCAACCTCAAACCATCAAAAAACCTTGTTAAGTTTGCTGGTATTCTAACTATCCCAATAATGCTTTCCATCGCCTTTCCCCTATGGGTTGGTTGGGGATTTACATTTACTTATTTGGTTTATGCCGTTTTTGTATTTTCAACAGCTCTAAACTATGTGAAAGATGAATCAAGAACAATTAAATATACCGGATATTTCATGATTGGTTTTTCTCTAATCGTATTAGTCTATCCGTTTTTGCTTTCATCTGATTGGTTTTTACCTTGGGGATATATAGTATATGGTATTTTTGGATTATTTATTGGTGTTTCTATATTGCAACTTCACTATCAGAAGCAAAAATTTGAATTGATTAAAACTCAAAAAGATTTACTGTATTTAGTACATCACGATCCGTTAACCAATGTTTATAATCGCACTTTCATTAACGAAGTGTTTGATAAGATAAACACTGAAAAGACAGAAAACATTGGCCTTATTTTTATTGACCTTAACAACTTCAAAAAGATTAATGACGATTTTGGTCATAAAAAAGGTGATGAGATTTTAATCAATATTGCCAACTCATTAAAATCATTAATTGCTGATTCTGGATATTTTTGCCGTTTTGGTGGTGATGAGTTCATAATCATAGTATATGATGCCAATGAAGAAATAATTGAAATGTTACAAAATAAGATAACTGATTTTGCAATTGATTACAGTAATAATGGGATTGGTATTTCTTTAGCACTTGGCAATGCTATAAGAAAAGATTGTAATCAAGATATTCATGATCTATTAGATATTGCTGAAAAAGAGATGTATGTTGATAAAAGACAATTCAAACAATCTAAAAACAGATAAAATAGCTTCTTATTTTTAAAGGAAAACTCAAAATTGAATTTTCCTTTTTTTATTAGTCTTGATTAAATATCAACTCATATGAGTCATTAAAAATATAATGCTTACCACCAATATGTCCGATATAAAATGCAGCTGTATCTGTTGTAACTATAAAGAAAATAGGGCTGTCAAAGATTAAATCTTCATTATTCTCTTGAACAGAAGTAAAAGGATAGATTGCTATTGATAAGCCACCATAATCAGATATGAACATCATATCAATCAACTTGCCATTATCACCTTCTAATCCAGCTAAATCTTCATAGATTTCTTCTAGATTAAAACTAAATGGATTATCAATCAAAAAAGGTTCCTCTGCAATCATCTTTGGAACAAAAATCATCCGATAATCACCTGATTTTTTCCCTATAATTACTCCGCTGTTGTTATATTTTCTTCCAGTTAGTTCTTCTGATGTATCAGAATCTACTATTTTGAATACTGTAAACTCATTAAACCCATAATCAGCGGCAGCTATTTCTTCAAGGTCTTTATCATCAAACACTCGATATGGTAATCTACAACCAATTAGAAATCCGATAAAAATAAAACAAACCATTATTAAAACTTTATTTCTCATTTCAATTATTTAACTTACTACATAAAAATAAGTTATGTCTCCTTTCCCAGAAAATAATTGTTAACTAGATTTTATCCGGTTTTTCATCTGATAAAGATTTTTGTCAGCTATATCAACCAAATCAGATATTTGCTTTACTCTATCATCAACAAATGCAAATCCCCATGATATGCTTAGATTATGTTTCTTGAGCATTTTATCATTAGCTATTGCTTTATTGATTTCTTTGATGAAATCAGTCAAGAATCTTTCATCTGATTCAATCAACAAGAAGATAAACTCATCTCCACCGTACCTTGCAAATAAGTCCGATTCTTTAACAATTTTGTTGATGCTTTCAGCAAACCTGATCAAAATCCTATCACCTGATACATGACCATACTCATCGTTAATTTTCTTAAACCCATTGATGTCTATTAATAGAACACAGAACTTTAGCTTTTGGGATAGATACAGTTTAAAGTTTTCAAAGGCAAAATTCTCAAAAGTTCTTCTGTTTGGTATCTTTGTTAGATAATCTCTACCACTCTCTAACTCTAATCTTTGTTTCTCTTCTATTAAAAATAAATCATACTCAATAATATCTTTAAATGTTAGCAACAATTCTCTATATTTAGTATCATAATCATTTTCTTTATCATCCAGTGTACAGATAGTTCCAAAAAAAGTCCCATCATTCCATTTTAGAGGCAAACCATAATATGCAATCATATTTAGAGAAACATCTGGATTACTCTTCCAAACCTCACTTTCCAAAGCATTCTTGATTAATAAAGCATTATCTCTTCCTATTACCGTTTCACAATATAGACCATGCATTAGATGATCTTTACCGTTTTTAGGATAAGGGTTGTCATCATTTTGGCTTTTCAAGAAAACTTCCATATCATGTTGTGTGATTCTCATTATTAAAGCTGCTGGCACATTAAAAAAATCAGCTAATAAATTAATGATTTTTTGCCACTTCTCTTGCAAATATTTATCTATGTCAGGCTTTAATTTATCTGTTATAGCAACCTCGATAGCCTTTGCATCTTCTCTCAAGAATACTTTCGTTCTCATCAAAGTCTACCTCCTTTAGTAAATTCTATCACATGACTAAGAGTTTTTAAAGACTACCAACAAAACTTAAATATATACCTCTTTGATTTTTAGTCATTATATTATTATTTTTAATATTTAGTGCTATAATATAATTAAGACAAGGAGAATAAGTTATGAAGAAAAGTCGAATAGATATCCAGCAAGATATCTTGCTAAAACTTCTAAAACCTTTCGTTTATATCTGGATGTTTTTTGATGCAAAAAGAGTAGTTAGGAAAAATGAAAAAATAGACTTTAAAAGGAAAGAGCCTTTTGTAATGTTAGCTAATCACACCTATTTATTCGATGTTGTTCATGTTCCTTTACGTTTTAAAAAAGTACCTTTTATCATCGCATCTCAAACGCTATTTACCAAACAACCTACTAAGTTTTTAGTATCTCAAGTTGCTCACGTCATACCAAAATCGAAAGGTAAAAGCGATTTAAAAACTATTAGAAGAATTTATGATGTTGTCAATAAAGGCTACCCGATACTCATTTTCCCTGAAGGAAATACAACTTTTTATGGCGATACTGGCTATATCGAACCATCTACCATGAAACTTATCAAAAAACTTAAACTTGATGTGATCACTTGTAAAGTAAAAGGTGGTTATCTTTCCAGACCGAGATGGGCAAAAGGAAAGAGAAAAAGACATTTTTTAGAACTCAATTATGATTTGACAATACCCAAGGAAAAACTTGAAACATCTTCGCTTGATGAGATTAACGAGATTATTTCTAGCGCTCTATATCATAATGAGTTTACTTTTCAAAGAGAAAGAATGATTCCACATGATGGCAAACACCTTGCTGAAGGAATTGAAAATATTGTATATGTCTGTCCCCATTGCCAAGCAATTAATACTATCGAGTCAAAAGGAAATAAGATATTTTGTACTTCATGTAATAAGATTGGTTATATTGATAAATATGGATTTATCCATGATTTCGTCTTTGACAACTTGATTGATTGGAACAAGTATCAACTAAATTTCAATGAACAGTTGAAAAAAACTAAGATTCAATCAAATGGTTTTCTTAACTTCATGGAAATCGAAACAGAGAAACAAATTCCTATTGGTCCTGTTAATGTTATTTACGATAATAATCAGTTAATCATAACTGGCTCTAAGGAAATAACCATCCCTATCGATCAAATCGCAAACCCAACTATTACCCTAAGAAGAGACTTTGGTTTTGAGTATAAGAACGTCCACTATCTAATAAATTTAGAAAAATACTCAACTTCATTCTTAAGAATTTGCCAAGATAAATACTGATGTAACATAATCATTAAAATCACCTTATCACTTTTTAAGGTGGTTTTTTTGTTTTTAAAATAAAAAAACCCTCTCAAAACTCTATATAAAAGATAAAAAGATATATATTTGTGTATAAAAATATCATTTTTTGCTTGAAATATCAATTTTAAAGTGATATGATTAATACATAATTATATTAGAAGTTAATATTCACCCCCAAGAGAAAAGAGTATTTAATTGTTTTGAATTTTCATAATCATCAATACTTATTTTTTTTACACAGAATCAGTAAGCGTTTACATATAGGTGAAATCATGCTTGAAATCCTTAGAGAAAAAAATCCTCAACTTAATATCTTGGATATTTTTGACCCCGCATTTTCTAAATATGGCCGAGTCTTAAAATTTGACCATTTTACTGAGTCAGCAAAGTATTTAGAAAAAAACACTGCAATTCCAGAAAGAGCTAACAACTATGTAGCAAATGACAGCAACCTTAGAAACTATCTGAATGATACTTCTCCTTTTCATAATTTGTTTGGCGGACTAGAACTACAGTATGGCTATGTGAACGGACACAACCAGCACTTGAACGCTCTAGAATACCACAAAACCTCAGAAGTCAATATTGCTGTTACACCTCTTGTTTTACTTTTAGGACTTGCAAGCGAGATTTCGGATAATAAATTTGACACTAAACATTTATCTTCCTTCTATCTACCTAGATATACTGCAATTGAACTTTTCCCAAGGACTTTACACTTCTCCCCGTGTAAAGTTGAAGAAAAAGGGTTTATTTGCGGGGTCATACTCCCTAAGGGTACCAATATAAATTTTGAAGAAGTTAAAACTATTTACACTAAGGAAGATAAACTATTGTTTAAAACTAATAAATGGTTAATCGGACATAAAGATAACATAAACCTCAATAATACAAAAGCACATATCGGGATAATCGGACCCAACTACAAAATAGAATACTGATGAGGGATGAAAATGATAATTTTTAATACAAACAAGGATTGTCTGTCTGTTATATATAACAATCAGATTATCTTCAAACATAGCAATAACCAACCAGCTTTTTATCTGGGTATAGGTAACGATACTATCGAGTCATATCGAGGAAATTATCAAATCAAAGATGATATCCAGGTTAAAATCCCTTTGACCGAATACACTCTTAACGATGATGAGATTAGCTTTCATTCTGGTGATTTCATATTGCGGTTGCATATTAAAGAGCAAGCTAATCGATTGCATATTCGCTTTGAAAGTATCAATCAAGTCAATCGTGTTTGGCTTAGATTTCACGCTTTAGCAGAAGAAAAGATTTATGGTTGTGGTGAGCAACCATCATATTTCAACCTTCGCAACCGAAAATTCCCACTTTGGACCTCTGAATCGGGTGTAGGAAGAGACAAAAACTCTAAAACTACTATTGATGCTGATAGATTTGATAAAGCTGGTGGTGATTACTTTACAACTTATTATCCTGAACAAACCTTTGTATCAACAAGAAAATATTGGTTACACGTCGAATCCTATGCTTATTCTGAATTTGATTTTTCCAATGAAAATTATCATGAGTTACTGATTTGGGAAGTTCCAAAAGAAGCAATTATATCTTTTAAACCTAGTTATTTATCTTTGATTACTGATTTAACAGATTTTACTGGAAGACCCCCGATGCTACCTGACTTCTTATTAGATGGTATAGTAATTGGTATCCAAGGAGGTATTCATTCTGTAAAAAATGTTATTGATAAATCGTTGGATTTTGGCGTTAATGTTAGAGGAGTTTGGTGCCAAGATTGGGCTGGAACTCGATTTACAAGTTTTGGAAAAAGATTATATTGGAATTGGGTGCTCAATGAAGCTCTTTATCCTAATCTCAAAGAAGAAATTAAAGAGCTAGAAAAAAGAAATATTGCATTTTTAACCTACATATGTCCGTTTTTGTTGGAAAATGAAACTCTGTTCAACGAAGCAAAAACAAATAACTACTTAGCATACAATAAAGATGGTTTTGAATATGTTGTAGATTTTGGAGAGTTTAATTGTGGCATAGTTGATTTAACAAATCCTCGTGCATTTAAGTGGTACAAAGAGATAATCAAAACTAATATCATCAATCTAGGTATTAAAGGTTGGATGGCTGATTTCGGAGAATACTTGCCAGTTGATTGTGTTTTATACAATAAAGTAGATGCAAAACTCATGCATAATCAATGGCCAGTTTTATGGGCTAGATGCAATTATGAAGCTGTTGAAGAATCTAATAAACTTGGTGAGGTCTTCTACTTTATGCGCTCAGGTGCACATAAATCACAGAAATATGCTACTTGTTTATGGGCAGGGGATCAATCTGTAAATTGGGAGTTTCATGATGGGTTACCATCGGTTATCCCTTCTGCATTATCTGCTGGAATGACAGGTTTACCTTTTAGCCATAGTGATATCGGTGGTTATACAAGTTTATATGGTAATCTTAGAACTAAAGAACTATTTGACCGCTGGCTGGAAATGAATGTATTTTCTACCTTTATGAGGACTCATGAAGGGAATAGACCATCGCAAAACTTCCAATTTTACAATGATGAAGACACTTTGAAACTAATGGCTCGCATGACAACTATCAGATATAAACTATCGGCTTACATCAAACATTTATATAAAGAAGCAATCACTTCTGGATATCCACTTCAAAGACCTATTTTTGTTCATTATGAAGATGATGAGTTAGCTTATGATCTCCAATATGAGTATCTTTTTGGACAAGATATGTTCATAAAGCCTGTAATTGAGCCCTTAAAAAACAAACAGGAAGTACGTCTTCCAAAAGATAATTGGATTCATCTTTGGTCAGGAAAATCTTATCAAGGAAGTTCAATAATAACAGTTGAGTGTCCTATTGGTTATCCTCCGGTCTTCTACCGGAAGGATTCAAGTTTTGTAGAATTGTTTGAGGATATCACGAAAACATACGGCTTTTAAAATGGAGGAATACAATGGAAGCAAAGAAACAAACTTATAGTTCTTATAAGTTCAAACAAAAAATAATTCCATATCTATTTTTAACCCCTAACTTGCTTATTTTTTCAATCTTCATTATCTTTCCTGCTTTGATCGGTATTTATTACTCGTTTACCAATGTAACACTATTTACCTTTGATTCATTTCGCACTAACGGATTTGAAAATTATGTAAAGATGTTTAATGATGCTAGGTTTATTGCTGCATTATTTAACACGATCAAACTAGTACTAGCAACTGTTCCGATTATCTTTGTTACTTCTTTGTTGGTGGCTTTACTGCTAGTACAACCATTGAAATATAAAGGAGTATTCCGAGCAATCTATTACTGGCCAGTAATGATTTCCGCTATTGTTGTAGGGATTATCTGGCAATGGATTCTTGCTGGAAATTTTGGACTATTCAATACTATTTTAAAATCCTTAGGTATTGGTGCAATAGATACATTAATTAACCCTAATTTTGCATGGTGGTCAGTAGTTTTCGCCATTGTCTGGTCAAGAACAGGTTATTACATGATTATTTTTGTAGCAGCATTACTCAGTATTCCTGAATCATTATATGAAGCGGCAAAAATCGATGGTGCAAACAAGTTCCAACAATTTAGATATGTTACTTATCCGTCTTTGAAATCTGCTCGTTTAATGGTATTTATCTTGGTTACAATGGAAATCTTTAAAACCTACCCCCTAGTTGTTACTCTTACTGGCGGAGGACCTTTTAAAGCCACTGAGTTTACTGTTCAATATATCTATGAAATGGCATTTAAGTCATATCAAGTAGGTTATGCAAGTGCATTAAGTGTAGTGATGTTATTATTTGTAACTATTATTTCAGGTTTGAACTTCTTCCTTTCAAAAGGAGGTAACAACAAATGAAAAAAGCTACTGTTTGGCAATATATTCTTGCGATACTCTTAATCTTTGTTTTCTTAACACCTGTTTTCTATGTTATCTCATCTTCATTCAAACCGATTAATGAGTTGTTTTCAGCTAATCCTACTTTCTTTCCAAGAAATTTCACCTTTGAAAACTTTCAAAACGCTTTATCAAGAGGAAATTTCTTGGTATACATCGGAAACTCATTTATCGTTGCTATTTCTTCAACTATTTTAGCTGTAGTAATAAACACAATGTCTGGATATGCATTAGCTAAGTTTAGATTCAAAGGTGATACATTTGTAATGATATTGATTTTGTCAACTATTATGTTGCCATTAGAAGTAATCATGGTACCGATATTTTCTGTTCTTAGAACATTTGGAATGTATAACAGCCTTTTGGCTTTGATTATCCCTGCAGCAGCAACTCCAACAGGTATTTTCTTGATGCGACAATATCTATTAACAATCCCTGATGAAGTTATTCAATCTGCAAGAATCGATGGAGCATCTGAATGGAAAATATTTACAAAAATAATTTTACCAAATGCAAAACCAGCGATAGCTACTTTAGCAATATTTTCATTCATGTGGAGATGGAATGATTATATTTGGCCTTTAATTGCTATTAGCACAAGATCTAAATACACCCTGCAACTTGCTATCGCGAATTTCTCTGGAGAGTTCGGTTCAGATTATAGTTCGATTATCGCTATGTCAGCTATCTCAATGATTCCGATGTTAATCGTATTTATTATTTTCCAAAAACAATTTGTTCAAGGTACTGTTCAAACTGGTATGAAAGGTTAAAAATCTTTGTGAAAACACAAGGTTTAAATAAATTTTAAAAAATGGGAGGAAATTATGAAAAAATTTATTGCAATGTTCTTATTACTTATGGCTATCGGTTTACTAGCTGGATGTAATAGAACCAAAACGCTCCAAATGCTATGGTGGAGTGATGGAACTGAAGGCGAAGTTATGCAAACTCTTCTAGACCAATACAAAGAAGAAACAGGTGTAGAAATCGAATTAGTTCCAGTTGCCTATAACGATTATGAAGCAAGATTGGCAACAATGATTACCGGAGGAGAAGCACCTGCATTAGCACGTGTTACTGAAGGTCATCTCAACAATTTCAAAGCAAATATTCTTAGTTTAGAGGGAGTTTATGATGAGTCAGGTTTTACAAACTTATTCTTCAATGCTGACGGCGATGTAATCTCTTTACCAATGGATATCACTGCTAATGGAATGTTCGTTAACTTAGACTTACTGGACAAATATGAAGTTAACTATCCTGAATTAGGTGATCCAGTATGGACATGGTCAGAGTTTGAAACAGAAATGTCAAAATTAAAAGGCAAAGATGATGTTCAAGCTCCTGGGATTTTTGACCATCAAGCTCATAGATTCATGCCTTTATTCTATCAAAATGGTGTGAAATTATGGACTACACCTTATTCTGCTTCTAACTTAAAATCAGCTAAAGCTGTTGAGGTAGTTGAAATGTTAATGAGATTCTACGATGAAGGTTTCTTACCAAGAGATGCTTATATCACTAAAAACTCTGCATCGTTATTCCGCACTGGACAATATGGTTTCCATTTATCAGGGAACTGGAATGTTAGTGGATATCAGAATTTGGAATTCAACTGGACAGTTGTTCCAATGCCTCAATTCACAAACAGAGCGACTATCCTTGGTGGAAAATCACTAGCAGCATTTAAAGACTCTGGTGCTGAAAAAGAAGCTAAGGCTTTCATCGCTTGGATGGCTGAAGGCGAACAACATGACCAATACACAGGTGGTGTACCATATTTGACTCCAAGACTTGGCGCAACAGTAAATTACGGTGATTTCGCTGATCAATATGCTGTTTTCCTAGATGAAATCGCTAATACTTCAAACGATTATGTTCAAGATTGGTTAAATCAAGTAATGATTCCTGGAATGTATCCAATCATAAATCAATTTGTTGAGGATGCAGCTAGTGGTTCTGAAGAAACTGCTTTGGAATTGTTAACACAACTTGAAGCAGACTTAAAAGCAGTAGCACCAACTTCTTAAAACAAAAAAATAATTCAACTATTAGGTGCCATATTTTTGGCACCTAATGATTGAGTTCTTTGTTTAGTCAGATTAGAGTTTGAGAGAAGATTGATTAAACAAACGATTCAATCTTATAAAAGGAGATGTTTATATTATGAATAAACTTAAGATTATCTATTGCCCTATCGGTGTTGCAACGTTTCATATGGAATCTGCACAAAAAGAATTCAACGATTCAGTTGAACTTCTAAAGAAAATTGAACCATCTATCCATCTACCTAATAAGTTAATGTTGTCTATTGATGATATCAAGGAATATCTAACAGATTCTTTTGCTGATTTAATCATCGTGCAAAACATAACTTTTGCTAATGCAGCTTACCTTACTGAGATTCTTAGAATCTGCAAAAACAGTCAAATTTTGCTTTGGACATTGAAAGAGCCAGTAATTGATGGTGGGAGATTAAGACTTAACTCTTTGACAGGTGCTTTTTCAGCTGGAAACGCATTTGTCAATATGAGACAAGATAATCTGCTTTATATGTTTGGTTCTCCAAATGAAAAGGCAATTGAAAAACAACTAACCGATACTATTATGGCCGCAAAAATCAAACATAATATGCAAAACATGAAACTCTTGATGATTGGTCATACACCACAAGGTTTTGGTTTTGGTAGAGCTCTTGATTTAGAGATGGCAAAGAATTTTGGAGTTGAGCTATTGACTGTAGAATCTAGAGAATTAACTCAAATCGCGAAAAAATTGAGTGAAGCAGACATCCAAGAAGAAAGCAACATTGCTAATAAAAGAATGGTAGATTTGGATAAGACTGAAAGCAAAAACCGTTTGGATTTTTTCAAGTTATATCATGCTTATAAGAAATATATCGATAATCTCGGTGTAAAAGCTATCGCTTCAAGATGCTGGCCTGATTTTTTCACTGATTATGGTACCCCTGTATGTGGAGTTTTAGGGATGCTAAATGATGATGGGATTGCTGCTGCTTGTGAAGCAGATGCCTACGGTGCATTGTCGATGTATATCGGTCAACAAATAACTAAAACACCAACATTTTTAGGTGATCCTGTATCCTTGGATGAAGAAGAAAACACTCTTACCTTTTGGCATTGTGGCACTGGTGCATGTTCTTTAGCTAGAAAAGACACTGGCGCTTTGACAGGAGTTCATCCAAATAGGAAGATTGGTCCTACAATGGAGTTTGGCTTCAAACCAAGCGAAAAAGCAACAATCTTTAGAATTGGTAGAAAACCAGATGGAAGTTTCAGATTTCTTATATTAGAAGCCGCCATCTTAGATAAACCAAAACAATTCTTGGGAACATCTATGGTTGTTAAGGTTGAACCTAAAGTTAAGGAATTAGTATCAAAAATGGTGAAAGCTGGTTTCGAACCACATTTTGCAATAATATACGATAATGTTGTAAAAACCCTGAAAATACTTGCAGAAATGCTACAAATCGAGATTTGGTCATACTAGGAGGACCTCATGAAAACAAGAAATGAATTAGAAAAAATTGCAACTCAAATAAGAAAACTTACTATTGAAAGTATCGCTCACTTAGGTATCGGTCACGTTGGTGGTTCTTTATCAATTGCTGATGCTTTAGCAGTTCTTTATTTTGATCAGATGAATATCGATCCAGCAAACTCACAAAAGCAAGATCGCGATCGCTTTGTTCTATCTAAAGGACATGGTGGCCCAGCAGTTTATTCAACACTAGCGCTCAAGGGATATTTTCCTTTAGAATTACTCTATACACTTAATCAACCAAACACTAACTTACCAAGTCATACTGACAAGAATAAAACTGTCGGTGTAGATATGACTACAGGTTCTTTAGGTCAAGGATTTTCTGCAGCTTGTGGTATGGCTACTGCAGTTCAAATCGATAAAGCTCCTTATTATATATTCACTATGATTGGTGATGGAGAAAGTCAAGAAGGTCAGATTTGGGAGGCTGCTATGTTTGCCGGTTCAAGAAAACTTGATCATTTGATTGCTTTTACTGATAATAATAGAATGCAAATAGATGGCGAAACAGAAAATATAAATGGTATTCACCCTCTTGATAAAAAATGGGAGGCTTTCAATTGGCATGTTCAATCAATTGATGGTCATGATGTCTTAGCGATTCAAGAAGCAATAATAAAAGCAAAAAACGTCCAAGGAAAACCATCGATGATTATTTTGAATACAATTAAAGGTAAAGGGGCAGAATTCTGTGAAGGATTAGTTAATTCACACAATATGCCTGTAACAAAAGAAATGGCTGATAAAGCAATTGAAAGGTTGGAATCATCATGGAACTAAAAAACCGAAATCTACGAGACATCTACGTCGATTTATTAATCGAATATGCTAAAAGCAATCCTGAGGTTGTTATCGTTGAAGCTGATTTAATGAAGGCTTTAGGAACTAATAGATTTGCTGATGTTTTTCCAGAAAGAACAATTAATGTTGGAGTTGCAGAAGCAAACATGATTGGTGTAGCTGCTGGACTTGCAAATATGGGTAAATTACCATTCACTCACACGTTCACTCCGTTTGCAACAAGAAGAGTTTTTGATCAAGTCACACTCTCTGTTGCCTATTCAAAACTAAATGTAAAAATGGTGGGTACCGACCCAGGAGTAATGGCAGAACTTAACGGAGGAACCCATATGTCATTAGAGGATGTTGGTATTATGCGAAACATTCCAACCATGACTATTGTCGAACCTGTTGATGGCGTTCAATTAGCTGCTTTGTTTCCACAAATAGCAAAACATCAAGGCCCTGTCTATATTAGATTATTAAGAAAAGATTTTGCCCCAATTTTTGATGAGAGCCAAGAATTCGAACTAGGAAAAGCAACAAAAATAGCTGATGGTTGTGATGTCTCAATTATTGCAACAGGTATTATGGTCAAACAAGCTTTAGATGCAAGAGAAGTATTAGAAAAACAAGGAATCAAGGCAAGTCTTATTAATATTCATAGTGTAAAGCCAATTGATTCTAAAGCAATTATTGAAGAAGCAAAAAAGACCAAAGCGATTGTAACTTGTGAAAATCATAGTATTATCAACGGTCTAGGTAGTGCAGTTGCAGAAGTTCTAGCAGAAAACTGTCCGACTATAATGGAAAGAGTCGGTACAAAGGATCATTTTGGCGAAGTTGGAAAATCAGACTTCTTGATTGAAAAGTTTAAATTAGGTGTATCTGATATTGTTGAATCTTGCCAAAAAGCACTTTTTAGAAAGTCTCAGGAGGTATAAAATGGGAAAAATATTTATTGGTTCAGATAAAAGCGGTTATGAACTAAAAGAAGCTATTAAAACTTATCTTGAAGAAAATCAATTTGTAGTTGAAGATATTGGTACAACCGATATTGATAATGCTTATCCTTTCTTTGAAGTAGCCTTAAAAGGTGCAAAAAAAATTCAAAATAAAGAGTACGATAAAGGGATTTTAATTTGCGGAACTGGAATGGGTATGTCAGTTGTTGCGAATAAACATGAAGGTGTCTATGCTGCTGCTTGTGAATCAGTTTATACTGCAGAAAAAGCAAGAGCAATCAATGACGCAAATATTCTTTGTATGGGTGGTTGGATTATTGCCCCAATCATGGGATTAGAAATGACCAAGGTATTTTTGAATACTACCTTTACTCAAAATCTTGAAGATTGGCGAGCAAAAAATCTAGAAAAAGCAAAAATCGCAGTTAGAGAAATAGAAAAAGCTAGCTTTAACAAGTAGTATATAGGTAAATTATATGATTGAAATCATTTCTCTTCTTTCCTTGGTTTTAGCGATAATCATTGGTTTTTGGAAGAATATTAATGTTGGACTAATCGCTTTGTTTTTTTCCTTGATTATCGGTTATTACTTAGGAGGAATTCCTGTAAATACTATTATCAGTTACTGGCCGATAAGACTTTTTTTCACAACATTTGGAATTACCTTATTGTTTAGCATTGCCAAACTAAATGGTACTTTGGAAAAGATATCTAAGACTCTTATCTATCAAAGTAAAGGCAAAAAAGTGATGATTCCAATAATATTCTATTTTCTATCATTGATCTTAGCATCAATTGGACCTGGTAATATTTCTACTAGTGCATTGCTTTTACCAATCGGTCTTGTCATTGCTAACAAAACAAAACTGTCTGTGTTGATGATGAGTGTTTTGATAATTCTTGGTTCTATTGCAGGAGGATTATCACCACTTGCACCTAATGGAATTGTAGCATTGGAACTAGCTAAAACTAATGGTGTTGGCGATTTAGGCTTTCGAATATATATTATGAATGTTATCTCAATGACGATATTTTCTGGATTGGTTTTTATTTTCTTAGAAGGAATGAAATTAAGAGGTAACAGTGTAGAAATAGAAAAAGCTGGTAAGTTTGACAAAAATCAACTTATTACCATGATTTCAATACTTGTTTTAGTTCTATGGGTAATGATAGGAAATGTCAACGTAGGATTTGCTGCTTTTGCTTTATCAGCAGTTTTACTAGTTCTAAACACAGCAGATCAAAACCAAGCGATTCAAAACGTTCCTTGGTCAACACTATTACTTATATGTGGTACTGCTGTTTTAATAAGTGTCATCAATGAAGTTGGAGGAGTTAAACTTCTTACTAACTTTTTAGCAACTTTGATGAATCAAAACACTGCAATTCCGATTATGGCAATTCTATCCGGTGTAATGTCAATTTTTAGTTCAGCTGTTGGAGTGGTAATGCCTACTTTGATTCCTACTACAGTAAATCTCTCAAATGAATTAGGTCAGATGATATCTCCAGTTGCACTTACAATTACTATTGCTGTAGCATCACATATAGTTACAATGAGTCCGTTTTCAACAATGGGAGCTTTGGCTTTAGCCAGTTCCCCAGAAACAATTGATAAGAAATCACTTTTTAAAAATCTCTTTATCGTAGCCTTTTTATCATTGCTATTCATCGCTTTGTTTTTAGGTTTAATGTTGATATTGGGATTATTAGGTTAAAAGGAGGAAATTATGGAAGAAGCAAAAAAAATAATACAACAATATATACAAAAAGCACGAATAGCTCAGAGTTTAATTAAGGATTATACACAAGAACAAATCGATGAAGTTTGCGTAGCGATTGGGTATGAAGTATATAATGATGAAAACATTGATAAGCTTGCTAAACAAGCTGTTGAAGAAACAAAGATGGGTAATGTCAAAGATAAAATCCTTAAACATAAAAACAAAGTCTTAGGAGTCTTAAAAGATATTAAAGATAAAGCGTCAGTTGGTTTAATCGAATTAGATGAAGAGAAGAAAATCAGAAAATACGCCAAGCCAGTAGGTGTTGTTGGAGCATTAACTCCTGTAACAAACCCAACCGCAACCCCTTCTTCAAATGCAATTACTATTCTCAAGGGAAGAAATGCTGTTATATTCGCTCCTCATCCAAAAGCAAAAATAGCCTCTAAAATGGCAGTTGATTTTATGCGTGATGGATTAAGAAAAGTCGGTGCTCCACTGAATTTAATTCAAATAATCGAAGAACCATCAATTGAGTTAACAAATGAGTTGATGAAATCTGTTGATGTAGTTTTAGCAACAGGTGGCGGGGCAATGGTTAAAGCCGCTTATTCTTCTGGTAAACCAGCTTACGGTGTTGGTCCAGGAAACTCCGTACAAATGATAGCTGAAGATGCTGATGTTTTAGATGCTGCAAAGAAGATATTTAACAGTAAAGCTTTTGACAACGCTACTTCTTGCTCAAGTGAGAATTCAATCATAATCCATGAGTCTATCTATAAAAAAATGATAGGTGAACTAATTAGACTTGGAAGTTATCTGGTTAACTCTAAAGAAAGAAAAACTTTAGAAGAATACATGTGGCCAATAAACGCTAAAGGTTACCGATCAATTAACCCAAGAATAGTCGCAAAATCTGCATTAGAAATAGCAAATGACGCTTCTATCGATGTACCAACTAATACGTTAGTTATTCTTGTTGAAGGTAATAGTTCTATTGAAAACGACTTCTTCTCCCAAGAAAAATTATCTCCTGTACTAACTGTATATAAGTACAATGACTTTCAAGAAGGATATAAGATATTAGAAAGAATTACTGATAATTATGGCACGGGACATTCTTGTGGAATTCATACTTTCAATCAAGATTACATTGAATACTTAGGCTATAATATGAGAACTAGTCGAATCCTTGTAAACCAGCCTCAAGCAGCAGGCAATGGCGGTGCATTTTTTAATGGTATGCCTTCAACAGTATCTTTGGGTTGTGGTACTTGGGGAGGTAATGTTACCACTGAAAATATTAACTTTAAACACTTCTTGAATATCACTTGGCTAAGTGAGTATTTCGAGCCTAAAAGACCAAGTGATGAAGAAATATTTGGCGAATATTTCAGAAAGCATTTAAAGAGGTAAACTATGAAACTACACGAATACCTAGCGAAGGAAGTCTTTAAAGAAGCTGGCATATCCATTCCTAAAGGAATAATAATTGAAGATATAAATGAGCTTGACCTAGCTCTTGAACAAGTAAAAATTCCCTGTGTCATCAAATCTCAAGTATTAAGTGGTGGCAGAGGAAAAGCAGGTTTAGTAGTTTTTGTTGATACTGTTGAAAAAGCTAAAACTGAAGTAAATCGTTTATTCAACCACGAACTAAACATAAAAAAACTGCTGATTGAAGAAGCTGTTAATATTGAAAAAGAAATATATGTCTCAATTACTGTTGAACCAAAACTAGCAAAAGGCTTAATGCTTATCAGCCTTGAAGGCGGTATTGATATTGAGACTTTAGCTGTTACAAACCCTGAAAAAATCATCAAAGAACTTATTGACTTGCGATATGGACTTATGCCATTTCAAGCCAGTAGAATTGCTTATTCATTAGGTTTAAATCAAGACTTGACAAAAAAGCTTATCCGGTTATTATTAAGTCTTTACTCAGTATTTAAAAAGTATGATGCTGAGTTAGTAGAGATAAATCCTTTGTTCATCACAAAAAATCAAGAAATAGTTGCTGGTGATGGCAAACTGATGATCGATGATAACTCGATGTATAGACAGAATAGATTTGAAAAAACCGAAGCAGAGTACAAAAGTGAAGCCGAATATGAAGCTGCTTTAGAAGGCATTCCCTTCATTCAATTTGATGGCGACATAGGTTTGATGTGCGCTGGAGCAGGATTAACTACTACTGTTTATGATCTGATAAACTATGAGGGAGGAACTGTTGCTAACTACTTAGAGTTTGGTGGTCCAAACTATAAAAAAGCTGTCAAAGCAATGGAAATCTGCCTAAAAGTCCCCTCAAAGGTTATCTTAATAGTTACATTTGGAACCATCGCAAGAGCTGATGTCATGGCTGAAGGAATTGTCGATGCAATCCAAAGACTAAAACCTGACAGACCAATTGTGACTTGTATTAGAGGTACTAATGAAGCTTTGGCTGTAATAACTTTAAAAGCAGCAGGATTAGAACCGATTTTTGATACTGAAGAAGCTGTAAGAAAAGCTGTTTCTTTGGCAAAAGGAGGAACAAAATGAGTATTTTTATTGATCGCTCAACAAGGGTCTGTATTCAAGGTATAACTGGTAAAGAAGGAAGTTTTTGGGCTAAGCACATGATTGAATTAGGTACTGATGTTGTCTGTGGTGTTACTCCTGGTAAAGCTTTGCAATCAGTTGAAAATGTTCCTGTTTATAACTCTGTAAAAGAAGCTTGTAAAAATCACCAGATTGATGCTTCAATGCTTTTTGTCCCCCCTAAACTCACAATGGATGCAGTCATGGAGGCTCTTGATGCTGGAATAAAGAAGATTGTAACAATTGCTGATGGTATTCCTTTGCACGAAACAATTTTAATTAGACAAGCTGCTTTAGAGCATAAAGCCATGGTTGTTGGAGGAAACACATCTGGAGTAATATCTCCTGAACTTGCAATGATGGGAAGCTTTCCTTACTGGATAAAAAGAGTGTATAAAAAAGGCAATATCGGCGTTATGACAAGAAGCGGTTCTTTAACTAATGAAGTCACAGCTATGATAGTCGAAGCTGGTTATGGAGTATCAACTTTGATTGGTGTTGGCGGAGATCCTGTTCCTGGAACAAGGTTTGCTGAGTTTTTACCATTATATCAAGAAGATGATGAAACCGATGCAGTAGTGATAATCGGCGAGTTAGGTGGTACAATGGAAGAGGAAGTTGCAATGGAGATAGTAAAAGGCAAATTCACTAAACCTCTTGTTGCTTTCTTAGGCGGTAAGACTGCTCCTAAAGGACAGAAAATGGGACATGCCGGAGCAATCATTACCGGTGGAAAAGGCTCAGTTGAAGACAAAATTAAAGCTTTAGAAGCTGCAAATGCTTTAGTAGCAGAAAGACCTAGAATGGTCGGAAAACTGCTTGAGAAACTCAATGTCTTGAAGAAATAATCTGTTTCAATATTCATTCTTCTGTTGTTGTTTTTAGATTGATAATATATAATTAGTATGACTTTCATTGTTTGGAGGAATCTAATGGATTATATTCATATCAACAAATTAATAACCACATCGATTTATAAGCAAATAGCTGATTCTATTTCAAAGGCAATAGATATTGGCCTTTTGAAATATAACGACCGTCTTCCAACCGAAAAAGAGGTCTGTGAAGCTTTTTCCATCAGCAATACCGCTGTAAGAATGGCATATGATAAGTTAATTAAAGAAGAACGCATCAAAAGAATCAAGGGTAAAGGAACTTTTGTAACAAATCGAAAAAACTATAAAACACCTTTACACGCTTATTATGAGTTAGAAATAGCAGATAGCAATTCAAAGAATTATCAATATAAAGTTATTCTACTCAATCGGCTTATTAAAGATGTATCGGTATTTCGTTCACTAAAACTCAAACCAAGTGATAAGTGTTATGAGATTGATTCGGTGATAAAGAGAGATAATAATCCAGTAATGCTTGAAAAAGTATATTTTCCAAAAAGATTTTTTTCGAACTTCAGAAATATTCATGAAAAATACCGAGGACTCTTTGATTTTATTGAGAAAGTAAATGGGTATACAATTAAACATTTTCATTCTACTTTCAGTGCAATTAACGCATCTAACTCAGAAGCACTATTACTTAATATTGAACCTGATGATGCAATCTGTTTCGTTAGAACTATGATTGTCGATGAAAAAGATGAAGTTATCGCTTATGTCTGTAGTTATTTCCCAGGCAGTTTCACAGATTTCGAGGTGATTGTTCATGCTATCTAATCTATTAGATCAAATAACCATTGATCGAAGATCACGAGTAGAGTTTGAATTGCAAATTAAAGAAAGCATAAAATCATTGATTCTCGATCAAACTTTCTACTATCAAACAGTTCTTCCCAAAACTCAGGAGTTGGCTAAACATCTAAACCTAGATGTTTCAACAGTTGAAACTGCATATTTAGATTTGATAGAAGAAAGGTATATTAAAAGAGATAGCAGCAATAATTGGATTGTTTCTTACTTTGAACTTACTAATTACTTCTTTGACCGCAATGTTGCTGTTTACGATGCTATCATTTCTCTTGGATTAGAACCCTCAATTAGATGCCTAGAAAAAAAAGTATTAACTTTACCAGAGGAAAGAATTATCTCTATGGGATTTGACAAAAGCCAAGATAAAAGATATTTCTATATCAACCGTCTATATCTAGGTGATAACCAACCAATAATGCTGTTAGAGAACTATCTGCCACTTTATATATTCCCAGGAATCTCAGATAAATTTGTTGGTAATGAACCATTGGATGCTTATATTAATGAGCATTATAAAATTAAAGCAAACATCTCTAATAGAATTATCAAATCTGTCAATCTTCCAACAGATATTGCAAAAATCTTAAACGAGAGAAAGAATGCAGCTAGCATTCAATCTACTAATAAAATCTATGATAAAGAGAATCGTTTAATTGATTATGGTATGAGTTATACTATCTGTAGTTACTATTTTCAAGCATTGATAACAAAAAAGGAAATGTCTGATTATTTCCCCGATAGTTTTGATAGATAAATGATAGGGCCTGATTCATGTGAAATCAAGCCCTTTTTTTATTATTTACTATATACTCAGTTACTTTTTCGAATATTGATTGATGTTTAGATTCACAATTGTAAAATACTGGTATTTCCCAAATATTGGACTTTATTTTATATTTACCTTCTTTAAATTCTTCACCGGTAAAAAGGTTCTTCCATGTCCCTTTAGGAATAAAGACACCTAAATGCTTTTGCTTACTTTTAAGGATTGGATAGACTAATAAATCCTGTCCTAACATAAAAGCTTGATCTGTGAAATAGTCATAATGAAACATTATCGGCCTAATCATTGGATAACCGAAATCATGATATTCATACTCAACTGCCAGAAAATATGGTTTAAGTAGATAGTGAATATTTGTATATAGCACATTAAAATCAAGCAGTTCTTGATCACTATCAAACTGTTTATTTTTCCACGGTTTGTTCCCTTCATGAGATCTCATAACAGGAGTAAAAGTATTCATCTGCAACCATCTTATATACAATTCCTTACTCCGCTTTATAGCTGGAACTGTAGTATAACCACCTATATCCGAGTGTGAAAAACCAACACCGCTAAAAGCTAAAGATAATTTTGCTCTAAGCGCAGAAGCCATTCCAAAATCATCAGTAAAATCCACATGTTGGTCACCATTCCATATCAATGTTGAGTATTTACAATTGTCTTTATAGCCAGCGCGATTAAAGAATATAGCTGCAGATAACATATTAGCTTCTTCCAAAACTTCACGATTAAGTTTTACCCATAAGTCAGGCCACTTGTTGTGTAATTCTTCTGGGTTTCCTGAATGTAAAAGACAATGTGTTGGCAAGTATTCTCCAAAATCTGCCATCCACCCCATAATACCTTTGTCAAGATAGTTTTTCTTTATTATGGCTTTAAACCAAGAGTATGCGTCAGGATTTGTAATATCAATAATCCCAAAGTCAAATGATGTAGCTTTTGTTAAAAAGGGTGTTCCATCAAGGTTTTTTACAAGATAAGATAATTCTTTTGCTTCGCTAAACAGTCTTCCAAAAGCATTTAGATAGGGATTTATATAAGCAAGAAATTTTATATCCTCTTTAGACCATTCTTTAATCTTATCTGTTAAATCTGGATATAATTCATTATCTAATTCCCAGTTCCAGAATACTTGTTTTCCAAAGAAAGTGTAGAGCTCCCCACACCAGTCTTGAGACCAGACTCCATTTATTCTTGCTCCTTTTTCTTTGAGCAGTTTAATCTTGTTGTCAACTATTTCTGTTCCGCCCTGGATTGCGAAAATCATTCCATCATAAATCCATTCAGGAAGTTTTGGAAGGTGACCTAAAAGTTTACTTAACTGTCCGCTTAGCTCTAGGTATGAGTTTTCTTGACCAAAGACTATTTCTTCAAGACTTGAATAGATGGAAATCCTATGAAATGCCTGTGCAGAAAAATCAAAATTACCATAACCACATGTGTTAACATGACAAAAATAAAGTCTTGAAGAGACAAATGTCGGTGTCACGAAATAAGTCTTATACTCTTCAAAATTCCATTTTTTGGGTTTGATTTTAAAGATTCTTCTAATTATCTTGCTGTATATTTGCTTTCTTGTAATATGTTCTTCTACCCAGTTTCTAACAACATTTCCTCTTAAATCTAAAGTCGTGAAGTGTTCTCCCATTCCAAATACTGCTTCTTCATTTTCAGCCACTAGGTTGAATCTTAACGGCTTATCCAAGTCTTCAAATTTAATCTTCAGGTAGTTATCTTCATTTGTGTCGATTATTATTTTAAAGTCTTTAAAATCTACAATGTTATCACGAACAGAGAAGTTAGTTACGGGTTTGAAAACAGTTTGATCATTAAACTGAAACTCACCGTTTTCCATTTCAATACTCAATGATTTATCTCCAATGAAAAAAGCTGGGTTTAATAGGTCGTGCTTAATCAAAGTCAACCCCTTATAGATTACCTCAAAGCCATTCTCAATTAATCTAAGCATGGTTCTATCCTTCTTTTTTCCAAAGGTTATTATAATCTATTCCTGTAATACTCTCAATAATGACTTTGTCATTTGCTTCAACTTTGCTCAATTCGCCACCTTTTTTGAGTCGATTAATCTCTTTCATCAATACTAAATGATTATCCGGCGAAATTTTATATCTAAATGATGATATTATTCCTAGCAACAACAAAATTACAGGGCCTAATAAAAACATCAACCTAATTCCAAGCAGGGTTTCTGGGGTTTGTGTCTGAATAACATCATCGATTGGCTTTTGATACTTAACCAATTCAAGTCCAACACCTACCATAAACAAAGCTAATGCTTGCGCGATTTTTCTTAAGAAAGTCATCATACCAGCATAAATACCTTCTCTTCTTTTTGTAGTAATCATCTCATCAGCATCGACAACAAAAGCCAACATGTTATATGGCGTCATAACACAACCACTTAAGCCAAATCCAACAAAAGCCCCAATAATAAGGATTCCCCAAACCGGGATATTAGGATTGATTGAGAACAAAGCAATAACCGCAACCATCCAAACAGCAGCGTGAATTCTGTACGTCATAGCATTACCAAATTTGTTAACTAACTTCATCACCACAAATAATGATATCATCTGTATAACCACTACTATACCTAATAATACCTGATAATTTGCGTATTGGTTTAGATAATCTCTTATAAAATAAATCAATAATGCATTGAATATATCCATAGAAACATAGGCTGTGATATACATAGCTGTATGAATTCTTAATGACTTATTTTTTAGAGTAGAACCAAAATCTTTAGAAATCTTCTTAGTTACTTCTTTTAATGATATCTCCTTATGTTCTTCAAATTTATGTGGATTCTCAAACGTACCTAAGAAGACAAAAACCCAAGGAATTGCAAAAAGCAAACCAAAAACAGTTGCCATAATCATATATCCTAAGGAAGGATTCCCAGCAAAGAAGTTGACAATAGTTAATGGAAGTACTGCTCCTAACAACATACCGCCTTGAGAGAAAAGCATTCTTATTGTAATTAGTTTTGATCTTTCCTTATACTCTGAAGTCATCTCAGCAGGCATAGAGTTGTAGGGAACCATCACCAAAGTAAAAACTGTATTAAACAAAAGATAAACTAACAAATAATAAACAAACTTCCCAAGTTCACTTGATAATCCAAATGAAGACCAAAGCAAAAACCAAGATAAGAAAATCGGGATTATTCCAATCAAGAAATAGATTCTTCTTCTTCCGTGCTTACTTTTAGTGTTATCTGAAATATATCCCATAGTCGGGTCAGTAATAGCATCCCAAACTTTCCCAACAAGAATAATCGTACCTGCTAAAGCAGGAGAAATTTTTGCGACATCTGTTAAGAATACCAAAAAAAGTGCACCAATTATAAAGAATGCACCACCACCATATAAATCTCCGACAGCATAAGAAAAGATGTTTTTCATTGTAATTCTTTGTTTAGTTTCCATACTAGCCTCCAAATGTAACCGTTTTACTATAAGAAAATATTACCACAAATTATCAAAATATAAAATATATTTTTATATATTTATATCTTTTTAAAGAAAAAAACGATTCTTCCAAAGAATCGTTACTAAATTTTAGATAAATAATCAATGCTTTTTTATAAATTGATAGAAAACAAGGATTGCTGTAAGAATTAAGGCACAAGAGAAAAGTATTAAAAAAATTAAACCCTCTCCAATAAAACCAAAAGCTATCCCAATCACAAAAAGCACTACAGCCATTATATAAGCATACAAATCTAAAATATCAAAAAAATAGGATACCAATAGAGTCATTCCGCCCATACCTACAATGAGCAAAATCATCACGTCAAGCAAGATTAAACCTTTATAGGACTTGAATCTTTAATTCTATTCAATCGCTTCTTCAACAAATAAAAACCTGCAAAAACCATTAAAAGACTGATATATTGTGATGGCGTTGGAAATACATTGTATTCTGTTTGAAACAAAGTAATTAAACTTCCCCTGTCATCTCCTCTGATAAACTCAATCAATATCCTCCAAATACCATAACCGATAAGATAAACTTCTAACTCGTATGTTCTAAAGCGCTTGAGATAATTCAATGCAACAAATAGTCCGAACAAAAATAATGATTCAAATAATTGAGTTGGAAATATCTTTGTATCAGGAAAAGTTTCATGAGCATGACCATATGGAAAAACAACACCTAAAAAGGAGTCCGTTGGCACTCCAAAACAACAACCTGCCATAAAACAGCCAATCCTTCCAATAGCATGTGCCAAAACAATGCCAGTTATAAGCGTATTAAGGATTCTTCGTAAATCTTTATTAGGTTCTTTAAAAAAGTACTTTAGCAATAATATGAAAAACCCAACTCCACCGACTAAACCACCAAGAAATGTAATTGAACCGAATGTCAATTCACCTGTTTTAATGCTATGGAAAATTCCATCGATCAAATACGATGATAATAAAGCCAATACTAAGCTTACAGCTATGATAATTAACAACCTATTGGTTTGTTCTCTACTGTAACCATCTTGGTTTTCAAACCTTTTTGCTACAAAAATTAGCATAAAGAAAACCCCAATAACCATCATTAAATCATGCATGGGGATAGTATACTTAAACAACTCAGGCAGTAAAAAAGGGTACATATCATCAACTCCTTGCCTAAAATTATATCATATTTTAAATTATTAAAACAAAAAAATTTCTATATTAAACTAAAACTCCAAGAAATTTCCTTCCATATTCAAAAGGCTTGCTGCATCTTCATCAACAATGATTGTTACATCTGGATGTAATTGTAAAATTGATGATGGTGTTATATCATTTACTGGACCATAAGCCGTTTTATATATCGCTTTTGCTTTGCTTTTTCCTGAAGCCAATAAAAGAATCTTCTTTGAATACATGATATTTTTGATACCCATAGTTATCGCATGAGTTGGCACTTCTTCCAATGAACCAAAAAATCTTGAATTATCAATTCTCGTCTCTTCATCTAACTTAACGATAAAAGTCATATTACCAAGTTGAGTCCCTGGTTCATTGAAACCGATATGTCCATTCTTTCCAATACCAAGTATCTGTAAATCTCTTTGGTTTCCAAACATCTTTTTGTTATATTCTTCTGCACTTTTCTCCATATCATCAGGATCATTTGCTGGAATATTGATGTTTTCTGGTAGAATATCAATATGTTTAAAAAGATGATTATCCATGAAATAATGATAACTTTGTGGGTTATTAGCATCAATTCCCACATATTCATCCAAGTTAAATGTTTTGACTTCTTTAAAAGAGATAATGTAATCTTGATATGCTTTAATTAGATTTTGATACAATCTAATCGGAGTATCTCCAGTTGCCAGCCCTAATATTAGGTCTGGTTTTTTTATCATTTCCCTTATGACAAAAGCTGCAGCAGCTTTTGACATTTCTTCATAATCTTTATACTTAAATATTTGCATTTCTTTTCCTCATGTTCTATATATTTTTTAAACTTTCACGGATATTTCCATTATAATTGTTAAGGATATCTTGAAGAACTTTCTTATCTTCGATTTTTGAAAGTATCGCAAAAATAGCAAGTTTTACTGAATTGTACTTTTCAAGGTATACTTCAGCTATTTCCAAATCAACTCCCGTCACTTCCATTACAATAGTTTTTGCTCTTGAGATAAGCTTATTATTTGACATTTGCACGTCAATCATTAAATTCTCATAAACCTTGCCAAGTTTTACCATTGATGCTGTAGTAATCATATTAAGAATCAGTTTTTGAGCTGTCCCAGATTTCATTCTTGTTGAACCAGTTAAAGGTTCAGCTCCGGTTATTGCTTCAATCGGATATTTTGCTATATTGGCTATTTTAGAGTTTTTCGATGTAGTTATGCAACAAGATTTGGCTTTAACTTTATTGGCATATTCCAATCCTCCAACAACATAAGGTGTTCTCCCACTTGCTGCTATACCAATCACAACATCTCTTTCATTGAGATTATAAGCTTTCAATGATTCTTTTGCTTCTGAATAAGAATCTTCTGCACCTTCAACGGCATGTCTTAAGGCATTATCACCTCCAGCAATAATACCAATCACCATAGAATCATCAACTCCAAAAGTAGGAGGCACTTCACTTGCATCCAATACACCTAATCTACCACTAGTCCCCGCTCCAATATAAAACAGTCTTCCCCCTTCTCTAAAGGCTTGCGTTACCACATCAACAACCCAAGCGATTTGATCAATCGCTGCCTCAACAGCCAAAGGTACTTTCTTGTCTTCTTCATTGATCATTCTTAAAATCTCACATGTTGAAACAAGGTCGATGTTCTTTGTTCTATCGTTCCTTCTTTCAGTTGTTATCTTACTAATATCAACCATTTTTCCACCTCTTTTTAAGCTGTTTAAAGCCTCTATAATAAGAACCGTAAACTGGTTCTAAATAAGAATCATCCAGTATGTAATCAATATTTTGACTAGATAGCGCATTAAGCAAAGCATCTTTGACATATGGTGCATTCAACAAAAAGCCACCTCTAAAACCTATCAACACTTCTTGTTTCTTACCTAGATACTTGTATGCTTTCATGGCTTGTTCTGCTAGTAATAACCCTTCATTAATAAAGAGATTTTTTGCTTCTTGATCACTTTTTTGTGCCTCTTTAGCGATGAACTCAGATAATTTTGCAATTTGACTTTTTTTATTATTGTAAACAAATTTTTTGATGTCATCATATTCCAAAGCTTTTATTTCATTCAGTATTTTCCAAGATAAATCACTGATTTCTTTACCTGATTCAAACTGTTCAATAATCCCTTTTAAAGCAGTGATTGCTAAATGATATCCTGAGCCCTCATCACCAAGTAAATGGCCAAAACCACCGATATACTTGATTTTGTCATCCTTATCTACCATCACAACACTTCCAGTTCCACCAAGAATCATGATTACATTCTTATCGCTATCTCTTTTAACTGAGTATAATGCTATTTCAGCATCAGTCATAATATCAATCATTGCATCTGTATAATTTGATAAGTCCTCTTTAAACTGTTCTTTTTTTGTATAATTTGAGTATCCAGCTATCCCAATCTGTACCGTTTCTATCAAGCCATCGTGAGCAAGATTAACTAACTCTTCTAAGACTTCTTTAATGCTTTTTATCGAACCCAGTTCATCTACGTTCATATTAGCAAAGCCTGAAGTTGCTCTGGCAACCTCCTTGCCCTCAATATCAAACAAGACCCCTAATGTCTTAGTACCTCCACCATCGATACCAATGATATACGATTTCATAGTTTGACCGGTGCCTTTCCACGAGGAGCTAAATTACCCTTCAAATATTCTATTAGCACGCGAACAGAGTTTGGTGTGTATTCATACAAAAGCATTAAATTCTTTAAATCTTTGATAAACAAACTATCATAAGGATTCCTCATCGCTATTACAAAGAAGTTCTCTATTTTATTCAGTTCTTCAATCAGGTGTAACTGGCTTTCATAAATGTTTGAGTTATATGAACAAAAGATAACTTGTTGGTAATCTTTGACAATTCTTTTAAGTTCTTCTACTTCGCTATATTTAACATCAACTGCTATCTTGTAAGTATCATAATTAATGTTTTCTTGTTCTATTGCTTTGATGATACTGATTACTCCATCGCTTTCATCGGCTATCGTTGTAGATATAGGTTCTGAGGCAATTACCAAAGACTTCTTAGAATAATCGATGTTTCCCCCTTTATAAAGAGTGAAGGCGTCTTTAGTCAGTTGATAACTAATCGCTTTTGATTTTTCATTAATGACTATTTCTAAAACTTCTTCATAAGATTTGTTGAGGTTGACTTCAATATTATTTTTCTTAAATTCTAAAACTCTTTTAACCCTATCATCAATAACCTCTATTGGCAGTCTTCCTTCGATAACAGCTTGCTTAACATACTCAATAGCTTCAGTTTGTAAAACCTCACTGTGAGAAATACAAACTAAATTAGCCCCAGCTTCAATAGCCATAAGCACACCTTTTTTTGTCGTATAGTCTTTTTGGATAGCTTTCATCTGCATACAATCAGTTATTATCAAACCGATAAATCCTAATTTTTTGCGTAAAAGTTCCGTTAGACAAGCATAAGATAAAGTTGCGGGTAGATTTTCTTCAGTAATCGCAGGAAAATTGATATGTGCACTCATTATCGCTTTAACACCATTATCAATTGCTTTTTTAAATGGTATCAACTCAAATTCTTCCAAATCTTGAAGTGTCTTATTAATTTGGGGCAAGCCAAGATGTGAATCAACAAAAGTATCGCCATGACCGGGAAAATGTTTAGCTGTGGCAACAACATTTTCTTGAAGTCCTCTAATATTTTCTATTCCAAATTCCGATACTCTTTTCGGTGTATCGCCAAAACTTCTGACTCCAATAACAGGATTCTTAGGATTGTTATTAATATCTAAGCTCGGGGCTAAATTCATATTAACTCCCAAAGCTTTTAACTCTTGACCCATAATCTTGCCTGAGATATACGCGTTTTCAGGTTTATCAGTAGCTGCTAAAGTCATAGCACCTGGAAAATATGTAGCTTTATTAGTGATTCTTGTTACCATTCCACCCTCTTGATCTATTGAAATAAACAAAGGTACTTTCAAATGTGTCAACGCTAATTTTTGAAGTGACTTATTCAATTCAAACAACTGTTTTGGATCTTTAACATTTCTTGAAAAGAGTATTACATTACCAGCTTTAAAATCTCTTATCAGCTTTAGTGCGTGATCATTGATTTCTAAAGCATCAAAACCAAAAATGATAAGCTGCCCTATCTTCTCTTCTAAGCTTAAGTTATTAAGATTATAATCAATCATAGAGATGGTACCTCCGTTTAATCTTTTCAAACTTTTTTGTATCTTTCATAACGATTTCTTTGATTTGATTTATATTATATTTGTTTTCTCTCAAATATGAATTGCCTGTCAATAAATCAATAAATGGTTTACCATTCTTAGAATAAGGTGGCAAAAACTCAAATTCATGATGATTTCTTCTAATTAAATCCAACATGATAAAACCAGTTATAACAGGTTTAAAACGTTGATAATCAGTTATAACCACTTCTAATCCTTTACATAATTGTCCTTTATGTTTGGAGAATGTTGGTGTAAAGAATACCGGTCTAAATCTCACGCCTTCTAGATTTAATTTCTCTAGTTCATCGATAATCTCACGCTGTTTCAAATACGGACTGCCAATAAAGTGAAATGGCTTAGTTGTTCCTCTGCCTTCTGACATATTTGTTCCTTCAAAAACGCAAGTGGCTAAATATACATAGGCTGTTTCTGGTGTAGGAATATTTGGTGATGGTAACATCCAATTACTACCTGTTTTAAAATAATCCATGTTTCTAGAATAATCTTCCATTTTAATTATATGTAAATCTGCTAAGATGTTAAACTCTTGATTGAACAGAGTTGCTAGTTCACCTATTGTTAGACCATAACGCTGAACTATTGGGTAATATCCAACAAAGGATCTATTATCTAAATCTAAGATATTACCCTCAACATCTATGCCGTTGACAGGATTAGGCCGATCAAAAATGACTATTTTTTTTCCATAATCCTTAGTTGCTTCCATCGCGTATGACATAGTATACAAGAAAGTATAAAATCTCGCACCAACATCTTGGATATCAAAAGCCAAAACATCTATCTCTTCCATGACTTCTCTTGGTGGTCTTCTTGTATCATTATACAAAGAGTATACTTTTATCTTACTTGAGTCATCATAGTATGAATCAAATTTCACTCCCGCTTGTAACTCGCCTCTTATCCCATGTTCTGGTGACAGTAAAGCTATGAGATTAGTTATTGGCTTTAGAATATCAATTGTTGAAATAAAGTCTTTATTGATACCGGTATGGTTTGTTATCAAAGCACACTTTTTACCTTCAAACAAATCCAAATATTCGTCAATGCAGTCTATTCCCATTTTAACCATGATAATCACCTAGTTTCTCTAAATAAGCAACAACTCTTCTTGTCAATAAAACACTGAAAATCAATGGCATCGATATGCCAAAAAACACAAGGATAACCGGAGCTAATCTCGGAAGATAGATAATGATGAGAAAAGGTGGCCCAATTATTATCACAACCCACAACAAAGTCAACCAATAGAACTTCCCAGCTAAATAAAACGATAACTTAAACAAACGAAAAACTGATAATTTCGGAAAAATCGAAAAACTTACCAAACTATAAAATGTTATCACAGTCCAAATAGCAATTAAACTCAATGAGATGTAATAACCAAAGACATAGAAACTACTTTGATTATTCTCAAGACTTAAAAAGTAATAGCGAGCATTCAAATATCCTAATAGAAAAACCAAAAAGATGATAAAACCAAAGCCAACCTTCTTAAGCAAATCCTGTTTAAAATATTTAAAAAAATCCTTGAACATCTTAGTTTCTTTTTGTTTGACATAATCACTGAACAGTTTATAACCAGCTAAAAAAGCAGGATAGATTGTCACAATCCCCAAACTGAAGAAAACTACCATCACATTGATAACAACCAAGCGAATTATCCAATCAGCAATCTCATTAATTTTTGAGTTAGTCAATTTTTCAAACATTCTATCTCCCTTAACCGACTATACCTGTTCTTTCTATCGATTCAACGAATTGTTTTTGTACAAATAGATACATTATCAACAAAGGCAACATCATCAATAACGCACTTACATTACTAATCAAAGCCAAGAACAATGGGTTTTCCCAAACATTTTGGCCTATCAAATCTAATCCGCCTGTATAGAATAACGCTCCATACATTCCTTCTGCCGCATTAATCAACTGCATTGTCAATAGTGGAAATGCTTCTTTTGAAACGTCGAATATCCTTACATAATATGCATCATTCCATTGCCATACAAATGCAAATAATCCAACCGTCACCAAAGCACCTCTAGCATTAGGCAGCATGATATTCCAAAAGGTTCTAAAAACACTAGCACCATCTATTTGTGCTGATTCATCAAGTTCTTTAGGTAGACCTCGGAAAAACTGACGGAAAATATATATAAATATTCCACTTCTAATTCCCATACCTAAAGCGCTCATCAAGTAAATACTTGTTTCCTTGCCGATAAGCTTTACTTCTCTAAAATATAAGAATTGAGCTAAAGATAAGGCTTGAGGTGGTGTGATGATTGTAATTATAACTAGCACAAATAATAAATTACTTCCTCTAAACTTTAAACGGCTAAAAACGTAACCCGCTAAAGCTGTTGAAAACACTTGAAGAATCATTGATATTACACTAACTTTAAAAGTATTCAAAAGTGCATTCCAATAATCAAGTACAACAATTGATATCTTCAAATTCATTAAAGACCAATTTTTTGGAACCCAGATTACAGAGGGATTATTAACATCTTCTGGTGCTCTTAAAGCCATTGATATCTGTTGAATGATTGGAAAGAGAATAACAAAACATAATCCAAAAAGCAAGATAGTTCTGACTATTTTCATTAGAACATCAGAGGTTTTTCTTTTCCAAACCAATTGCACATGAGGTGTTTTGAAATATTCAATAATCTGTTTCATGGTCTTCTTAATTTTTTTGACAAGAGGATTATTCTTCATAATGAGAACCTCCTATCTTGAATGCTTTAGCAAAAACTGCTAGTATCAGCAATAAAATGATAACGGTAGAAACATAGATCCAAGCCATAGCTGCACTTTCTCCCCATCTTGTAGGCTTACCAAGCTCTGATGAGATGATGGAACTTACAGAAGATGTTAAGAACGTATCAACTAAAGCATAAACTGTTACTGTGATTATATGCGGACTAACATTTGGTAATGTAATCAACCAAAAAGTCTCATAGCCTGTAGCTCCTTCAATTTTAGCTGCTTCATAGAGATGCTTCGGAACTGACTGTATCGAAGCTAAAAATAGCAAAATCGGTACGCCAGCAAGCGACAAAATAGCATATATTCTATCTATCAGTCCAACGATAAAAGCAATCAACCAAGGCATCATTCCTGTTTGAATCAGATAAAACTCTAAATCAAAAATAGTACCAATACCTTGTTCTTGCAGTATTTGTGCAATCGCATCCCCGCCTCCTAAAGCGCTTGTCACAGCAGCGGAGTTTAAAATAACTGGAATAAAGAAGATAGCTCTAACAAAAGCTCTTCCTTTAAACTTCATATTGAGCATAACCGCTATAAAAAGACTAAATATCAGCAAAACTGGGATGTTTATCAAAGCGTCAACTGTCGTATTAATAAGTTCAACTCTAAAACTACTAGTCGAAGTAACGTGTTGATTAAATGCATATATATAATTTTTTATACCTGCATAGGTTGTGATAATTCCTTCTGGAGTAGGCTCAAGTGTAAAGAAACTGAAATATAAGCTTCTCAAGAAAGGAATCATAAAGAACAACATAAAACCAATGAGCCATGGAGCTAAAAACACTATAGCCCAAAACATTTTTTGTCTCTTATAACCTTTTAATCCGGAACTCTTGGTGCGGATTGTCTTATTTAGTAATTCAGCCATCTAATCCTCTCCTATCACCAAATAATCCATAGCTGGTATATCATAACCCAAGACATCAGTTGCTTGAACTAAATTATAATTGATTATGATTTCTAGCCCATGGGAATAAGTTATTTTAAATACATTGTTTCTAAGTCTTTCATGACCGGTTAAATATCCCTTATGAATTCCTAATTCATTCATTTCGTCTATTTGATTATCTATGATTTCAATCCAATTGCTATACTCTGTAGAAAAGTAATAGTTGAACTTAGTATCTCTTAGTTCAGTTGCTCGGTCATATGATAATGTATATTTGATATTCGATCCAGTTTCTATAGCTTTTAAAAACATATACTCAGATGTTCTATCCGAACTGAGGTTAAAACTATTAGTTGTATAATCCACTTTTCCAGACAAAACCAATTGTAATAAAGGTATTTGATAATCTAAAATTGCATACAAAGTTGTTTCCATTGGAAGATCAACAATATAGTTAGCATATGGTAAAGCAAAACCTAATGGATTCTTTAACAACAACTGTTTTTCAATATTGTTCAAAACATCAAGTTGTAGCAACAATGCTTCTTGTTTATACAATACATCATTACCATAAGTTCCTCCCAGTCTATTACCCAATAATCCAAAAGCAATTGTATCTCCTTGATATCTTTTGAATAAATCATTGACAATCTGATTGTAATATAATGGATTGATAACATAATCATCTTTAAAATTCTGATTTCCAGGAGATGCTGAATAGGATAGTTTTGAAGGAAGGTGATATTCGTAGAATAAAGATAGATTACCATCTAATCTATTTGATGAATAACGGAAACTATCAAACATCTTATCAAATCCATTCGCACTCATCAGTGTCACTTCTGGATAAATTTCAATCTGATTTGCTTTTGCATAATCCAATAGATTACTATATCCTCTTTTACCACCTAGCACACCTTCAATATTAAAATCATTAGCAATTGTTTGAGATAGACCGCCATTAACCATTCCTTTATAAATAACATTGATATCATCTATACCGCGTGCTTTAATCTCTGTTAAAATTTGTTCTGCTTGTTTAAAATTAGTCAAAGAATCACTACGGTAATAAGGAATGCCTAAAATGAAGGATTTCTTCTCAAATGCGCCTAATAACTCTAGCGTAAGCAAAGCATCTTTGCTTTCATCATTTTTATTGAAATCATATCTATCTTCAAGATATTCTCGATAAACCCTAGCGATATTGACATAATCTGCTTCTGATTCATCTAAAAAAGTATATTCAACTGTAAAATCAGTATCAACGCGTTTATCTGTCCACAAATCTAAAGCATACATATTGAAACCTGTCCCTAGAATTATGGCTTCATTCTCCCTAAAATTAAACGTTGGGTATACTTTATTATAAGAATCAATTCTACCTGAAACATCCGCAAAAATCGTCGCCATTGTATCACCTTTCGTGATAATAGCTGCAAACCCTCCGTTTTCTTTAACCATACCATACAATGGTATGTTAATCTTTTCTTGAGTTTCAGGCATTTTATGACTCATTTTACCCAAATCGATTCCATACAATCTTTTTGAATAAGGTTGTTGATAATACTTACCGTTATTAAAGTTCATTACCGCGCCACTACCATCAGGTAAAACGATATATCCTTCGGTTTCAACCGCTCCAATTCTACTAATAGCTGTCCCAAACAAAGGATATAATGACACAGTAGCCAGTTTTGCATTTTCTGCTTCATATATCGAATCCTGAATAACTGAAGTTTTAACACCATTTTGAGTGAGTTTGACTTCAACCGCAATCTCAAAGCGAACATTTTCAGTTATATTGGTATATCCATATGATTCGTTTTCTGAAATTGCTTGTTCTCTTGTATACTCAAGACTGCCTGGACCATAAAAAATCTTATATAATTCTTTCCTTACTAAAAGCGAAATACTTTCATAATCTTCAATATAGTAAACTCCTAACTCTTCATCAAACTTCTTATAAGCTAGTTGTTGAAGAGTCCTTTTTTGAGGATGAGCATCCAAAATCTCAGGTTTCAGATATTTTGGAAAATAAGTGTAATCAATATCTATATTTTGTAAATAATACAAAACTTGAAAACCGTCTTCTACATATCTAATTGAATAGGTTCTTTTTCCTGCCGAGAATAAAACACTTTCCGGATGAGAAATACTCAAGTTGAAATTGTTGATTGTTGCAATTGAACCTGTTTCATTGAAATATGATAATTCCAAAGTTGATTTTTGTTTATCCAAAGCACTTTTAGTTATCGTTTTCGTTGAATCAAATTGCCAAGGATCAAAAATAGTGGGATTACTTTGCCAGGTGACTCCGGTGTTTTTATTGATTACTTTAAAATATGATGTAGTCTCATCTAAAATCAATTGAAACTGGTCATTTTCACCTGCTAAAGAATTTTTATTACTTAACTCTGAAGAATCAACGAATTCATCCTTGACAAACTCGATTTTGTCGAAATATAATCTTTCACTTTGACTCATGTTAAAGAAACTAAGATATCCGATAAATAAAGCTAAAATTGCTAAGCTTATAATAGTTATTTTCTTTTTCATATCAATACCTCAGGTTAATCTCTTCGACAACCGAAACTACAAAAGCAATGAATTGTTGAATCAAATCAAAAAACAATAGACCAACAAACATCATCACTGCCATTGATACAGCTGTTGCCAAAAAAGCTAATATAGTCTTGAATAGACCATATTCATGAATATTCAATATTCCCATGAATAGCATCCACCCAGAAAGAAAATAAGCAATTCCCACGATTAATTGATAAAAAGGCATTTCTTCCATTGTTAAGAAGTTACTCAAAACAACGCTAGGAAAACCAATGATAATTAAAGGAAACATTGCATAGCCCGTAACCATTAGAATCTCTTTATAACTACCTTTACCTTGCATTAAGGTCGTAACACTCCAATTTCCAACAGTAAATAGAAACACAAGTAATAATACAGAGAATATTTCTTGCAGACTATTTAACTCCTGCGGGTTGTTATTATTGACTAAAAACCCAAGATTTCTAAAAGAGAAAATTTGGAAGTATGCGAACAGAACAATAAAAATAATCGCAACTAGGAGTTTGCCTTGTTTATAACGTTTAAACTCTTCAAAACCATCGAAAGGATGAACTAGTATATAAGCGGGAAAATTAATGAAATCTTTCATTATTTTACTCAATCTAATCTTCATAAAGAATAGTTCCCCCTCTCTTATAAACTTTCTTGATTTTTCTTGCAATTAGGAATCCACTTAAAACAACAATTCCTCCCATGATAATTCCAAAATTGTCTTTGATAATACCATTGCGATACTCTTGAAAGGCTTTTGAGTAATAATATCTGTCATGACCTATCTTAAAGTATTCCATTGCTTCTTGATATTTTTCTTGTCTTAGCAGAAGCTTTCCTATACCACTATAAGCTATTTCATAGTTTGAATTTAATTTGATTACTTCTTGCCATACTTCTGCAGCTTCTTCAAACATACCTTCATTATGATAATGAATTGCTGAATTAACAAACGTACCAAACTCTGTCAGACCATAAACTATAATATTATTCGTTCTTCTATCTAATACCAATAAATCATCACCTAAATAATCTATCGCAACTCCTTCACTAAATCTATCAATTTGCCTGCCTTCATCACCATCAATATACAAAAGATTTCCTTCACTGTCATAGGTAAACAATCTTGATCTTTTTTGGTCTAAAACAGTATAGATACCGTCACTTGTATACGCTATATCAACCAAAGAACTGGGTCCACTTACTACATAAGGATTCATCCCTACAACATATTGAATATCTGCCATAGGTGGAAAATAACCATTCCTTTTAATTACGTCTACTCCTTTTGGATTGATAAGTTGTATTGGATTTTCTGCGTTATTTACAGATACTTTGCTTGTTGCATAAATAAAATTCTTTTCATTAATTACCAAGTTAGTATACTCTGTAGGTAAGAAAAGCTGTAATTGTGCAATTTGTTCTTCGGTCATCACTCTTCTACTAAATATTTCAAATGGAGTCAATTTTATCGGATTAACACCAGTATAGCGATT
>Ga0334890_1000971_pt1 | contig 43406 bp, 34 predicted proteins | sample GraSluR1_MG_3_FD_207220 | JGI IMG/M metagenome (GOLD analysis project Ga0334890, IMG submission 207220) | Sludge microbial communities from methane-producing bioreactor in Wageningen University, Netherlands - Granular Sludge_31_08-R1 | ecosystem: Engineered > Bioreactor > Anaerobic >... | reverse complement strand
GAGTCGTATCCTCGCCGACCGGCAAAACACGAATTTGCAGCCATTTTCGTTCCATGCCTGTTCTATCGGCATGGGCCGCAGTCAAACGTGAGCTATTTCCGAATCTATTGCCTTACGAGTCCTTAGGGGACCTCTTCCGGCTGCCGGCTCACCTCGCCAACGTTGCCAAACAAGGACCGCATTCCACATCACCCCTGGCACCACCGACACTCGTGGGGCCACCGGCGGCGCTGTTATCGGCCGCTCCATTCGGGCGACGGAGGCGCGGCCCGCCAGTTCGCCGGATCGTTGCCGTATGAGGCCGGATCAATTCGATGGAGCGAAAGCCCTTGTCCGTCGGCTTCAGCCGGCCAGGGATCGACGCGGCCGTCCAAACTCTCCGGTTGCGACCCGTCGCTATGAGCCACACAATCGACACAGATCCAGATCACCGTTCCATCGTCTGCGACACCGCCCGGCTTGCTGATCTGCATCGTCCGACCGCTGCCGCTCAAGCGGCCCGGACCCCACGGGATCGCCGCCACATTGCCCAGAATGCCAAGACCGATGGTAAAGCTGATCGGGTCTTTGACCAGCAGTAAATGGTCTCCCGGCGCCAGCGTCACCGGTTCATGGCTCGGCAATAACAGGTCGATCTCCGGATCGTCCGGGTCATCCGTGAACCGCCAGGGCATCCCCAGGGCCTCATCGTACAGGGTCACGGGGGCATCGGAGATGTTGAGCAACTCGACGTATTCGGCCTGGGAGAGCCCCCCGGGATTGTACATGATCTCACTGAAGACCACCGGGCCCACCTTCGGCTCGGCGTTGGGCGCTCCGGGCGTCGCGGCTCCCAGTGCGACGAAATCGTACCTGCCGGTACTCTTGCGGTGCCGGCCCAATGTGACGACCGTCTCCGAAGCTGCGAACTGCTGGCGCACGCTGTAGCCGGTCAACTCGCCGTCGGCGCCCGAATGCAGGTACAGTGTCTCGCCGTTGCGACTCAGGGCGAACGGCTCGTGGCAGCCGGGATCGTCGGCATTGCCGAACGTCGTGTCTTCCCGAAAGACCAGACATCCCTTCGGCTGGATGACCGTCCCGGCCGCGATCTCGTACATCATCGGATTTCGGGCCCGGTCGCTGAGGAACCAGCCCCCGACCTCAATGGCCTCGTCGGTCGTATTGTGCAGCTCGATCCAATCCGACCCACCGGGGGTTGTGGCGGCCAGAATCTCATTGATGACGACCGCCCCCAATTCGGGAACGATACCGGCGTCGTCAAAGCCCGGCGATCCACCGACCCCAGCACTGGGACGCCAGGCGAATGCGGCGTCCAGCGAGTCCGACCCGGTCGGGTCCTTGACGGTCAGCGAGAAGCCCCGGCCATCGGTGATAGCATACCAGTCGTCGCAATAGGTGAAGCTCTGAATGACGGCGCCCGTCGCGTCCTGGAGTTCGATCCGCTCGCCGGAATTGCTGAGCTTGCCCACATACGGTCCGACGACCGGCAGATTCGCGCCATACGCCGCCTCGAACGCCGCCATGTCTTCGGCCACAAGTACGTAAGCCCCGGGGACCAGTTCAACGCCGGGGAAGGTGAACCGGATCCCGTCGGTGAAGGCGACCCGATTCAGGTTGATTGTCTCGCTGCCGATGTTGGTCAACTCAACGTACTCGGCGTTCGGATCAGTTGGATGATACATCAGCTCGCTGATCCGGAGGCTCTCGGCCACCGGCCCTACGCCGAACGTCGCTTCGTTCAACGCACTCCACGATGCGCCCCGCAGCGCACGAGCCGCCACGCGAACGCTTCGGCTCAGCGTCAATGGGCGGACGTACTGGATTGCACGGGGCGAAACCACAGCGCTGCCTGCGCCGGAGGTGATCTGAGCGCTTCCCAGCGTGGCGGAGAACAAGAAATCCGAACTGGTCGTCGAAGTGTTCAACGCCTGGACGGCCAGGATGTTGGCCCCGGGGACAAGTGCATCGAGGTATTCGGTGACGTCGATCTGCTCGAACTCGATGGCGTCGAAGTCCGGGTTCTGGGCGTTGGCCGCCGAGATCCATATCGGCTGGCCTTCGAAATTGCGACGTGCGATCTCGACGCCGTTGAGATAGGCGATGAATCCGTCGTCATACCGCACGCGGAGCGCCAGATTCCAAAGGCTTGCCAGCGTCTCCTGGGATACGTCGAACGGAATCCGAATGTAACACGTCGTCGCGCGACCATACATCTGCGGCCCGACGTCGATATCGAAGTACGGCTCGTACCCGGTGCCGCGCTCGTAGCCCACTCCTCCGGTACCGCTGATCCAGGCCGAGTCATCGAACGTCGGACTCGTTCGCCAAGCCGGGTCGACCGGAATCGGGGGAACCAACACGCGCTTGGCCGCATCTTCGGCAACGAGCAGCGACGGGCTTGCTGCCTCGGCCCCCTCCGGCAGGCGCGGATCGCTGCCGTCGAGCGTGTACCAGATCGTCCCATCGGCCTCTCGCATCGACAGCTCGCTGCCTGTCGCCGCCACTCGGCCGTGCTGACGGAGGCCATCAACGTAAAAGGCCGGCGCGGCCACGCTCGGATACAGCCCGGCGCTGCGGAACTGCTGCATGACGATATCGCTGCGTCGCGGCAGGTAGGAATTGACGATCTGGTTCCGCATGCTTTGCCAGTCGCTCAGTTGCATCCGCCGGCCATGCTGGTCGCCCCAACGCGCCAATTCCGCAATGAGGGCCAGTCCGATCGAGTCGGTCAGATCCAGGTATCGCTCGCTCAGGGAATCAGGAGTCAACAGCCCGCCGTTGAAGAAATGCCGATGCACGTGGTCGCCGAAGGCCAATCGGTATTCCGGGTTCTGTCGCAGCGTACCGTGAAACCGCCCGACATCGCTGAAGTCGTTCAGCCGGTTGATGGTCAGCGGCGAACGGGAGCTGAGCATGATGTCCTCAGCATCCCAGCAGTAGAACTTGAACCCCGTGCTCTCCGGCCCTCTTCGGCGGGCCAGCCAGTAGTTGTTCCACGGCCAGTCCCAGTTGCCCGCCCACAGGTTCACGATCATGTAATCGATGTAGTTGGCGACGTCCAACAGATGGGGATAGTCGGGGTTCTCGCTGCCGTCGGGGTTGCGGCCCTGGAGCCGCTGATAAGCCGCCAGCGAGCCGCCGGCCTGCTGGCTGAGGCTGGTCATCTCGTTCAGGGCCGTTCGATTGCCGTCGTTGAGGGCGAATCCCTTGTGTTTGAACGCGTCCCATTCCTTCTTGTCACCGCCGTAGTAGCTGGCCGAGAAGGAGGCGTCCGGCCGCTCGCAGGGATTGTAGAGTCCCCAGTACAGCCCGTTGACGTACAGATGAACGAACATGCCGTGCGAGCCGGCGTGGCCGGTCCCTCTCTGGAGATCGCGTGCGAACTGGTCCCGCGTGAATTGGGCATACCGTTCGTTACCGCTCCAGGTGTAGCCGTCGTTGGCGCCGGCGCGGAGGGTGATCGTGTCGAATTCGTCGGCGGCATCGTCCCCGAACAGGGGATAGCGCAGTTTGGTCGCCCCGTAGATGCCCTTGAACAGCAGACGAAACGACTTCTTGAACGACACGCCCGGCGTGCGGAAGTACCCGCCTTGGATGCGGACGCCGCAATTGATCTGAAAGCCCTTGCGGCCGTCGGGATGGATCAGCTCAACTGAGGCCGGTCGTTCCCACTGCTCTCCCCTGCGCGTAGGATTGGCGTAGATACCCCGCTGCGGACCAAACATGTCGTCGTTAGTCGTCACCAGGGACATCGTGGGAATCGACAAGAGCGATTCAGTCATCCGGTCCTTGTACTGAGGATCGTTGACGATGCGCGGATCCATCCCATAGTTGGCCGAGGTCCCGCCCCACGTCGAGGGAAAGCCCGAAGGGCTCTGCGACTGAGTCACCACGTTGCTGAGGAAGACATAGGTCTGAGTCACCGTCTCGCTCGGTCCCCATCCGTCTCGGACGGCAAAAGCTCGGATACGGGTCGGCCCCAGGATGTACAAGGAGCCGGTGTACGCCACCCCCGCAAGACCTCGGCCGGAATCGTCTGAGGGATCGTGGCCATCCAGCGTGTAGTAGACGGTCGCTCCAGGCGTATCGCAGGTGAGGGTCAGTTCAAACGGCGCCTCATAGAAGCCACGCTCGTGACTGAACCGAGGCGGTTCGACGAACCCTTCGTACACGGCAGCATTCTCGGATCCAGGGGTTGGAGAGGCAAGAAATCGCCACTGACCGACACCGTCGGGAAACCGACCATAGGAGACATCAGGCCGCTGGGGCCCGAACGTAACACCGTCAAGAAGGGTCGTCCCATCGGCTGCATACAGGTAGATCTCCTCCCCGGTGGCGCTGAGCCTGAAGTTGGCGTGCAGGCCCGTATCGGCCGTATCGCCATCGGCCCAGATCACAAGATACCCTCCAGGGGAAATCCGCGTCAACGAGGGCTCGTCCGCTGGGATCCGCCACTTGGTAGGGTCTCCGCCATCGTCCGTAAGATACATGCCGCCAACGTCGATCGCCGCACCGGTCGGGTTGTGTAACTCGATCCAATCCTCGTATTCGCCCTGAGGATTCTCGAGGGTCCGGGTGTTCGAGGCCAGAAACTCGTTGATTACGACGGACGCGTCGTTCGCGGCAGAGCATCGCGTATCGATTCCTCCCGCCGCGCATAGGATGACCACAAGTATGCACAGTGCCCTGATGGATGCGTTCACCTTCATCCTCCCTTTCGGACTATGCTCTGCAATCGCTTTTCCCAGGCAATTCGCCCCTCCCGAACGTCGCCGGGAGTCTGGACACGGATTGTACCACAAGTCGCACCGCCGCGTCAATTCCACAGGGCTTCCGACGTTTCGGGCAGAGAGGTCGTTCGGGCAGGATGTGGACGGCGAGGGCCTATGGCCTCGCCCACTCCCCATCCGGATGCGCCGGCGCGTCGGACGCGAGTGCGTCGAATCCAAGCCAAACGGCGATGTCTGTCGCCGTCTTGGGCCCGATGCCCTTGATCTGCTGGAGGTCGTCACTGACGCGAAAAGCGATTCTCTCGCCGGTCGCATCTCGAACGGCGTCGCGATGGGCCGCAATGGCCCTCGCTCGCGTCAGACCGATGCCGGGCAGACGGATCAGACTGCCGACCGGGGCTGTGTTGGGATTGATCGTCTCGGAGGCGCCGACCGTCGCGGCCCCATCATCGCCAAGGGCTCCCACGGCCAGCAACGCACCAACCACCAGCGAAAGACAGCAACAGACCAGCAGTCCGATGGACTGGAGCGTATGGCGGCGTTCACCCTCGCTCGCTGTGGGATCATTCAACATCATGGTACGCTCGTGCGGCAATCTCCGCCGGGGAACCAACTACCGTTTGAACATCGACATATGAAGCCGTTTCAACGTCTTGAACGCCTCTTTGGGCTCCAATTGGTCGGTCAGAAGGCCGCCGTGCGCGATGACGCCGTTCGAGTCATCGGCAAGACCGCCGTAGTTGACGGCCTCGACGAAGGGCTTGCTCAAAACCACCTTGTAGAAGCGGTCCAGCCACTGCGCCTGTCGGGTCCGGTCCCATTTTCGATGCCACAGGCCGGCCACTTCCACGCTGAAGGGCCCTTTGCCGCTCTCGCTGGGAATCTGGACGTCCGTCACATACAGCGGCTTGGCCACTGGGGCGAAACAATCCAGAATCGACGATATCTGCATCATATCACGCAGGTGCATTCCGGTTTCGTTCTTGCCAAAGCGCATCTGCAACCCAAACGCGTCGAAGCTGGTTCCGCTCTGAACGACCATGTCCATATAGACGAAGGGGGGGATGCTGCCCGGCGTGGTGGCGTAGTACTCGCCCCACGGACAACTGACCTCGATGATGCGGACCGCCCGGCTACCGGCCGCGCGAACGGCCATGCTGGCCGCACGGGTCATCTCAAGGATCTGCTCGAAGTTGAAATTGAACTGGTTGACCGCGTTGAGCCCGCTGATGACGTACCACCGATGGACGACCGTCGCATAGCGCGCCACAACCTTCGAGACGAACTGATAGGCCGTCTCCCGCATCTTCTCGAAGCCCATGCCGGATTGCAGGAGCCAGTCCGGCAGGCTCTCCTTGGAGAAGCGAAGCAACGGCCCGGCGCTGAGCACCACCTTTCGCCGGCGCAACACCGTGATGCACGCATCCAACTCGGAGAAATCGTAGTGCCCCTGCCGTGTCTCGATCCGGGCCCAGTTCACGGGCACTGTCACCGAGGCGAACAGCTCGGCCAACCTCTCGACATAGGCCGACTGTGCCATCCGAGCCGGATCGATCCGACACCCGAGACATCCCCGGCCGAAACCGTGGCTCTTGCGGCGTCTGTCGAAAAGCGACTTGCCCTGCCGCACAGCCAGCTTCTCGGAATACACCATCGCCTTGCGAAGCGATTCATCAGCAAGTTGGCTGGCTCGCTCCGGGTCGCCGATGTTCTGGATCGCGTCGATAAACAGGTCCTGCGCCTCCTGAGCGACCCCCTCCATACCTTCGATTTCGTCAAAGAACGACCAGTCCTCGCGCCGATTGGTGATCTGCATGAGCTTGGCTCGAACGATCTCGACGTTGAGATTGTAGGGACGATCTCTTTCCGGCAGACAGGTCGTCGGCAGCAGGATTCTCCCGAATCCGTCGATGGGCCACAACAGCGCCAGACCGGCCGTTTCCATATTGGGCCGGACGCACTCGATGCAACCTTTCCGGAAACCAATCTTCGTGCGGCGGACGCTGATGCCATCGGTGCCGAAAAGATAGGCGCCGCATGGCGTGAAGGAATCCACGGATTTGCCGTCTCTGAATACTCGAAACTTCACTACGCCGCCTCGATTCTACCCGATATACCAAGCACCCCCTGCATCTCGCGGTACACTCGCGCCGCAGGACATCTGCATTATAGCATGACGCCGGTCGCTCGCAATCCCGAAAAGCGGGCGTGCCGCCCCTGAGACGGCCCTGCATCGCGGGCCCGTCACCATCGGGCTCGTCCTGCGAACACAACGCGATCAGTTCACAGGCGCATCATGGGTACCGTAGACGCTGTAGCGTTTGACCTGGGCGTCCCCGCTCAGGGTCGAGGCTTCGATGAGCCTGGCGACGAGGCCGACCTGACCGAACAGGGCCTCTACGAGATTCGTCTGGCCTTCAGTCTGCCGGCTCTCGTTTGGGAGGATCAGCACCAGGTACCCGCAGTTGACATGCTCGGCGGCCAGTTGTGCCGTGACCACCACGCCGCCTTCGATCGGGGCAGTCGCCGGCTCGAAACCGTCGTCGACCTTGGCCCAAAGGTCCCCCAGCACGACATCCCCGGGGCGCAGCCGGTCGAACGCATCGGAATCGCTGGCCCAGCAGTTGCCGTTGCGGTCCATGATCGCCAGGATCGGGCCGTTATCGGGCAGGGCCTCAAACACCTGTCGGGCAATCCGCTCACAGAGCACATAGCCGGCCGAGAACATCGCATCGTACATGTCCATGGAAGGGGCTCCTTCACATCACCGGTAGAATCGATTCGTCAGGAAGGACTTCGGCCGGATCGAACTCGGACTTTGCGAATCGGACACCCGGGCTCGCTGAATCAGCCCTCCACAGCCGGACAGATGCCTTGAACCCTTGAAAGGACGCCAGCTTATGGGACGATCGACCGGCGTTCAAGAAGGCCAAGCGGAATGGAATCGGCGCGGGGCCGTCCGGCCCTCACCCGGCGACGGCGTCGCCGTGGCCCACAATCGGCCTGTCCTTGTAGCGAACCATGTGAACCCCGTTGCCGCGTTCGTTGTACTCGAAGATGTGCATGTACGCGCTCATGAGCAGAAGCCCCCGCCCCTCCGGGCGGTAGAGGTTCTCCCCGACGCGCGGGTCCGGAATGCTCTGCGGATTGAACCCCCCTCCCTGGTCCTGGATGTCGATTTCGACCTTCTCGGCATCGATCGTGTAGTCGATGGTCACGGTCTTGTGGGGATCCATCTTGTTGCCGTGTTTGACCGCGTTGACAAACGCCTCCTCGACGGCCAGATGCACGGCAAAGACGTCGTCCTTGCTGAACCCTTTCTCCTCCATGGCCGACAGGATCTGCCGACAGGGAAGACTGATGGCCGACGGCTTGCTCTCAACGACAGTAGAACCCTGAATCGGCGCCTCGGACGCCATATAGAACACCTTCCCATCCACAGACTTCACACACCAGAGCGGACCCATGCGGTCATCGACCGGCGCCGTGCGGCTGCAGGGCCCTACCGGTGATCGGAGAAGCTCTGCGTTGCGATGTCCACACTCTCACAGATATCGAATATGTTCGTCAGCCGGGTGATCCTGAAGACTTCATGAATCCCGGGGTGAATGTTGCACAACCTCAGTTGCCCTCCCCGCTCGTCGACGCGTTTGCGAACGCGAATCAGCAGACCCAACACGGCCGACGACAGAAACCGGACGTGCCGGAAGTCAAGAACCAGGTGGAGGCGATCGGCTTTCTCGATGACGGCCTCAATCGATTCGCGCAGGGCGCGCACGTCCGTGTCCTCCAGAATCTTCTCGTCGGTGAATGCCACCACCGTGGCACCGTCCACGTGCTCTACGCTGACTCGCGGCTGAATGGCAGCCATAGCTCAGGTCTCCCCGAAAAGACGTCAAGAAACGGTGCTATCGTAGGGGACGCAGACGACCGTGTCAAGCTTTTTGGACAACACTGAGAGTCTTGCCTGAGTTTGCCGCCCATCGAACGAGGCCGCCGACCCGCCGGCCTGCGATGAACAAATTCCCATTTTTCTGACAAGAAATCTCTTGCTATTGACTGCAAACCGTAGATACTAATACCGCTTTCGCGTCGTTGACGAAGACGCGTCGGCGGCGGTGGCTGACGCGACGGACAGGCAATCGTGGGGTCGATCCGACATCCTGGAGTGCAAGATCATACCTTCGCGGGGTTGGCGTTCCAGGGGCGAAGGCGCGAAATCGGCCCCCTTTGTCCGAACGGGGCGAAAGCCATCGCTGGTAGAAGATGAAAAGGAATCCCGGTCATTCCGGAAGGACAGAAGGAGAATAGCATGAGAGTCAGCAGATCGACGGGATATGCTCTTTTGGCGGTCGGCTATATTGCCAGGCATCAGGGCAAAGGGGTGGTGTTGTCGCAAAACGTCTCGAAAGAGTACGACATCCCGCTGGAATACCTGCTCAAGATCCTCCAGCAACTGGTCCGTGCGAACGTGCTCCGCAGCAAGCGCGGGCCGCGAGGCGGTTTCTCGCTGGCCAAGCCGACGAACAGGATCACCATGCTGGAGATCATCGAAGCGGTCGACGGTCCGCTGACCGGAGAACTGAATCTGGCCGAGCAGGCCGGCAGGGACAAGTACGCCGTCAAGGCCGAACAGGCGTACAACAAGGCCATTTCCCAGGCGAGGGCGGTCTTTCAAAAGGCCAAGCTCTCGACCCTGCTGACGACGAAATAGCAGCCGAAACGCCCGTCCGGCCACGGTGGAGGCATGCATCGCTGAAGGCCCCTGGCGGAGCGACCGTGTGGAGCGTGCGCCCGACATGCAGATCCGCGACTTCCAGCGACTGATCGCCGAGAAGTACAAGGCGAGGGACACCGAGCGCGGGGTCTCTCGCACCTTTCTGTGGTTCATCGAAGAGGTCGGAGAACTGGCCACGGCGCTGGCCTCACAGAACCAGGAGAACCGGGCGGAGGAGTTTGCCGACGTCTTCGCTTGGCTCTGCACACTGGCGAACATCACCGACGTCGACCTCGAGGAGGCGTGCCGGAAGTATACCGAAGGCCGGGTCAAGGACGGGTTCAAGCCCAAGTAGTCTGCTGTGTCAGCCTGGGTCCGCCGGCTGTGGGGCCCCATCGCGCCAGGGCAGACCGGACAGCCCGAACGCAAAGATGTGCGTCACCAGCAGCCACCCGACGCCGAGGATGATAATCGCCGAGATCGGATAGCCCGAATACGGCGTCGTAAGCTCTCGAATGAGGCTGTGGACGATGGCGATCCCCAGCGCCACGGGTGTGACGAAGCGAATGCAGTACATCCAAAGCTGAAGCACGACGTAATTGAACACCTTGTGACGCGTCCCGCTGAGGCCCAGATTGGCCACGATGTGGGCCTTGAGCATATCGGTTCGGTAGAGCCAGCCCACCACCAGGGCCTCGACGATCCCAACCACGATCAGGCCGTAATGATTGAGGAAGTGATCGACGATGTCCAGCCAGAACAGTCCCACGTTCGTAGTGAACAGCAGCGATCCCCCAAAGCCTACCGCGCAGATGACGGTCACGATGCGTTTGCGGCTGAAGGGAAACTTATCCTGAACGGCCGATGTAAACGCCTCGATGATGGAAATCGACGAAGAAATCCCCGCAATGGCCAGCAGAAGAAAGAACAATACGCCGAAGAGCCGTCCAAAGGGCAGCAGGCTGATGGCCTGCGGATAGGCCACAAAGGCCAGCCCCAGGCTCTCGCGCACCACCTCGCCGATCTCCTTGTTCTGCTGCATGGCCATGTAGCCGAGGATGCTGAAGACGCCGAACCCGGCGAAGACCTCATAGGAGCTGTTGGCGAAACCCACGATCAGGCTGTTCTTGAAGATGTTCGCCTCGCGTGACAGATACGAGGAATAGGCGATCATGATCCCGAAACCAAGGGACAAAGAGAAGAAGATCTGCCCGTAGGCGGCGATCCAGACCTCGAGATCGGTGATCCTTTCAAAATCGGGCGTCACGTAATGCCGGATGCCCGTGCCGGCTCCCTCGAGAAACAACGCCCAGATCACGATACTGACGGTCACCAGAACCAGGACCGGCATCATCACCTTGACCGCGCGCTCGATCCCTTTCTGGACGCCGTTGTAGGTGATGACCCAGTCGATGAACCAGACGAGGGCGACGCCGATCACGATAGGCCCTTGAAGCCCGCGGATGGCCCAGATGCCGCCCGGATCGCTCCGGCCGAGAAACCGGCCGAAGAAGGCATCGGGATCGTCGCCCCAGGCCATCGTCAGCGAAAAACGCATATAGTTGGCACACCAACTGATGATGACTGTGTAGTAGAGCTGGATGCCGAACATGACGAACAAAACAGCCCACCAGCCCAGCCACTCCCACTTGGCGTCGATGTGCCGGAAGGCCTTCGGCGCCGAGGCCTCCTTGTGGTGGCCCAGCGCGAACTCCAGCATCAGGATGGGGATTCCCGCCGTGAGCAGGGCCACGACGTACGGGATCAGAAACGCGCCGCCGCCGTTCTCGTAGGCGACATAGGGGAACCGCCAGATGTTGCCCAATCCCACCGCCGAGCCGATCGCCGCCAGCAGGAACCCCAGATTGGTACCCCACTTGCCTCTCTCTTCCATGACTGGCCCATTCTCCCCTTGGCGAAGTCCGGCCGTCGGTCGCTACTTGTCCTGTCGTGCCGACAGCGACGTCTGCGGCTTGCGCTCCTGCAGCTTGATCTGTTCGTGCTCGATGCCCAGCAATTCCAGCGAGTTCCGCTCGATCACGCTTCGGATACTGCCACGGGGAACGGTCGGCAGCTTGGTGTCGGACAGAAGCATGTTGAAACCGAGAAGGGTCTCGATACACTCGTCGGCGTTGCTCAGCGGAAAACCGCTGCCGAACAGCAATTTGCCCATCACCCCCCGCTCGTGGGCGGCCACGACGATGTTATAGGTCTGCCAGACCTTGCTCGGCCGGATGGTCAGGTCGGCGAAAACACGCTCGTGCTTGCCCACCATCGACAGTGTCTGCTCGACGAACGGCACCCCCATGTTCCCGATAATTATTGTCAGTTCGGGAAAGGCCCTGGCGACCTCATCGAGCAAATAGGGCTGCGCATATTCGAGCACGGCCGAGGCCTTCAGAGAATGGCTGCCGTTGTGGAAGAAGATCGGTATGCGCAGATGCTGAACGGCTTCATAAAAACGCATCGCCCGACTGTGCGTGGGATGGAAGCCGGACATCGAGCAATACAGCGCAAACCCCTTGAATCTGAGCGTCTCGGTCAGTTCGGCCAGCCCCTTGTCGTCGATTCGGTCCTCCGTCGGGTCCACAACGCCGAACCCGACCATCCGATCGGCGTGCCGACCGACATAGTCACCCAGCTTCCTGTTGATCTCGGACCGGGTTCCATCCGGCGCGGCCAGAACGACACATGCGTCAACCGTTTCGGCTGCGGCCAAATGCTCGGAGACCTCGGCCTCATCCAGCGATCGAATGTGCGTATGACAATCAACAATCATTCAGCAGACCCTCGAAATCGCGGTCGTCGCCCGTTCCAACCGCCGTAAACGTGTCCAATCTTATGCCTCATGGCATCGGGCCGTCAAGGGCAAATCGGGGAAACCACGCCAGGAAAAGGCTTTGCATGCAGCAGGCGCGGCCGGGATGATTCGAGACCAGAGAAGAGGAGCGAAGACGCAGTCCACCCGCCGCCTGCGCCTTCGCCGGGTCCACAGGCCACCCTTCGGGGCATTTGCATGTCAAGGCGATCCGCAGGGTGTGGATGTGGACGCAAGAATCTGAATTTCGCGTTTTTTTCTTGTCCCGGCCACAAGGGTGTTAAAACGGATAAACAGGTGCGTTTATCGGGGAATGCGCGACGCACCGCAGGTTGCACATACGTTCCTACACCGTCAAAGGTTACAGCGTCACACGCATGGGAAACGCACCGCAACAAAATTCGCGGAAATAACGGTTTTCCCCAAAAGACGTTTGACACACAGCGCCGCTGTGTTATATACAGCGTGGTTGTGGATCCCGTCTGCGTGACGGGCTGTGATGTCATGGCTGGGCAGAAAAACCTCGGTACGGGTGGTCTGTACCGAATCTGACCTGATGGAAAACGCGGTGTAAGGAGAAGAATCATGGAAAAGAGGTTCATTGTGCTGGGAGTGCTCATTGCATCCATGAGTGCCAGCGTGTTTGCAATCGGGCGCATCGGTCCCCCGACCGCCGAGCATCGGCAGGGTCAGTTTGGTTTCGACCTGGGCTACACGTATTCGAGAGAGGACCTGGACAAGCAGCGCCCCAAGGTCTCGTCAACCTGGACCGAGTCGTGGCACTACGAGGAGTATTTTGATACAGTGGGTGAGGGTGAGGGGGCTGTGACTCTCGACAGGTGGCTGGTCACCGATACGGGAACCTGGGTCGAGAACGATTTGACGGGTGCGGAGTACGGAAGCGGCAGATACCTGGACGGCTTTGAGGAAGACGGTACTCCCATCTATGAGACATGGGACGAGTCCTACGATGCCACCATGATGACGTCCTTCAGCAAGTTCAAGTTCGACAAGCTCAAAACCAGCCGGATCTTCAGCACCCTGAGCTACGGCATCACCAATGATTGGGAAGTCTTCGGGACCCTCGGCTTCTCACAGATCGAGACCGGCGCTTCCGGGAGCTATGCACAGTGGGGCCTCGATGAGGGCGGGGAGCCTACTTGGGGTCCGGACGAAGGCCGTATCGGATGGGCCTTTGACGACAACTCGCCCTTCGTCGGTGTCGGCACCAAGTACACCTTCCTTCGGCAGGACAACATGAAATGGGGCGCCGCGCTCCAGGCCAACTGGCTCAAGGCCAAAGGAGACATGACGTCTCGTATGGTTTGGTCCGATGAGGGCGAAGGTGGCATGTGGGTCGACGAGGAGCGCATGCGGGATGCGTACGAGGTCGAGTACTACGAGATCATGCTCGCCGTCGGCCCGACGATCGACATGGGCGGCTGGAAGCTCTACGGAGGCCCCTTCTTCTACTGGCTCACAGGCGATCTGAAAGGCCGCCACGTGGAGCGGGACAGCGAGTATGAGGAAGGTTCCGACTACCGATATCGATCCAGTGACACGGAGACCCTGAAGTTCAGTGCGGACATCAAGGCCAAGTCGAACTTCGGCGGGTTCATCGGGGCCCAGGTCGATCTGGGCAACAACAAGCGGCTGGGAGGCGAGTTTGCCCATAACGGCGACGGCTACGCCTTCAGTGCCAATATCGGCATGAGCTTCTAAGCGGTCGAACGACCGAACCGGACAAACGAATGCCCTCCCTGGCCTGCGATCAAGGCCAGGGAGGGCATTGTTGTTATATCGACCGGAAGCGCTTTGGGCACTGCCGGCTACGAAACGACCTGGCGATACTGGCTCTGGGCCTCGATATAGGTTTCCAGCGTGGCTGCCACGTGGCTGCCCACGGAGTAGTGCTCTCGCACGTGATTTTGGGCCGAGGCAGCCAATCGACGGGCGGCGTCGGGATCGTCGAGAAGCCGGACAATCGCCCGCTCGAGCGTCGCGGCATCGTTTCGCTCGTAGAGCAGGGCCGTCTTCTCGTGAACGAGCAGGTCGTCAACGCCCCCCTTGCAGCCAATCACTGCCAGTCCCAGCCCCATCGCTTCGAGCAGGAACCCGCTGAACGTCGCCGCCGGCTGAAGATGGATGAAGAGGTCCCCCGCGGCCACGACGGATCGCCAGGGATCGAGCATCGGAACGAGCGTGACGACGCGGGTCAGGCCGTGCTCGGCCAGCGCTTTTCGTAGCCGATGCTCGGCCCTGCCACGTCCCATGATCGCGACCACAAACTCGCGGCCCTCGGCCAGGAGCGACTTGGCGGCCATCAAGAGCGCCGCAAAATCCGACACACGATCGATCGGATGGGCCACGACCATGCTGCTCAGACGCGAAGGGTCCGAAAAACAAGATGGATCCGATGCAGCGAAGGTCGGCATGCCGATCCGCCGGACCCGATCGGCGAAGCGAAAGTGCGTCCGGGTGAAGGCGGTGGCGATTGTGTCGGCCAGCACCACGATCTTCGCGCAGCGTGTGCGCGAGATGGAAAGCCTTCGCACCCTGCCGACAAGAGAGTTGACGGTCAGCACGTAAGGAACGCCAAGCCGGCGGGCCAGCCGACGCGTCAGGGCCGCTCGGCTCTCGCAAAGGCAGTGCAGCACGCTCGGCTTGAATCTCTCCAACTGTAGCGCGAGCGGCTCGAAGCCCATCCGCTCCATGAGCGGCAAGTCGATCTTCGGATATGCAAAGACCTCGATCGGCCCGGGCACGATGCATTCGGCATCGCAGTTGGGCGGACAAACCAAGGCGGCCGAGATCGACTCATCCACCAGCCCGACCAACAGACGCCAGAGAAAGGGAGCGTGCTCGCGAACCTCCCGGGGCGATGCAATCAGCACCGGACGCAATGCCTTCCTGATGCTCGGCGTATCCGAATGCGCGGTCTCCGTCATAGAATCCCGTCAAACGATGAATCGGCCCTGTCGGCCCGGCGATACAAACGCCGTACCGATCTGAACTCGAGTTGACGAGTATTCTATCGCGGATGCCGATGTGGTGTTACCGAAAAAGTCGATGTGCGCCCACCCGGCACAAGAGGCCGGGGACTGGGGCAGGACACGCCTGCTGCACATCCTCGATCCCGTCCCAGCCAGGCCCTGAACCCCGGTTCTTATCCAACGTCAGGATTGATTGGCTCTTCCGCCTGCCACGCCGCCCTCAGAAGCAGAATGCGTATCTCAGAGGCGGGTTGCGAGAGATGCTGTTGATGTGAGATGCCCAATGGCTTATCTTTGTCCTGTTCGTCGGCGGGGCGCTCACCCCCGGAACGGAACGAGCATGAACCGATACCCTACAAACGCGAGTGCGGCTATGGTGATCATTGACGGAACGAATCTGCTGTGGGCCATTCACGATGCCCGCAGCGAAGACGAGGTGACGAACGAGATTCAGCTTTGCCGGACGCTGGACCGGTACTTCGCGATGACGTCCGAAGCCGCTGAGGTGGTCTTCGACGGGGCCGGTCCGCCGGACAGGAGCGAATTTGACACCGTCGGCAGACTGACGGTCGCGTTCTCCGGATTTTACAGCGACGCCGATACGGTGATCGAGGAGAAAATTCTCGCCAGCACATCGCCCCGCGAGCTGACGGTGGTCAGCAGCGATCGTCGGCTGCGCCGCGCGGCCGGCGCCAGGAATGCAGCCGCCGTCAAGTCAGAGCAGTTCTGGAGCCAGGTCCTCGGCGAGTTGCGTCGCAGCAAACCCGATAGAAGAGAACCCGAAGAGAAAAAGGACGGCCTGACCGACGGCGAGACGGAACAATGGCTCGATCTGTTCGGCCTCGAAGAATAGCCTCCGGCGTCACAGCCGCCGAACCAGACCGACGACGACACCTTCGATGTGGCAGCTGTTCGTATGGATCGGCGCATAGTTCGCGTTGGCCGGCTCCAAACGAATGCAGTGGCTTTCTCGGTAGAAGCGTTTCAGTGTCGCTTCGCCGTCGTCGACGAGGGCCACGACGAGGTCGCCGTTGTCGGCCACGTTCGTCCGCCGGCAGATGACGTAGTCGCCCGGCTCGATGTTTTCCTCGATCATGCTGTCGCCGGAGACCTCCAGAGCGAACAGATCGGCCCCGAGTCCGAAACACGATTCGAGCGAAATGGACTCGGTGTTCTCGACGGCTTCCTGCGGCACGCCGGCCGCAATGCGTCCAAGCAGGGGCACGCCGGCGACGGCGTCGGCGTTCTCACCCACCGCGCCTCTATCCAGCCGATCAAGCAGGGCGCGCCCGCCGGAAGTCAACTTCGAAGAGCGTGCCCTGCCCGGTGCGGTCGAGAGCAGTCCTTTTCTTTGCAGCTCGCCGAGGTGCTCGAACACGGTGCTTCGGCTGATGTGCATCTGCGACGCCAGTTCGGCGATCGTCGGGGAATAGCGTTGCCTGTCGCAGAAACAGCCGATGCGTCGGAGCACTTCGACCTGGCGTGGCGTCAGCCCTTCGATGGGTTCTGTGTCTTGCCTCGGCATCCTTGTGTTCCTCCCGGACCGTCTGCGTTCTCGTGTCCATCTCGTGCGCGGGCCGACGGCAACGAACTGCCGATACCACGCCCATGACCTCGGCCAGACAGGACAGCACCCTGGTCAGCGCCCCGGCTGAGGGATCGCCAAACGGCATGCCCGAAGGCGGCCACGTCGAGACATACTCACCGCCCGTCCCAAACTTGCACACCGGATCGATCCTGCCGCTATCGTACGCATCCATCCTTGAATCCTCACAAACCCTTGATTCGGTTCCAATCCATCCAGCGTTATGTTCTATCGACCATTCTCCGCACAACACCCAAACAAAAACCGAACAAAAACGTGCGGCTCCGCAGACTTTTTCTGCCACCCGTTCGGGGCCATTGAGAGCCGGCTGAATATGGGACGGAATCCGTACACCCGGACCACTGAGGTGTTCGGCTGTGGTGGGGGTTCCACGGCACCGCGTGCCTTCGGCGGTTTCTGGGCCGAGGTTCTCTGGCAAAGAAGCCCAATTTCGGGTATCCTGGTTCTTGTGCATCGGTCGCAGGAGATGCATCGATTCGGTACCGAACGTGGACGGCACATGAAGACCACCATTACAACCATCCTACTGGCCGCTACGATCGTGGCAGTCTCGGTGGCCGGCGGCCAGGGGCCCGACGGCGTGGTGGACGCCGACTTGGGGGCGTACAGTCGTGAGGCCATCGATGCGGCCCAGGCCCGGCTTGACGACACGCTGGTCGTCGTCTTCGCCGGCGGACGGCATGGATTCGTCCAGGGACGACGCACCCGTCTCGATTCGGAGAACTGGTCTACGGAAGCGCAAGTCATCAAGGGCAAGGTGATGGTCCCGAAGCGGTTCGCCTTGTCCGCATTCGGGATCAAGCGCCTGCCCTGGTTCGGGTTTCGGATCGCCGAGCGAGGCGGCATGGTGGCGGTCTCCGATCTGGCGGCAAGGCTGGGCAAGAAGGTCTTCACGGAAGAACGCGGCCTGGTGATCGTCAGCGACACGCCCATGACGCTCGACGATTCACAGTTGATCGACTCAATCATCGCGCTCTTCGACACCCCGGAGAAGTTCGCCGATCCCCAGATCGCCTATCGCAACATCCCGACCCTCAAGGCATCGGGCCGCTGGACCGAACACGTGGAGTTCACACCGAAGCAGCTCGCGCTCTACGACGAGGCCGAGACGCGGTGGCGCCTGATCTCGGAGAGACGGTACGACGAGCCGACGCTCGGCCTGCACGAACTGGCCGGCGACCTGCCGCCGGCCGGCGTGCATCCACGCATTCTGTTCGGCCCACAGGACGTGCCAGCAATCCTGGGGCGAATCAAGTCGTCCGTGACCGGAGCCATGTCACTGATCGAGACGGAGCACCTGCTCGACAGAACGTGGCTGGACCCCAATACCAGCGACGGACGCCTCTTTGCGAGGCTTGTCGCCGGAGATCTCGACGCTGTGCAAATCGATGACGCCATGTCCGCGGAGCCCGAGCCAGCGGCCGGACAAGTCAACCACCTGACGCGGAGCCTCAATACGATCGCATTGTACGCCCTGCTGACCGACAATGAAGAACTCGGAACAAAAGCGGCGGCGGCCATCGCGAACTACTACAGGCGGATCGAGCCCGAACTCGACGCCTACCTCGACCGACCCGACGTATACAACGTCTACTGGCGTACGATCCCGCAGTGGGTCGGGCCGATGGACCTGGGCCTGAACTACGATTTTGCCGCCAAGTGGATGACCGCCGACCAGAGGACGCACGTCCGACGCCTCATCAGCAAGGTGGTGGCCGGCCGTCGTGGATACGGCCAGAACGGTCCGCTGCGCGTCCGCGACAACTCCCGGGTCACGCGCGATCTGACGATCTTTCTGGCGAATCTGGCCCTCGAAGGCGAGGACGGCTTCGATTCGGAAGTCCACGACAGCGGGATCGAGACGGTCAAAGCCTTCCTGCAATGGGGCATCGACGAGTACGGCACGCCGTGCGAATCCAACGGCGTCAGCGGCGACGGGCTGGTGTTCCAACTGCTCTCGATGGTGGCGCTGGCCCGGCGGGACGTCAACACGTTCGGGCATCCCCACTGGCGGCGACTGATGGACTCGCAGGTGCAGTGCACCTCACCGGACGGCACGATCACAGCCTCGCGCGGGGCGCGCGGCAGTGAACCGTTGAATCGGCAGATCGTCGCGGCGTGGAAGATCCTGTACCGGCACGATCGGACCGCCGACTACCTGCTGGGACCGGCCCACGCCGTGGCCGATTTCGATCCCCAACGGTATCGCAGGCAGTTGGCCGGGCGCGACACGACGGAGATGTCCCTGCCCGGCCCGACCTCCCCCGGCGTGACCAAAACGCTGCTGTACGACGCCGCCTGGCGCTCGATCCCCCGCGAAGCGCTCGGCCTGCCGCTGGATTTCAGCAATCCATCTCAGGGGCTGTTTTCGGCCCGTAGCGACCACAGCACCGAAGCGCTGTGGGTCAACATGCAGGCCCGGCCCGACCTCTATCTTGGCGCCGGACCCATGCACCACGACGCCGGCTCATTCTACCTGCAATCGCACGGCGTGACCTGGGGCCGCGACGGGCTTTCCGATGACAACCCCGCCTCGAAGGATCGTTCGATCGTGCTCATCAACGGCGTCGGCCAGGACGACGCCGCCGGCCTGGCGCCGCCGAGGGTGACCTATCTCGGCGCCGCCATCACCGATGCCGGTGCGATCGCATCGGCCGATCTTCACTATGCCTACAATTGGCTCTGGACGACGCACGTGACCGACTGGACCGCCGAGCCGTTTGAGGGTCGGTCGTGGGCGCTTGAGACCGATCCGCTGATCGTGCGGATCTTCAAGGGCACACAGAGGTATCGCATCAACTACGGAACTCCACCGTTGACGAGCCAATGGTCACCCACGCTGCGCACCCCCTTCAACCCGGTGATGTACGCGTATCGCTCGGTGGGTCTGGTTCGCGGTAACCATCCCTATGCCATCGTCCTCGACGATATCCGCAAGGACGACGAGACCCGCCTCTACGAATGGCAGATGGCCGGCGCGTTTCGCACGGCGATCCTGCCCGGACTCGACCCCGAGGCCCTCATACTGACAGCCGCACAGGACGATGCGACTGCCGACGGGACACCCATGCTGCTGGTGCAGGAGGTCGGGCCTTCGGACTGTCGGCTTCAGAACGTGCGCGACCGCACGCTCGTTGCCACCGAGACCGTCGAATGCCGTTTCCGCATCGTGATGATCCCGTTTCGGATGGGCGAAGAGCTGCCCACAATCCGCGTCGATCCCGATACCGAGGCCGTCCGGCTTGAATGGCCCGACCAGCAAGATGAATTGCAGTTCGACGTCGCCAAAGACAACCGCACGCGTCTGCGCGTCCTGCGCGACGGCCGGGAGATCCTCCGATCCCGATAAGCGCACCCGCCGCCCGGTTGGTCCATTGCCAAACGGCCGACCGGGCGATAGGCTATCGCCACCGGAACACGAATGAACCAACGGAGACCGACCCATGAAGACCTTCATCCAAGTTGCGGCCCTGTGCCTGTTGCTCGCCGGCTGCGACGACCGCCAGGACGGCGCCCAGACCGACGGCGACGTCTCGAGCGACGCAGTCAAGCGCATCGTCATCGTCACGGGGATCGACTACCCCGGCCACCACTGGCAGCAGACCGCCCCAGCCCTGGCCAAGGTGCTGCGGGCCGACGCCAGGCTGGACGTGACGGTCGTCGAGGACCCCGCCTTTCTGGCCTCGCCGGAACTTCGGCACTTCGATGCGGCGGTCCTTCATTTCATGGACTGGGAGAGCCCCGACCCCGGCCCAACCGCCCGAGGCGGCCTCCAGCGGTTCGTCCGAGCCGGCAAGGGCCTGATGATCGTCCATTTCGGCTGCGGCGCGTTCCAGGAATGGGACGAGTTCGTCAAGATCGCCGGCCGCATCTGGGACCCTGAACTGCGGGGCCACGACCCGCACGGCTCGTTCACCGTCGCCATCAACGACGCCGACCACCCTATCACTCAGGGCATGGCCTCATTCGAGACGACCGATGAGCTGTACACCTGTCTGACCGGCGAGACGCCCATCCATGTGCTGGCGACCGCCCGCTCGAAGGTGGACGACCTGGACTACCCGATAGCCTTCGTTCTCGACTATGGCAAGGGCCGCATCTTCCACTGCGTCCTCGGCCACGACGTGCCCGCCGTCGAAAACCCTGGAGCCGCCGCCCTGTTCCGCCGAGGCGCCGCCTGGGCCGCCCGCCTGACGCCATAGCCACACCCGACCCCCTGCCCGGACGCCGGGCAAGTGCCGGCAAAGACGACGCCTCGTAAGCGAGCGGCCCGATCGCCTGAGAATGCCATGCCGGGCGGCGCAGCCTGCGCGTGGGGGGCTCGTGGCGCCCTGGTCTGCGATGTTCCTTGACCCATCCGGCGCAGATGGATAGGATAGAGCAAAGGACGACGTCAGACGTGCGCGGTGAGCGCGTTCCTCTTTGCAGCCGGCCTTTTGTGGGAGGAGATGGCAGCATGCGTTGGACAGCCCGCTTCATCCTGCCCTTCTGCTCAATTCTGGCCATGACCACCTCTGTGTCGGCCCAAATCCCGAGCATCGGCTTCGCAGCCAAGGCGGGGTATCACCGGGTCGATGAGCCGCGTAGGGGGCGCACCTCCTGGCGACCCGCCTGGTCGTTGGAGATCGAGAGCCCCTATTTCGCCGATGAACAACTCGCTCTCATCGGCTCGCTCGACGGCACCCGGCTTCGCAGCGACCGGGATGCGCACCAATGGACGCACGATGAGGTCGACTACGCCGAGTCGATCAAGCATTCCTTCGCCATCGATGGAGGCCGCGTCGGGGTTCGCTGGCGAGTGCCCCGCACAACCCCCCTGCAATTGTATCTCACCGCCGGGGTCGGCTATTACCAATACATGCAGAGCATACGGACCCAAACGACGGCGACGTGGTGGAATGCAGAGGCCGAGGAGTACGCCAGCGATACGAACGACTCGACCCGCAATCGACGCAGAGACCGAGGGTTCTATCCATTCGCCTCCGTCGGCGGCGAGGTACCCGTCGGTGGCTGGTCAAGCGTGCTCGGCCAAACGCACGTTCTCGTCGAGGCCGAATATGAATGGGACAAGCGATTCAGGGGCGCCGACCTCGGCGGTTTGCGATTGCTCGCCGGCCTCCGCTGGCGATTTTGACAGGCCCACTTGAGCCTCCACGCACCCACGCGGAGCGGTGTCGTCCCCCCCTATGCCCCCATCCAGGACCAGGGTCCTTCAGGCATCTCCGAACCGAACCGTCGTTGGGACACGGTTCCTGGGAAATCTTGGCAACATAAGGAAATTCCGCATTGACAAACGAGGATTTCTTGCGAATACTTACGTTTTCGTATCCATTCTTATTTACGAAGAAACGGGATGATGGTATCGAAAACGGAGACCGAGCGGCGGATTCGGCGATTCGTGGAGACATGTCAGGCCGGCGGGCTGAAGCTCACCCATCAGCGGATGGAGGTCTTCCGCGAACTGGCGGGCACGGACGACCACCCGGACGCCGAGACGATCTATCAGAATGTCAGCCGGCGCGTGCCGGCGATCTCGCGGGACACGGTCTACCGCACGCTGGCCACCCTCGAAGAGCAGGGTCTGGTCCACAAAGCCGAGATCCTCTCCGGTCGGGGCCGTTACGACGCCAACATGGACCACCACCACCACTTCGTCTGCACCGAGTGCGGGCGGGTCCATGACTTCTACAGCCCGACGCTCGACGACCTTCCGATCCCTCGGTCGGTGATGGCGCTTGGTCGCGTCGAATCGACCCAGGTGCAGTTGCGAGGGATCTGCACGAGCTGCGCGAAGACCAAGGAATAGACGACGCCACGAGCAGAGACGGAATGTGGTGCGTGGACGTGACATAGGAACAGGTGCGAGTCAGGAACTCTTTGGAACAGGAGCAATACGATGGCGAAGGACAAGAAGAGATTGACGACGGCGTCGGGCATGCCCGTGGACGACGATCAGAACACCATGACCGCCGGACCCAAGGGACCGGCCCTGATGCAGGACGTGCACGTGATGGAGAAGCTGGCGCACTTCAACCGCGAGCGCATCCCCGAGCGTGTGGTCCACGCCAAGGGCGCCGGCGCCTACGGCGTGTTCGAGTGCACCGCCGACATGAGCAAGTACACCCGCGCCAAGTTCCTCTCGAAGGCAGGCAAAAAGACCGATGTGTTCGCAAGGTTCAGCACGGTCGGCGGCGAGAAAGGCTCGGCGGACACCGCCCGTGACCCGCGCGGCTTCGCAGTCAAGTTCTACACGGAAGAGGGCAACTATGACATGACGGGCAACAATACGCCGGTGTTCTTCATCCGCGACCCGTCGAAGTTCCCCGACTTCATCCATACGCAGAAGCGCGACCCGGCCACCAACATGCCGAACCCCGATATGTTCTGGGACTTCCTTTCGCTGACGCCCGAGTCGGTCCACCAGGTGACGGTCCTGTTCAGCGATCGGGGCACGCCCGACGGCTTCCGGCACATGAACGGCTACAGCAGCCACACGTTCAAGTGGTACAACGCCAAAGGCGAGGTCTACTGGGTCCAGTACCACTTCAAGACCGAGCAGGGCATCCGCAACCTGACGCGGCAGGAAGCGGGCAAGCTGGCGGGCGAGGACCCGGATTACGCGACGCGCGACCTGCGCGAGGCCATCGCCAAGGGCAAGTATCCCTCGTGGAAGGTGTGCGTGCAGATCATGCCGGCCAAGGACGCCGAGACATATCGCTGGAACATCAACGACATCACAAAGGTCTGGCCGCATGCCGACTATCCGCTGGTGGAGATCGGACGGATGACGCTTAATCGCAACCCCGACAACTACTTTGCCGAGGTCGAACAGGCGGCGTTCAGTCCGGGCAACTTCGTGCCGGGCATCGCGGCCTCCGCCGACAAAATGCTCCAGGCACGATTGGTTTCCTATCACGACGCCCACCTCTATCGCCTGGGCGCCAACTACCAACTGCTGTCGGTCAACGCACCGAAGGCCTGCCCGGCCCACAACTACCAGCGCGACGGCTACATGCGCTGCGACGACAACGGCAAAGGCGGGCCGAACTACTGGCCCAACTCGATGGGCGGACCGGCTCCCGATCCGAGCGTGGCCGAGCCGCCGATCGCACTGGAGGGCGTCGCCGCCCGGCATCCGCAGGAGCTGACCGACGACGACTTCTTCCAGGCGGGCGAGCTGTACCGACGCGTGATGACCGACACCGACCGCAAACACCTCGTCGGCAACATCGTCGCCCATCTGGGCGGCGCGCAGAAACGCATCCAGTTGCGCCAGTGCGCCATCTTCTACAAGGCCGACGCCGACTACGGCACGCAGGTCGCCAAGGGTCTGGGCGTGAACGTCAGCGAGGTGAAGAAGCTCGCCGCCATGAGCCAGGAAGAGCGCATCAAGGCCACGGCCTCCTGAAAGGCCGGACAAACAATGAAGAACACGTAGAACCGAATGACCAGATTCAATGAAAGGAGCACCCGGAATGTGTGACGAGAGTCGAATGCCGTTGATCGGAGAGAAGGCCCCGGAGTTTGTGGCGGAGACCACGCAGGGAACGGTTCATTTCCCACAGGACTTCAAGGGCAAGTGGGTAATCTTCTTCTCTCACCCGGCCGACTTCACGCCGGTCTGTACGACCGAGTTCATGACCTTCGCGAGTATGGCCGACGAGTTCGACAAGCTCAACTGCAAGCTGCTGGGCCTGTCGATCGACAGTACGTACAGTCACATCGCCTGGCTGCGGACGATCAAGGAGAAGATCCAGTACAAGGGGATGAAGGGCATCGAGGTGAACTTCCCGGTCATCAGCGACCTGACGATGGAGGTTTCCAAGGCCTTCGGCATGCTCCAGCCAGCCGCCAGCAGCACGCAGGCGGTGCGCGCGGTCTTTATCATGGACCCCAAGGCCATCGTGCGAGCGATCCTGTACTATCCGCTGAGCAACGGGCGGAACATGGACGAGGTCAAGCGGCTGCTGATCGCCATGCAGCACAGCGACGAGCACGGCATCGCCACGCCGGCCAACTGGCAGATCGGCGACGACGTGATCGTGCCGCCGCCCGGCTCATGCGGCAGCGCCAAGGACCGCGTCGAGAAACCGGCCGCCGACACAAAAGTCCTGGACTGGTTCATGGTCCTGAAGAAGTGCCCACACGGTGCAAACTGACGGCCAGGTGTTTGAGAAAGGGCGACTCACGTTGCGGGCGGCAGCCCCCTGCCGCCCCGCCGGCCCTTCATGAACCTGTGAAGGAGGCCTACGAAATGAAGTGGAAAACGGATGACAACGGGTGGAACCCGTATGTGGCGGGAGCGATGGCCGGTATCCTGGCCATCGCCTCGGTCCTGGCAACGACGAAAATACTCGGCAGGACCAACTACCTCGGCGCATCGACGACGTTCGTCCGCGCCGCTGCCCTGCTCCAGAGACCGGTGGCGCGAGAGCGCGTGGCCGCCGGTGAATATTACACCGAGACGAAAATCAGGGTGGACTGGCAGTTCATGGTCGTAGTGGGCATCTTCCTCGGCGCTCTGCTCTCGTCGCTGACGGACGGGAGTTTGCGTGCCGAGGCGGTGCCGCCGACGTGGTCACGACGGTTTGGGCCTGGCGTGGGCAAGCGGGCAATCGGGGCGATCCTCGGCGGCATCGTCGCCATGGTCGGCGCGCGGATGGCCGACGGCTGTCCAAGCGGACACGGCCTCAGCGGCATGATGCAGCTTTCCGTCAGCGGCTTCGTGGCCCTGGCCTTCTTCTTCGGCACGGGCATCGTCGTAGCCCGGCTCGTCTATGGAGGGCGGAACCATGAATGAACAGATCCTCGGATTACTCACAGGCGTTGCGTTCGGGTTCCTGCTCCAGAAAGGTCGCGTGCTGCGTTTTGACAAGCAGGTGGCCGCAATGCGATTGAAGGACATGACGATTTTGAAGTTCATGTTGGCCGCGATCCTCGTCGGCACAGTCGGTCTGCACCTGCTGGCCCACTTCGACGTCATGGCGTTCAAGCACAAGCCGATGAACCTCGGCGCCGTGGGGCTCGGCGGCATCCTGTTCGGCGCCGGCTGGGCGGTCATGGGCTTCTGTCCCGGCACTTCCGTCGGCGCGCTGGGCGAGGGCCGCTGGCATGCGGTCTTCGCCATCGTGGGCATGCTCGTCGGTGCGGCCGTCTATGCGGAACTGTACCCCTTCTTCAAGCGGACCGTCCTGGCCTGGAAAGACTTCGGCCCCATCGGCCTGCCCGAAACACTGAGCCTCAGCGCCTGGCTCGTCATCGCTCTGTTCTGGGCGATCTGCCTGGCCCTCTTCGCCTGGTTCGAGAAGAAGAGGCTGTGAACCGACGACAGGTCGGATCGCAACGCTCCACATGCACCGGAACGGGTCTAATGTTGCGGGACAGGCGCGATCGCGGGGGCGGATTCGAGTCTACGCAATAGCGAGCCGACTCGGGAGCCCTCGCCCAGGTGCAGGCCCGTGACGGCGACGCGGTTGATCACGCGGATGATGTCGGCGTCGCTGCCAGGCTGGCGATAGGCCCAGACGCAGTGGATCACGTAGGGCCGGCCTGAGACGTGACCGATGTAGAGCATGACGTGGCCTTTCGTGTGGAGAACAGTCACGCCGGGGATCGCGTGCATCAGCACCGCTTCCAGCTTGTCCTCGTCGGAGTCGTCCGGCTCGAAACACTTCTGCATCCGGCCCACCCGGGCCTGGTCGGAGGAGTTGCGGGGCATCTGGATACCCACTGTAGCGAACACCTCCTGCACGAACTGCGAGCAATCCTGCTGCCCGTTGGCGCCGCCCCAGCCATACGGCGTATCGAGCATCTCGAACGCCTGCTCGATGATGTGCCGGGGCGTGTAGGAGAGATTTCTCTCAACTGTCTCGCGGCGTTTGAGATACCCCGTCCGCAATTGCAGGGTGCCGTTCTCCTGCCGCGTGGGCAATAGCACAGCCACGACATGGCCGTCGCAATCCTCCGCCAAAGGGAGCTTCGATCCCATGCGGACAAAGCCATAATGCCGCGTCAACTTCGCATCCAGATAGACATCGCCCTTGGCGCGGACGACCGTCACGAACGGCCGGCTCATCATGTCCCGCAACCGCTCCTGCGAACACAAGGCCAGCTTCTGAGCTTCAACCCATCCGTCGCTGGAAGGCCCCATCGCGTAGAACCACCGCCGGTCGGCGCTCGCGTGCAGGATCGCCACGGGCGTGCCGATATCCAGCGTGCTATTCTGCACTTCGTCGAAATCGACGTCCCCCGCCTCGGCGTACAGGCCCTCGGCGGTCGGCAGCAACCTCTGATCGGCATTGCAGACCACGAATCCGAACCCGACTTTCACGCCGAAGCCGATGGATTCCAGGCTCATCTTGTTTTCTATGGATGCGTAGAAGGACTCGTCCACCTTACGGCCGTCGCCGGCGTATATGGTCCTGCTCCGAAAGCTGTCCAATTCGCTTCGCAGGATCGCACGCATATCCGGCCCGGTGAATTCCTGCGGAAAGTCCGCAATGTCCTTCGTCAGTTGCAGACGAGCCCGTATTTCTTCGTTCAATTCGTCGATCTCGTCGCCGGAGAGAATGACGCGGTCCGGCTCAGCCAGCCGGCCGATCCAAAATCCTGGCGTCTGCATCCCCGCCTCGACACCCGGCAGAACGGTCGGAGCCACCAAGTAGCTCCGCTCCTTCACGACCGGCGACGAGGTGCACCCACCGAAACTCATCAAGCCACCGATGAAGATAACGCAAGAAACAACCCGTGAAAGTGCGCTGTGCCGTGGCAAAACCTCAATCGTCATCGTCCGACCCCAATGCGAGAAATCCATACCGCCTGCCACACGCCATCCAGGAGTTCGACCGATCGCCCGAGATGAGGCCCATGTCGGCGCCGACTCCACAAGAAGTCCATTCATAGCCCCCGGGCGTGGTGGGTTCAAGAGCAATTTCGCGCGCGCAGGAAGCGGGATGGCGGTCATTTCTCTTCGATCTTGAAGATCGTGAAGCCGGATTTGAGGTAGTTGGGCAGAGCCCCGGGGTGGTCGTCGGTGCAGGTGTGCACCCAGACGCGACGGGCGCCCCAGGCGAATGCGCTCTCGACGGCATGGTCAAGCAACGGGCCGCCGTGGCCTTGGCCGAGGAATTCGGGGGTCAGCCCGAAGATGCGAATCTCGACGCTCTCGCCCTGCTGCTGCAACTCGTAGTAGCCGACGATCGAGCCCTGGCAATACGCAACGAAGGTTCGCAGCTCGTCGGCGGCCGCATACTCGCGCCAGCGTTCGTCTGACCAGGCGAGACGGGCGATCCACTTCCAACCGTGCCCGATGTACTTGTACAGGAACCGATTGAAACGGGGTTGCTTGACCGTGCACTCACGGACCTCAAAGCCGGTGTTGCGGCGATCCCTTCGGACCCACTGCCGCCGGTCGGCGATCTCAAGATGGGTGGTGCGAATCACATCGGCCCTTTCTGCCTGTGCCACGATCGGCATCGTAGCGGCATTCTCGACGCCACTCAAGGGATTCGAGCGATTCTCGCCCGGCGGTGTTCATGCAGATCCTTCGACGAATCGCAGGTCCTGCGAAAGACAGAACCGGCCTCGGGGGCAAGTCCGAGGCCGGTGGATGGTGCGTCAGACACGTGGTCCTGCAGGACATCAGGGAATCGATTTGGCGGGGAAATTCTGGGACATGTAGTGGAAGTCCTCGCGATCGTCGGCCGGAGGCGTCATATTGAAGTCGAACGACGGCAGCCTATCCATCGCCTGCAGATTCCACTCGATGAAGCTCTGGTCCTGCCAGGCGCGCATCTCGGCGTGGCCGTCGGCAAACCCCAGCGTGCTCCTGCGGTTGTGCCACATGGCCACCGGGTCCACCCACCTGCCGGAGGGCCCGGGATCCATCTGCCAGGAACCGATATTGGTGCCCCGGGTGTCTGCCTCCTCGACGAAGATGTACGTCGTCGCCGGCCGCTTCAAATCGCTGTAAATCCTGGCGGCTGTGTAGCTACTCCAGGTCTCTCCGTTGGCGCCGCCGGCAACCGAGAAGCTCAGGAAAGCCACGTTGAGGCCTGGCTGCCTCCTGTCTGCCGGGCAATGGTAGATGTCGACGTTCTTGGTATACGGAAACAAAAGACCCCTCCGAATGGCGTCGTGCTGCTCCTCGATCGGCGCCTGCTGAGGACTCGGTCGGTCCACCCAGTTGTTGGGATTCGTGTTGCCGCCGACCAGCTTGTCATCGTTTTCATCCTTGTACATGTACCACGCCAGACACAGCGTCTTGACGTTGCTGATACAATGCACCCGGCGAGCCTGGTCCCGCGCCAGACGCAACGACGGCATCAGGATGGCCATCAATACGGCAATGATGGCGATCACCACCAGCAACTCAATCAGCGTGAAAGCTCTCGTTCTCATGTTTCGGTCTCCATCGATACATACGTCGATTCTTCGTCTGCGTCCTTGGACATCCGTTGTCGTCTGTTCGACCCCCTCCGATGCCACCGGCCTGCCCTCATCGCCTATGGAGCGCGGCCCCCCGTGAATCGAAGACACATCCAATGCCTCCGGTGAGACACTCAAGAACCGTCAGATGATCACACCGAGCCTGTGACCGATACGATCCGACCCACAGCCCGACCACCCCATCTGACGCGCAATGCCGCAATGCACATTGGCGCCATTGTACCATTGCCCGGCCGTTGCGTCCACACCAATCCCGGAACAGGGTCGTCTTGGCGGCTCAGGCGGTATCACACGTGTGATATAACGTTAGAGATAGTAACGACTTCACGGCTGTCCAGCGAATCCCCCAACGACCGAAAAAACCGCCACGTGCGGGCCGGTCTGGCCCGACGATGCGGCTCGCGATCGTTCACATGGCACTTCACCGATTCGCCTCGGTCCATGCCCCTGGATCGGGAGGTGCCGCCTTCCAGTTGGCCGGATCGTTGCCGTAGGCGGTCGGGTCGATCCGATGCAGCGACAGGCCCTGGCCATCGGCCGCAACGGGCCAGGGATCGACCCCTGACGGGAAGTCGGCCGGATGCGAACCGTCGCTGTAGGCCACGCGGTCAACGCCAATCCAGATCACCGTGCCATCCTCGGCAACGGCGCTCGGCCTGCTGATCTGGATCGTCTTGCCCCCGCCCGACAGCGCGCCCGGCCCCCATGCGAACACGCCGACATCATCCGAAACGGCGTGCGTCAGGCGGAAGCTCAGCACGTCTTTGACCAGAACCACGCAGTCGCCCGCCGCCAGGGTCACGGGCTCATCGTCGGCAAACAGCAGTTCGATCTCCGAATCGTCCGGGGCATCCGTGAACCGCCAGGGCAGGCCCAGGGCCTCGTCATACAGCGTCACCGGAGATTCACTGATGTTGCACAGCTCAACGTACTGGACCTTCTCCGGCGCGACCGGGTGGTACATGATCTCGCTGATGACCACCGGGCCAACCTTCGGCGCGGCGTTGGCGGCACCGGGCGTCGGAACGCTCAGCCGAACGAAGTCGACGACGCCGGTGCTCGTGCGATGCCGGCCCAGCGAGACACCCCTCTCGGATGCACCGAACTTCTCCTGCACACTGTAGCCTGTCAACTCGCCATCTTCGCCCGAATGCAAGTAGAGCGTCTCGCCATTGCGGCTGAGCCCGAACGGCACCCGGCAGCCCGGATCGTTCGTGTTCCCGAAGGTCGCCTCCTGGCCGAACACCAGATACCCCCCGCCTTCGATCACAGTCCCGGCGGCGATCCTGTAGCGCATCAGGTCGCTCGCGCTGTCGCTGAGGAACCAGCCGCCGAGGTCGATCACCTCGCTGGTCGTGTTGTGCAATTCGATCCAATCCGATTCGCCCGGCCCCGGATACGTCATGATCTCGTTGATGACCACCGCGCCCAACTCCCGGACGATCCCCGTATCGTCGAACCCCGGCGAGCCACCCGCCCAGGCGCTCGGACGCCAGGCGTCCTTGTCACTGAGGCTCTGCGTCAACCCAGGGGCCCGCACCGTCAGCGAAAAGCCCACACCGTCCGTGATCCCATACCAGTCGTCGCGGTACCGGAAATCCTGGATGACCTGCCCGGCCGCATCCTGCAATTCGATCCGCTCGCCCGAGTTGTCCAGACGGCCCCCATACTGCCCGGCCACAGGCAAACCCTCGCCATAGATCGCCTCGAACGTGGCCATGTCTCGAACGATCAGCACATACTGCCCTGGAGCCAGTTCGACGTCGCCGAAGGTGAAATCGATCCCCCGCGTGAACTGCACCAGGTGCACATTGATCGCTTCGCCGCCGACATTGGTCAGTTCGACGTATTCGGCGTCCCGGTCGGTGGGATGATACATGATCTCGCTGATCCGAAGGCTCTCGGCCACCGGACCAACCGCAAAGACCGCATCCGCCAGCGCGCTCCACGTCGTCCCGCTCAGCACGCGGGCCTTCACCGGCGTGCTCCGGGTCAACATCCAAGCGCGGTTATAGCGAAGAGCCGTCGGCGAGACCCCGCTCGGCGTCTCGCCACCGGCGCCTTTGCTCGCGAGCAGTATCACCGAGATCAGAAAGTCCGAACTCGTCGAGCCGGCGTTCAAGCCATGAATCGCCAGGATGTTTTCGCCCACTCGCAGCGCCCCCAGCGCCGCCGAGGCGTCGAACGGTTCCAGTTCCACCGCGTCGAAATCCGGATGGTGCGCCGTCGCCTCCGAGTTCCACGTCGGCTCACCGTCGAACATCACCCGGCAGGCCTCCACCCCGTTGATGTACGCGATGAACCCGTCGTCGTACCGCGCCTGCAAGACCAGAGACGAGATGTCCGCCAGATCCGAGGCGGCGATCTCAAACGGAATGCGGATGTAACAACTCGAATTGACGCCGTACATGGCGTCCAGAACGTCAATCTCGAAGAACGGCTCGTACCCCGTGCTGCGCTCGTAGCCCACGCCGCCCGTGCCGCCGATCCAGGTCGAATCGTCGAAGGCCGCGCCCCCACGCCAGGCGCCGTCCACCGGCCCGGCGGGCACCGTCACACGCTTGCCCGCCTCCTCCGGCACCAGCGTCACTTCCGCGCCCGCTTCTCCAGCGGCGCCCGGAACACGCGGGTCGCTCCCGTCCGTCGTATACCAAATGCCGCCCGTCGAAGCCGTCATGGTCAGGGCGGCACTGCTGCGGACCGGTCCGCCATACTGGTACCGGCCATCGATATGGAACTGCGGCGGCGAGATCGACGGATAGAAACCCGCCTGCCTGAGTTGGTTCATTACGATGTCCGTGCGAACGGGAAAATACTCGTTCACCAGGCGATCGCGCTCGGCGATCCATTCGACGTCGCGCGTATAGGGCTGTGACCGTCGGCTGTCGCCCCACCGGGCCGACTCACCGACAATGGCGCCGCGGATCTCATCGGCCCTCGCCATATAGCGTTCAATCGAAGCGCCCGGCGTCAGCGCGCCGTCGTTGAAGAACCGCTTGTAGATGTGGTCGGCCATCAACACGCTGAAATCCTCGTTGTGCCTCAGCCGGTCGACCAGGTAGTGCGGGTTGGACTGACCGACGATGTTGACGCGATTGACGGTGGGCGATTCCAGGCTCCACTCGACGTCCCACGGTACGAAGAAGAATGGGCCGGCCGGCTCTCGGCGGCGCACCGCATAGAAATTGCGTGGCACACGGTCGTTGCACAGCAGCACCGGGGCATCGCGGCTTCCGACGTAGTAGATCATCAACATGTAGTCGATCATGGTTGGAATATCGACGTACTGCTGGACCTCCTGGTAGGCGGCAGGTGTTCTTACGTCGCCGGCGGCCAGACGAAACAGCGTATTCCACGCCACGAGGTCACCCGCCTTGACATCCATATTGCCGTCGGCGGCCAATACGTCGTAGTCCTTCTTCTCGCCGCCGAGGTGCTCGGCACAGAAACCGTCATCGGGTCGTTCGACGAAGATGAACATCCCCCAGTAGAGTCCGTTGACGTAGGCGTGGACTCCTCGACTGTGCGGGGTCAGTCTACCCATGTCGCGGACCGTGTCCCGACAGAACTGGTCCCGCAGGTAGTCGGCGTGAGCGGTCCCCATGCCACCGCAGGCAGTGCTGTCCCCAAACCACGAGTAATTCCAGATGCCCCGAAGGACCAGGGACTCAAAGGTTTCGACGTTGGTATCCGGAAAGAGCGGGTATCGCAATTTCGACGGTCCGTACTCGTTCTTGAACAGCATTCGAAGCGAGTGCTTCGCGACGCTGCTGGTCCGACCGTATTGGCTGCCGTGGACCCGCAACCCGGCGTTGACCTGGAAATCCTCACCCTTGATCGGATCGATCCACTCGATCGAGGCGGCGCGCTCCCAATTGACTCCGCGGCCCGACAGATTGGCGTAGATGCCTCGCTGGGCCCCGAAGAAGTCGTCGTTGTTCAGCACGACGCTCACCGACGGAACGCTCATCAGATCGTCTTTGATCGTCGGCGCGTAGGCCGGATCGTTGACCACGCGCGGGTCCATGGCATAATCAACAACGGTCGATCCCCACGTTGTGGGGAACCCGGCCGGATACCTCGGCTGGTTCAGGACGTCATCGAGGAAAATATAACTGTATGTACCGATCTCAGAGGGCCGCCATCCCGGCTTGTGCGCTATCACGCGGAGGCACGTCGTTCCATGAATGAGGATCGGCTCGTTGTAGACCGCCCCACCGGGAACGTTCCGCGCCCGCGAAAAGGGCTCGCTGCCGTCGCGCGTGTAGTAGATGACCGTATCCGGTATATCACAGGTGATCGTCACCTCGAAGGGCATGCTGTAGAAGCCCCGCTCGTGCGAGACCTTCGGCTCAGACAAGAAGCCTTCATAGACCACGACGTTCTGCCGTCCCGGCGTGGGGTATCCCAGGAAGCGAAACTCCCCGGTGCCGTCGGGGTAGCGCCCGAACGAGACGTCCGTCATCTGCGGACCGAAAGACACATGGTCGATTTGCGTGACGCCATCGGTGTCGAACAGCGCGACCACCTCGCCGCGCGCGCTAAGCTTGAAGTTCGCGTGGAGTCCCTCTTCGCCCGCATTGCCGTCGGCCCAGATCAACAGGTATCCCTGGGCGGGAACAGTTGTGCCGGCGGGAATTTGCCAGCGCGTGGGATTGGCCGGGTTGTCCGTCAGGTACATCCCGCCGACGTCCACGACAGTGTCCGCTGTGTTGTACAGCTCGATCCAGTCGGCGGCCTGCCCCTGTGGGTTCCGGGCCCCTTGGCTGTTGGAGGCCAGCAACTCGTTGATGACAATGGAGGATTGGGCCTGCGTCCCGCCGATCAGCACCAGCAGGATCACAAGGACAAGGGATTTCGTGTCGCCGATCATGTCGCCTTCCGCCTTTGCACGTGCACTCTTCACCGCCTGCGAACGTCCTTTGCGACCGAGTCGATCAGACCCGGTCCGTTCGCACCGTTTCGGCCCCTCCAGATACTACGGGCCTCCCCGCCCACCAGGAGCACGCCGAGCCCTCACCCTCCACCAACCGGCGACGAGCAAGCATCCTAACGGTATGCTAACATAGCGTCATGCCCAAGTCAATGCCGTCGTGGATCGCGATACGGGCCACCGACGCATAACGTCGAGCCGTCCCCTGAGTCAAAGACAAATGCACTTGCGAATCTATCTCTTTGGAAGGATAATACTTATCGTAATCTAAGGAGAGTACATGGTTCGATTGAAACGGCCCTTGCTCTGGGCCTGCCTTATAGCGATAGCGGCGTTGGCAATCCTGTCGGTCTACGGTGCCTTTCTGGGGGCCGAACGGGCGCAGGCCTTTTTCAATTCCGTGCCGGTCGCGATCTATTGGGGGGCGTTCGTCGTCCTGCTGGGCGCAGGCATCGTCGCCTTTCGCCGGCTGCGATGGGTTCCTTCGCTGCTGCTGATGCACCTGGGCTGCATCCTGGTTGTGATCGGCGGGATGTGGGGCTCGAAACCGGGGCAGGACCTCCAGCAGCGATTCCTCGGGACCGAGAGGATCTACAAGGGCCGAATGCCCATCCTCGAAGGCACCAGCGAGAATCGGGTGGCGCTCGCCGACAGCAACGACACGCAGGAGTTGCCCTTCTCCATCCGGCTGCGAGAGTTTCGCATCGAGTATTACGAGCCGGGCGACCTGTATATCCACAGCCACGACGGCAGACGATGGAAACTACCCGCCGAGCCCGGCCGGACCCAGAGACTTGGCGGAGATCTCGGCACGGTGACGATCCAACGCGTCTTCCGCAACTTCCGTATGGACATCTCCGGTGACGAGCGAATCGCCCACGATGCGCCGGGCGGTTTGAACCCCGCCTTGGAGGTGACGATCGAGCGGCCGGACGGCTCGACGGCAAGGCGATACGTCTTCCTCCAGCGAGCCGGACATCACAACCCCGACGATCCCCTGGTCCTGGCCTACGCGCAAAGCGTTCGCCATTACATCAGTGAGCTCGAGGTCGTTCGGGACAACGAGGTCGTCGCAAGCAAGAACATCCGAGTCAATCACCCCCTGTACTACGACGGATATCACTTCTACCAACATGCGTACGGGCAGAATCAATACGGCAACTACACCGTCCTGACGGTGGTCGCGGACTCCGGGCTGAGAATCGTCTACAGCGGCTACGCCATGCTGATGGTGGGCATCGTCTGGCATTTCTGGGGCCGCCCGCTCCGCTCGGCCCTGCGCCACCGCCGCTCAAATGAACGTGACGGGAACCAATAGCAGGAACACACATGGCGATCAAATACACCCTCCAGGGCCTTCTGATCTATCTGACAATGGCGGCGTTTCTCGCGGCCTTCGTTGCCACTGCAGCTCGCCGCAAGAAGGCAGGGCAATGGCTCTTCGCCATTGGCTTCTGCGTGAGCCTGGTGTCCTATGTCTACCGCTGGATTGATGGTCGCCACGTCCCGCTGCAGAACCTCTTCGAGGTGTTTCTCTGCCTGGGCCTGGTCTGTTACCCGATCTCGCTGTTGAGCCGCAGGGGTCTGCGGATCGGCGGCCAGTGGGCGGACATGCTGATCGCGGCTGTTGTGCTTTTCCCGGCCGGTTTTGTGTTCCATGCCGAGCAGCAGCACCTGCCTCCGGCCCTGCAAAGCTGGCTGTTCGTCCCGCACGTGGCGGTCTACATGCTCGCCTACATCTTCATGGCCATGGCCGGCGCACGGGCGGCCATCGAACTCGCAACCGCCGACCGGTCCATATCCGACAGGATTCTGCCTTTCGAGCAGGCGACCTATGAGCTGATCGCCCTGGGCTTTCCGCTGCTGACGCTGGGCCTGATCCTGGGCAGCATCTGGGGCAAGCGGGCCTGGGGCGACTACTGGGGCTGGGATCCGAAAGAACTCTGGTCACTCGCCTCATGGCTCGTCTATGCGGGCTACTTCCACTGGCGGTACATGTTCGGAAAGAAACACCCGCACATCAACAGCCTGTGGGCCATTGCGGGAATGGCTGTCATCATCATTACGCTGCTGTGGGTCAATCTGTCCCGTCTGTTTCCAGGCCTGCACAGCTATGCGACGTGAGTTCGGCAGAGGCAAATGCGTCTTCTCGGAGGGCTGAAATGAATCGCAGACAGTTCCTCAGACAGAGCCTCGGCATCTCTCTGGCCGGCGGGCTGGCCCTGACCGGCGGCACACCGACGGCCCGCTCCGGCGAGGCGAAGCGGCCCAACATCCTCTGGATCATGATGGACGATGCCCGCGCCGATGCCTTGGGCTGCTACGGCCGCCGTTGGGCGGCCACGCCGCACATGGACGCCCTGGCCGCCGGCGGCGTTCGGTTCGAGACCGCCATCGTGCAGAATCCCGTGTGCGTACCGTCCCGCAAGTCGATGAAGTCGGGACACTACCCGCACACGTTCGGTCAGACCGCGATGGGCAGACCGGCCGATACCGAGCCCGCCTACCTCAAAACCGCTCGTGACGTTCCCAATCTACTGAACGCATGGAAGGCCGTCGGGATGGCCCCGACCAATGTCGGTAAGACGCACATCTATCAGCAGGACTGGGGACAACATCGAAACGTGGCGCCGGTATTCGATGTCTTCGGCCGGCCAAGGGACGAGAAAGTCCGGGCCCGCCTCCAGGATGTCGGCAGCACATATCCCGAAGTCGTAACGAAGACACACGGCTGGGCCATTGGAGGCACCGTGCCTCTGGAGCCGGAGGAACTCACTACGAGCCAACTCGGCGACCTGGCGGTCGAGACTCTCGAAAGTCTGATCGGCCAGGGTGAGCCGTTCTTCCTGCGGGTCTCGTTCCACGCCCCGCACGTGGCCTGCGTGGTGCCACAATCGTATTTTGTCGATCCGAGCCGGATCGATCTGCCGCTGCCTACGGACGAGGAACTCAGGAGCAAGCCGCGATTCGAACGAGAGCAGTTGCACATCTACGCCGGCGGTCACGACCTGAGTCGCGAGCAAATCGACATTGCCCGGGGCACTTACTACGGGATGGTCTCTCTGGTCGATGCGCAGGTGGGCCGCCTTGTGGATTGCCTTCGAAGGGCCGGAGTGTTCGCCGACACGATCGTCGCGATCAACTCCGACCAGGGCTTCCAGTTGGGCGAGCACGGACTCTGGAAGAAACGCGTGTTTTACGAGCAGAACGTGAAGGTTCCGCTGGTCCTCCACTGTCCCGGCCGGTTGCCCGCAGGCAGGGTGATCGAAGCGCCAGTGGAACTGATCGACTTTGTGCCCACCCTGATGGACCTGAGCGGCCTGGATGTGCCCGACGACATCCGTGGGCGGAGCCTCCTGCCGTTGATTCGAGGCCGGATCACCGAATGGCGCGAAGCGTGTTTCAGCGAAATCGACCACAGCATGTCGATGTACGACGAGCTGCGCCGGGGCAGCGGGCGGCGCGTGATGGTTCGCACGAAGCAGTGGAAGCTGATCTGGTTCATGGATGAGCGGGTGGCAGAAAAGGATGGAGCATTGTACAATTTGAAAGATGATCCGGATGAGCAGGTCAATCTGTATGGCCGACCCGAGCACGCCGATGTGACGGCGTATCTCGAACGGCTCTGCCGGGAGTGGGACCGGGCGACATAGGCGGCGAACCCGCTGGGAGTCGGACGGGCTCCATTAAATGGACACCAAGAAGACCGAGAACCCTCGGAGGTGATGCATTATGCTAAGCAAAAAACCCATCTGGTATGTTTTAGCTCTCGTTGCCCTTTGTACGTCGCTGGCGCTGTCGGCGGTAACGGTCTCACAAGATGGCCAAGCCAAGGCGGTCATCGTGGTCGCCGATGACGCGACGCAGCCGGAACGACACGCGGCCGCCGAGTTGGCCGACTTCTTGGCCCAGATCACCGGCAGCCCGTTCCCGATCGCAGGCGAGCCGAACCAAGCCACTGCCAATATCTACGTCGGGCCGCAAGCCGCCAAGATCGCGCAGAGCGACTTCTCGACCGACGGGCTGGGCGACGAGGGGATTGTGATCCGAACCGTCCCGAACGGCTTGATCCTGACCGGTGGCCGGCCGCGAGGAACGCTGTACGCGGTCTACACGTTTCTCGAAGACCACCTCGGCTGTCGGTGGTGGTCATCCACCGAGAGCACCATCCCCGTGCGACCGACGATTGTCCTGAGCGACATCGAAGTCCGCTACGTTCCGGTCCTCGAATACCGCGAACCCTACTGGTTCGATGCCTTCGATGGCGATTGGGCCGCACGGAACAAGTGCAACGGCCAGGGACATCGTCTTGAGGCCAAACACGGTGGCAAACACATCTATGAGGGCTTCGTGCACACGTTCTTCCCGCTGATCCCGCCACAGAAGTATTTCGCCGACCATCCCGAGTGGTTCAGCGAGATCGACGGCCAGCGCAAGCACGAACGCGCTCAGCTCTGCCTGACCAACGAAGCGATGCGCCAGGAACTCGTCAAGAACCTCAGGGCCCGGCTGCGCAACAACCCGGCGGCGACCATTGCCTCGGTCTCGCAGAACGACTGGTACGGCAACTGCCAGTGCGCCGCATGCAAGGCCGTGGAAGACGAAGAGGAAAGCCCCGCCGGCCTGATGCTGCGATTCGTCAACGCGGTGGCGGCCGACATCGAAGAGGAATTCCCCCACGTTGCGATCAGCACGCTGGCGTATCAGTACACCCGCAAGCCCCCCAAGCACGTCAAGCCGCGTCCCAACGTCATCGTCCGGCTGTGCAGCATCGAGTGCTCGTTCAGCAAGCCGCTGGCCGACGAACGAAACAAGCCCTTCCGCGACGACATCGTCGGCTGGTCGCGGATCTGCGACCGACTCTACATCTGGGACTACACGACGAACTTCCGCCATCACATGATGCCGCATCCCAATCTGCGCGTGCTCGGCCCCAACGTGAAGTTCTTCGTCGATCACAGCGTCAAGGGCATCTTCGAGCAGGGCGCCTACACCACCAACGGCGCCGAGATGGCCGAGTTGCGAGCGTGGGTCCTGGCCAAGCTGCTGTGGGATCCCAGCCGCAACGGCAATCAACTCGTCAACGAGTTCGTCGAAGGCTACTACGGCCCCGCCGCACCCTATATCAACAAGTACCTGGCCACCATGCACGACGCGGTCGAGGAAAGCGGCGACTGGCTCGGCTGCTTCGAAAAGCACACGGCCAAGTACCTGAACTTCGAGACACTGACGAAGGCGAGGATCTATCTGCTGGCCGCTGAGGAGCAGGTCAAGGACAACCCGGAACTGCGATTCCGCGTTCAGGTGGCCCAGTTGCCGGTGATGTACACCTTCATGATGCGATGGACCGAGCTGCGTGAGGCCGCCAAGGCCGCCAACGCCGAGTGGCCCATGCCCGAATCGATCCGCAGCGCGTACGACCGCTTCATGGAGATCGCCGGCAAGAAGAACGTCACCCGGCTCGATGAATGGAATGTGGGCTTCGGCGCCCTGGAAAAGGCCCTGGCCCGCGCCGAGCAGTAGACCAGAAACCGATGGATCGGCCCGCCACACTCGAAATCAAGGACGTGACCGTTCAGCTCAACGGACAGACGATCCTGCACGACTTCTCGCTTGGCCTGGAGGCGGGCCAGAAGGCCTTGCTGACCGGCCCATCGGGTTGCGGCAAGTCCACGGTGCTGCGTTGCCTGCTCGGGTTCGTGGTCCCGCGGGCCGGTTCGGTCCACATCGCCGGCCAAGCCCTGACGGCCGAGAGCGTCTGGACGCTCAGACGGCGCATCGCCTACGTCGGCCAGGAGCCGGACCTTGGGGCCGGCATCGTCCGCGATATTCTCGAACGGCCGTTTCACTACCGCGCCAACACCGCCCTGCGAGGCAACCTCGCCCGCGTCCCGGCGTTGTTCGACGCCTTCGGACTGGCCCGAAGCCTGCTCGACAAGGAAGCCGGCGACTTGTCGGGCGGTGAGAAACAGAGGGTCGCGTTGGTCTCGGCCCTGCTGCTCGACCGCGACATCTTTCTGCTCGACGAAGTGACGTCCGCCCTGGACCCGGCGAGCAAGCGGAAGGTCATTGAGCATTTCCGCTCGCGCACGGAGGCGACCATGCTGTTCGTCGCCCACGATGCAGAGTCGTTCCCCTTCGCCGACCGAGTCATCGAGATGCCGGGAGGGGCCGCATGAATCAGGTCGTCGAGATCGGCGCCGGACACCTGGCGGCGGCCTATCTGCTACTGGCGTTCCCCCTGGCGATCATGCTGTGGTATCGCATCCCGATGATCGGCGAGACGGTTGTGTCGGTCGTGCGCATGACGTTGCAGCTCATCTTCGTCGGGCTCTATCTCCAGGTGGTCTTCCGGCTCAACAACCTGTGGCTCACCGCCGCGTGGCTGCTGGTGATGGTGACAGTCGCCGATGTATCGATCGTGCGGTCATGCTCGCTGAAACTCAGCCGGATCGCGCTGCCACTGTTCGGTGCGCTGCTGGCGGGCACCGCGGTCCCCCTGCTGCTGTTCGTCGGACTGATCCTCCGGCGGGACAACCTGCTCGACGCCCAGTACGCCATCCCCATCGGCGGCATGATTCTCGGCAACTGCCTCCGCGCCGACATCGTCGGCGTCCGCACCTTCTATGAGAGCATCCGGACGGGCGAAAAGACCTTCCTCCAGAGTCTCGCCCAGGGGGCCCTGCTCCACGAGGCGATGCGACCCTACGCGCAAAAGGCCTGCCGGGCGGCCTTGGCACCGACGGTGGCGTCGATGACCACCATCGGCCTGGTCTCGCTGCCCGGCATGATGACCGGCGTCATCCTCGGCGGCGCCAGCCCGGCCATCGCTATCAAGTACCAGATCGCCATCATGATCTCCATCTTCTCCGGCACCGCCATCACCCTGGCGATGGGACTCTGGCTCACCAGCAAGACCTCCTTCACCCCCCACGGCCCCATCGACCGATCCATCTTCCGAGCCTCATAGGACGGTTTGGTGCATCAGGGCCAGGGGCAATGCCGGCTCCACTTCGTATACGGTACCGCGCGAGGCAGGTCTTGACGGCTGGGAAAGAGAAAAACACCTTGAATCGCGTCGTGTCTTCGGGTATGTAGGCGAGGCCATGGGTGGGTATCCATCTTGGGGCAGGCACAATCGCAGGACCTTCGTTAGCCGCAGGATCACGAAACAGACTCTTTTGTACTGGAGGCATGTCAGAATGCTCGACCCTGTACCGATTTCGACAACGGGTTTCAACAAGCTGAAGGAGGAACTGGATCGGCTGGAGAAGGAGCTGACGGTCGTCCTGAGAGACGTGGCCGCCGCACGTGAACTGGGCGATCTGAAGGAAAACGGCGCCTATATCTATGGCCGCGAGCGACAGGGCTTTCTCCAGGGGCAGATCAACGAGCTCAAGGGAAAGATCAACCGGTCGGATATCGTCGATTGCACGCAGGCCCCGACCGATCACGCTGCGTTCGGCACGGTTGTGACGCTGCTCGATCTGGATACGAACGCCAAGGTGACCTACCAGTTGCTGGGTCCCGACGAGGCCGATCTCGACACCAGGGGCCTTTCGATCCACTCGCCGGTAGGGCAGGCCATCCTGGGCCACGCGGTCGGAGACACCGTCACCGCCGCGACCCCGCGCGGCGACCGCCGTCTCGAGGTCGTCGGCATCGCCAGATCCGAATTCGAATAGGCCCCCGGACCCGGCGATTCCCGCAGGCGCAGCCGCGACACCAAGCGCCCTCGAAACGCCCCTATCGAGCGTGTTGACGGACTCTGAATTGATCGGCGCAGTATGGGTGAGCAAGCGAATTTCTCGTGAAGCGTTGCGAGGTTGCGAGGTATCCGGCATCGTACCGCTGTTGGATGGCCATTGGCGCACGGTGGGGATTCAGGTATAAGAGCAAGCCTAGCACACGAACGAGAAGCCGGTGCAGTGAGCATTGGATTGTGTTGTAGAGAAGGTAGAAAGGAGTGGCTATGAACAGGATGTTGTGGTTGGGGGTCGTCGTTTCGATGGTGGCTCTGCTGGCCGGATGCGCCACGCAGGAGGCGGCCCGCAGCGAGGGCGAAGTCGCCGAGGGCGAGGCAAAGCCGCTGATCCAGTACCTGGACACGCCCACGGGCCGGTGGAAAGTCCATGACATGGACCGTCCGGCCCCGCCGGTCGTGACGCCGCCGACGGAGTGCGGTGGGCCGCCATCGGATGCCATCGTACTCTTCGCGGGAACCGAGGCGTGCATGGCCAACTGGAGCGACACGCAAGGCAACCCCACAAAGTGGGTCTTCCGTGACGACTACATGGAATCGGTCAAGCGGGCCGGCTACATCCGGACGAAGCAGGAGTTCGGATCGTGCCAGTTGCACGTCGAGTTCGCCACGCCGGCACAGGTCTCCGGCTCCGGCCAGGGCCGCGGCAACAGCGGCGTCTTCCTCCACGGCCAGTACGAGATCCAGATCCTCGACTCCTATGACAACACGACCTACCCGGACGGCCAGTGCGGCGCGCTCTACGGACGGGCCGTCCCGCTGGTCAACGTCTGCCGGCCACCCGGCCAATGGCAGAGCTACGACATCATCTACCACCGTCCCACATTCGACAAGGACGGCAACGTGGACCGAAAGGCCACGTTCACCGTCTTCCACAACGGGGTGCTCATTCACGACCACATCGAGCTGACCGGCGGTACAGGCTGGGTCAACGAGCACGCCGTCACGGACTACCAGCCACACGGCGACAAGGGGCCGATCATGCTCCAGGATCACGGCAATCCCGTGCGGTTCCGCAACGTCTGGATTCGCGAGTTGAAGGACTGAGCCGCGCGTCCCGCTTGAAGCACCCACGCCGGGGCGGCCCATCAAAAGGGCGCTCCGGCGTTCTCTTTGCGCCCGCCAAGCCCGCACTCGTCGCGATGGCAAGATACAAAGCAGCGGGGCTCGCATCCTGTGGACACGAGCCCCGCAAAGCCATCATCTCAGGCAAAGGCACTGCCTCAGATTATTCGGCCGGTTTTCCGAACGCGATGTCATCGATGTAGACGACGCCGGTGCCGCCGGCCGTCGGGCTGGTTCGGCTGCCGACGCCAATGGTCATCGTCCGCACCCGGCTCAGGTTCACGCCGGCCAGGTCGCTGTACGGGATCGCCCACTCGTTCCAATCGCCTCGGACA
>Ga0334890_1000967_pt1 | contig 43475 bp, 48 predicted proteins | sample GraSluR1_MG_3_FD_207220 | JGI IMG/M metagenome (GOLD analysis project Ga0334890, IMG submission 207220) | Sludge microbial communities from methane-producing bioreactor in Wageningen University, Netherlands - Granular Sludge_31_08-R1 | ecosystem: Engineered > Bioreactor > Anaerobic >... | reverse complement strand
CTCAAGGAGTGTGAATAAAATCAAAACATTTATAGGATTTTAGATGGATATTTAATGATTTTTTATGTGTGGTTTGGATTTTATTTTAGTAGGGATAATATTGCTTATCAGTACGTACTGATAATTAATAACCCCCGCTCATCATACACCGATTTATCTTTGCTCACCCCTTCATTCCGGATACACCGGTCTAGCGCCATAATCATAGCTACTGCCCCGTCAATCTTTTCGGTTGACTTCTCTTTATCCGGTTTAATATTACCGGCTGGGTCAGTTCTAACATGAATATTGTCCATCATCCAGGATAATACCGGATGGCCGCCATGGGCGATTCTCTTTTCCAGGGTCAGCTTCATCAGCTCTTTGGTGGGTGGGGACATATCCTTAAAACCCTGGCCAAAGGGAACAACGCTAAAGCCTGCGCCTTCCAGGTTTTGCACCATCTGTACCGCTCCCCAGCGGTCAAAGGCAATTTCCTGAATGTTGTAGTCCTGGCCCAGTTCCTCGATAAACTTTTCAATAAAGCCGTAGTGGATCACATTGCCTTCGGTGGTTAAAAGGTGCCCTTGCCCTTTCCAAATATCGTAAGGCACATGATCCCGCCTCACCCTTAAGTCTAAAGTTTCTTCCGGCAGCCAGAAGTAAGGCAGCACGTAATACTTATCATCCTCATCTACCGGCGGAAAGACCAGGACAAAGGCTGTAATGTCAATGGAACTGGAAAGGTCAAGCCCTCCGTAGCATTCCCGGCCCTTTAGTTCTTCAGGGTCTACCGGAAACGAACACATCTCCCAGGTATCCATGGGCATCCAGCGTACTGATTGCTTAACCCATTGGTTTAATCTCAGTTGCCTGAAAAGATTTTCTTCTGCCGGGTTTTCTCTGGCACTTAAAAAGGCGGCTCTTAGTTTTTCAATATCAATGGTATGGCCTAAACTGGGATTAGCCTTGTACCAGTTGGCTTCATCAGCCCAATCATCATCATCTTCAATCCCGTATATAACCGGATAGAAAGTAGGATCGTATTTTTTACCCCTTAATATATCCTCAGCCTTCTGGTGTACTTCCCAGCAGATAGAGTTCCGGTCAGTCCCAGCGGTGGTAATAAGAAAAAACAAAGGCTGCTTTCTGGCGTCACCACTACCCATAGTCATAACATCAAAAAGCTGTCTATTGGGCTGCGCATGCAATTCATCGAACACTACTCCGTGAACATTAAGACCGTGTTTAGTATATACATCACTTAAAACCACAGGAATAGCAAGTAAAAAAGCCCCGAAGGGCTGATTGTTTTTTCTTCAAAAGCAAACCTGTTTTAGCCTGCTTCACGATTAAATATATCTTCTTTCCTCGTGACTCCAATTTTTAAAGAGTTCATCCTCCAGAATTAGCGATTCATATGGCGGCTGTATAAAATCAATGATTACTCCAACAACCTGGTTAAAGTCTAGTTTGTATTTCAATATTTTCTTATAGAAATTATCCCACCGATTCAAGATACTGGAATCCCCTGCTAGTCTAGAGATTATGGCAACAGAATCCTTTTCATGTGGCGTACCCCGGTTAGCAAGAGTTCCATAAATTGCTTCTTGAAGCTTTCTACCCTCGAAATCAAATGTTGTTGCTAAATAATATATATCGTAAAAATCCTTCATGCGTCCCGTTGCTTCCATTAAAACGATAATAGCATCGAGTTTTTCGGCTACTGTAGACTCTAAAGAATAGGTTAAAACTTTAGGTTTCTCAAACTCCGGCAATATTACCGGCAAGGTTCTTTCAACTACAGAAGGCACAATAACATCCCCTACTCCAAAATCAATGCTGAAGGGTGTTCTTGTCCTTCCCATATAACCGATAAGATTGACCCTAATACCATGGTAATCTGTAATCTCACTAATTACCTCTAAACTCCTTATTTCAAACCTCATGTAATCATGTTGACTGGATAAAGAAATTAAATCCTTAACAAGTGCTTCTACGGAGTCCATACTATTAGAATAGTTTTTTAATAAGTAATCGGCATCAATTGTTGGCCTTATGGTAAATTCACTGAGCGCATATAGCAAAAAGCCACCTTTGAGGATAAGGTTATCCCTATACCGGGAGCGGGAAAGCCTTCGAATAAACTCTTCTTGATAAAAAAGATTCAACAACTGTTGTAATTGAATGCCTTGCCTTTTTGACTCGTTTTTTAACCTGGCTAATATTGACGCCGCCCGATCAGCCATCACAACCACACTCCAATATATGTCTGTACCTTTTTTTTGATTTTCAGGATTTCAGCATATTCAAACAGTTTCCTTATATTCTTATTTCGGTCTTTGAGGTAGCGTTGGATGGCATTGTTAAATACCTCTTTTTCTAGTTTTTTTTCGTAACGAAGAACATCGCATATGGCCCGATCCCGATCAAATATTTTAATGGTTACTCCTTCCATTTGAATTTTATCTATACCTACTTCCAGGAATTTGGGTTCCAGATAATAGGGTTCTATTATAGGATAATCAATCTCGTATTGTGTTTTTGTACTGTTTTTGTCAACCGCTATTTGCCATGCTGGGGGTATACGGTCTGTATAGCCATAATACATCAATGCACTTTCAAGAAATATTACCGCTTGCGGAAAGAGTCGTGCTATAACAACCTCTTCCTGGCTAACATAATCCGTCAGCTCATAAAAGCCACGTTTAATCCTTGTAATCACTCCTTCATCCAGGAGGTTTTTTATTTGACGGCTTGAAAATCCCAGTTGATTGAGCTCTGCTGTTTTAAGTACGCCTCCACACCTCTTGAATTCTTTTTTTAGTTCTCCAATTATAACCATTTTGCACCCCTCGACCCGCTTTCATTCCTAGGAGCGGTCTTTTAGGTGCATTTTACCATATTATTACTGCTCTTTCAAATGGTTTTGTAAAGTGTGCCAAAACATTACGTTGGGTTTTCCAAAGCTTTGTAAAGTATTTTCTCCCCATCTCTAATCAGAAAAACATCTTCATCTGAACCTATATACTCGATATATCTTTTCACTCCTACATCCACAAAGCGCTCTACCAACTCGATGGCATAACAAATTCTATCTATCTGCTCGCAAGCAATCAATGTGGATGCGCTTCCCGAAAAGGGATCTACCACAATAGCATTAACGGCGCTGCTGTTCTTAATGGGATAGGCGATTAAAGGTATCGGCTTCATGGTACTGTGCAGTTCGCTTCGGGAAGGCTTATCAAATTCCCAGACCGTAGTTTCAGCCCTTCCGGCATACCATTTATGCTTGCCTTTTTTCTTGAAACCGAAGAAAATAGGCTCGTGTCTAAACTGATACGGGGCTCGACCTAACACCAGGGACTGCTTCACCCACTGGCAAACTCCTGAAAGGTGAAAGCCTGCATCCTCAAAGGCTCGGCGGAAATATAAACCCTTGGTATCAGCATGGAAAATATAAATTGAAGCATCATTGGCCATAACCTTTTCCATGTTCGTAAAAGCGGCAAACAGAAATTCGTAAAAAGCCTCCCCTTTTAAATCATCATTTTTAATCGTGCCCTGGCCCCCATCATAGGAAACCCCGTACGGGGGATCTGTTACTACCAGGTTAGCCTTCTTCCCGTCCATCAGCTTTTCATAAGTTTCAGCCTTGGTGCTGTCTCCACACAATAGTCGGTGGCGACCCAATAGCCAGAGGTCGCCTGGCTTGCTGATAACCGGTTCTTTTAGGGCTTCATCAACATCAAAGTCGTCAAAACGGCACCCCCTTTTTAACTGATTTTTAATCGCAGTGTCTCCCACCCTGTCAAGTATTAGCCCTTGACACCCCCTGCCCTGCAATTTCGCGAATTCTCACGCGTTGCCACGCGCCCGCTCCAGGCCTGGTGGGCTTTAGAGATGTTGACCCCCCTACCCCCTACCGGTAACTGTAGACCACACCCTTCTTCCCCCAGCGACCGTCTTTAACCGTCTTGCTGTCGTGACACTGCTTGCACAAGGGCTGCAGGTTTCCAATTACTGGTGGAACAAGAACTTAGCTTGTTCGCCTTGTTCAGCATCTTGTTCTTAATCTTGTTCAGCCTTAATATAGACTCGCTGCCTGCCGTAGAATGGGAGTGTTACTAGTTTCTCACTCTGCTCCCAGCCTTCCAGCTTTCTCATGATTGCATTTATCTCATACGAATCAATCTTCTTCATAGCACTGGGTTCTTTACCGAACAGCTCGCACCAGATTTCCAAGGTGCAAACCATCTCTCGTTCTACCTCACCTATGAGACCATCGCTAAAACCATCGCCTCTTAAAAACTCCCGCCTAGCATAAAGGTCTAAATCATCCCAGTTGGTAGGTAAGGGCTTATTTAAATATTCCCTGACCAGGCCTTCCCGGTCATCGCTTTCCAGGGCTTCTACCTGGATCATCTGGGCCGCCTCTTCCACCCTGCCTTCCAGGAACAATTTCTCCCCAGCTCTATACCTCACATAAGCCTCCGCCCATAACTGGCCCACATCTTTTAAATCCCAGGGCCTTAATATATCGCTGCCTGGTACCTTCACTGGCCAGAACCTTCTATTGCCGGTCAAATCTCTTAAAAAACCAGTGGTCTTATTGGTGCTGCCTACAATTACACATTGCCTTGGGTGGTCTTCTACTGCATAACCGTAGCTGGCTCTATACTTATCATCCTGGCGGGATAGAAAGGATTTTAAGGTTTCCTCATCTACTTTTTTAATTCCCGCCAATTCCCCCACCTCTACTATCCAGTAACCCTGCAGTTTCTCCGCTGCAGTCTTATCCCGCATATCTGCAATGGATAGTGAATCACTAAACCAATGACCTCCCAGCTTAGCAAATAAGGTGCTCTTGCCAATCCCCTGAGGGCCGTTTAGCACTAACATATAATCAAACTTAATACCGGGCTCCATTACCCTGGCCACCGCAGCCACCAGGGTTTTCCTGGTGACCGCTCTCACATACTCGCTATCTTCTGCTCCCAGGTAATCAACCAAAAGGGTGTCCAAGCGTTGTACCCCGTCCCATGCTGGCAGACTGTTTAAGTAATCGCGGATGGGATGCCTGGCCCTTTCCACTGCTACCTTAAGCGCTGCGTCCCGCAGTTTGCCAGGGGAGTATAACTTGTAGCAAGCATCAATGTACCCGGCTAAACTGGCATCATCAGTCTTATTCCACCCCGGTTTTAATCGCTTCCAGGGCACTTCCTCATCAGCATCTATTCCGTCTCTAAGCTGGTTATAATAAACACCTTGTAAGGTTGGATCATGTTTAATAATTAAGACCATATTGGTTAGAGTGTTTTTAAACTCGCCTTTTTTATCAATCTCCAGCCCGGCCTGCCAGTCTTCCTCTTCCCCGAAATCCTCACTGGCCGATGCCATCCGCTCAGCAGCTATCTGCTTTTTAACCTCCAAGTCTTCTGCAGCCAATCGCTGCATGGCCAGATAAGAGGGCAGCTTATTAACTGGGGTATCTTCTCTTGCTTCATCATCTTGTTCTCCGAACTTATGCAGCCTAACCAAATCAAAGGCATTACAAAGCCTTCCGCCTATGGGGTCGGTGGCATGGTGAGAATAGGCGAAGTCGCCGTTTTCATAGACAACCAAACCACCTGCGGTGCTGCCGGGGATATAGCTGTAACGGTTAGGATCATCACCTGGTGCATAGACAGCGCTTAAGAATTTCCCGATAACTTGGGCTATGGTATAAGTCCGGCAAAAGGCTCCAACTATACCCGGTTTTTCCCTGGGGTCACCCTGCTTATCCGCCAGTTTCTTGCGTTCAGCTTTGGTCCGGGAAGATTCCGGCCAGTAAGAAGGGTCACGCCAGTCTGGATATCTGGCTAACACTTCATCCGGGTCAACCCATTCTTCATCCAGATGCTTAAAGATAAATTCTCCGTCTTCCGGGCTACTCGGCCAATACATCAACCGGTGGGGTTCAAAGGTACTGTTATCGAAAAAATCGATACCTAAATCCCCGGCAATGCGCCTGGCTACGGCTTCATATTCATCAGGAGATACCGGCCTTTTTAAAGGGATTACCAGCCTTAATCTAGGTGCACCAGGGCTGTGGCTGTGGGTAGAATACATACAGCAGCCATAGCCAAACATGGTCTCCACCCCGGCCCATAAATCCCCTTTGACGAAATCGGCATCCAGGGTAACAATCTGCCGCCATACCACGCAGCCTGCCTTCCTGCGGCCTCCTTTTAAGGTACCGCCTACAAAGCCCCCTACGTCTTTTATCTCGTCCCGGTCAGCCTTGGGGAGTTTTTTGTATTCTTCAAAGGTCTCTTGGGTTCTAACTGTTTTACTTAGCTTTTTTAGCAACTCCGACCACAGCATCTCCCGGTTCTTCCACTCCAGCTCTTTGCGGCTCCTACCGGTGGCAATGGTTAATATGTCGTCATGCTTATTTGGTGCCTTTGATGCATTCATGACCTCTCCCCTTTATCGATGTCCTTGTGCTTTTCGTCCGTTCCATAATTTCATCACTTGCTTTTTTCCTGCAGGCTCTGTAGTCGCAATAGTCCGATGGCGATATCCCCATCATTTTGGCTACTTTGGGAATGCTGTGGTAGAAGGATTCTTGTTTCCGAATTTCCTCAAGTTCTTTAAACAGCTCGGATTGCTCTTCAAAAGAGCTGCATTTCTCATCAAACCTTTTTATTGTGATTCCTAGTTCTTCAGCTCTTCTTATCTCTTCTGCCATACCTTCCGATATCCACTCCCCAAAGACCCAGAGTTCATCACATAGGTGCAGTATCTGTAAGCCCATCTCCCTACCAACAGCCCGTTCCTCAGGAACAGCATCATCCAGGAAAGTGGTTAAATACAGATGGGGAGTAATGGGGATGCCGCCTTGTTCAAAAACAAAGGCTGAATAGCAAGCGGCTTTCCTGATATTTATTAACACATTGCCCCGTAGGGGAGAACATACGTAAATTAACGGTTTCATTTCGTTAGCACTCCTTTCAACATTATTGGTTAGAAAAATTAACCTCACTGTTGCTGGTAACAAATCAGTCTTTTTTGTAATATTCACTCTCAAAGCCCTCTGCCCGCAATGACAGCCCCGGTGCCCAGCTGATATCCTGGCTCATGATAGAATTGACTTGCTGCAAAGAGCCTTTTCCTTCCGGGACATCCCGCACCACTTCATCATGCACATGTGCTACTATTTTGTAACCAGCTACATCTAGCCGTAACAACGCTTCTGCCAGACAGTCCCTGGCGATTGCCTGGACAATATTTTCCACGAGCTTTGGCCCGTATGTGTTTATCCGGCACCATTTACCCAGCTCGATACCCTCATAGGTTAAACCGTCCTTATTAAACCGCTCATCTAGTTCGATCCGGGGCCGCACGTAAGCCAGGCTTCTACCGGAAGGCAGTCTGATAAATATCACTCCGCTTTTGTAGCTAAACCCTACTCCATGTGCCATCTCCACCGAGGTTCTATCCTTTACAACCGTCATTGCCGCCCGCTCCACGTCCCACCAAAGCTTTACAATGTTTGGATTAGCTTGTCTCCAGGCCGTAACCAGCGGCTGCAGCTCTTCTTCTTCAATCCCCATGCTTAAAGCACCCATGGCCTTCAAAGCCCCAACACCGCCGCCATAACCAAGTCCAAGTTCTGCTATTTTACCTTTCTGCCGCAGCTCACTACCCTTGGTAATACTCTCCACCGGCACCTTAAACATCTGGGCAGCCGAAGCTTCGTAAATCTTACCGTGGGTATTAAACACTTCCAGTCGCCAGTTTTCATCTGCTAACCAAGCAACGATTCTAGCTTCTATGGCTGAAAAATCTGATACTATAAACCGGTGACCAGGAGACGGAATAATGGCTGTCCGGATTAACTGGGATAGCACATCTGGCACACTATCAAAGAGCAGTTCCAGGGTTTCATAATCTCCCGATAAAAGAATCTGCCGGGCCAGGTCTAAATCGCTCATGTTGCTCCTTGGTAGATTGTGGATTTGCACGAGCCTTCCAGCCCATCTTCCGGTCGAGGCTCCGTGGTATTGCAGCAGTCCCCGCACCCGGCCATCGCTGCATACAGCCCGATCCATAGCCTCATATTTCTTAACCGAGGTCTTAGACATCTCTTGCCGGAGTTCTAATACTCGTTTAACGGTCGGGTCGTTGACTTCAGCTAGCAGTTCTTCCACCTTGTCTTTGGACAGACTGTCCACCTGGATGTTGTGTTTATTCTCCAGCCATCCTTTTAACTGGGCCGGGCTATTGGGGTTTGCCAGCCGGGTTAAATGGAAGGCTTCCATTAGCAATTTCTTTTGATAATCTTCATCACACTGGATAGCGTTTTTAACCAGCGTTGTATCAACCTTCACTCCAAAGTCATTTATCTTCTGGTCTAAATACCACAGCTTTAATTCCTTTTCCGGCATAGGATACTGCTCCAGCTTTTTTCTTATCTCCCGTTCCACTTCCACATCCTGTTTGCAGTATTCTTTAAAAACCTGCCACCTTTGCCAATCATCCCAGGGCCTGTTTCTAGTCCGGCCTCCATTGGCTTTGGTAGGCTTGCAAGGTATTGAAAAATATCTTATTAAGCTCTTGCCCTCCCGCATCTTCTGCTGGGATAGTTTCAGGCACTTAGCCACCCCATCCAGGCTAGCCGGTAGGCCCAGGGTTAGTGCATGCGCCTGGCTGCAGCGCCACTGCTCCGGTGGGGCAGGTATGCCAAAGTGCTTAGCCAGGCATGTTCTCTCAAAGTTTGCACTAAAAGCTGTTTTGGTTATGGCCGGATCAAACAGATCCTCCCACACGACACGGGGTAGTTTTTCTCCCTGGGTTAAGTCAATAACTTTAACCGGCTGGTTGTTATAGGCATAACCGAATAATAGTATTTCAAAATCCGCTGCCTCAGTATATCGGTAGACCCCACATTTAGTGAGGTCTCCGCTGGAATAGGTTTCAATATCTACGGACAATATACTCATCCTAAAAAGTCCTCTTCGATTTCTACCGGCCCGAAATCATCCTCAGGTCTTGACTTGCCGCTTAAGGGTTCACCATCTTCAAGCTTCTGCAGGTTTTGCAGCCCTGCAGCAATGCCTTTGTTTCCGTTAGCGTTGTAGGCGTAAAATATAATACTGGCCCTGCCGTAGCAGCCGGAGTAAAACTCGGTCTGGTCTATGATAGGCTGTACATCTTTATCCACAATGCCGGGCCTGGTTAAGCTGTTAGTTCTCCATGGCCGTTATCCCTAACAGGCTTTTGCTGTAAATTTTATCTTCATCAAATCCGGCTGCTATTAGGGTTTTGGCTGCTTCGACCTCATCTGCATACCTGCGATAGCTCCTACCCTCAACCAGTTTGTATCCCGGCCACTGTTTGCCGTGATTTACCGCCCGGTCTAAAGCATAGGCCTGTACATCTGATACCCACCGTTGTAACTCATCTGCGATAAACATCACTTCCGCGATTTCATCATCAGTTAGTAGAGCAGGCGGTTTAAAATCGTGCCGGGCCAATTGCATGTTAACTTCCGCCCTGGCCCTGCAAGTAGCCTTGACCTTGCAGAAGCGGCAATGCTCACCTGATTTGAATTCGCCTTCGCCATTCCAGGCTTTTTCTGCTGCACCCATGACCGTATTTGTCGCCCAATATTGAAGGTCATCAACGGTCATTTCATCTGTTGAAATGCTATCCAGCCGGGGTTGCACAATGGTCATTCTCACCGTTTGGATATCATAGAGCATGGAAAACTGGTGGATTGCTCCTAAGGCGTATAGCCGCATCTGGCTATTATCTACTGCCGATACCGCTACCCCTGCCCCGTATTTGAAATCCGTTATCTCCAACACCCCATCTGTAATGAGAACCAGGTCCCCGGTACCGAATCCCTCCGGTACCCAAGGGGAGTAGTCCAGCTTAGCTTCCAGCAGCGCTACTGCGTCTTTGGTTCTGGCTCTGGCTTCGTTAATCTTCTCAATGGCAAAGTCTACATAGGCTTGTGTATAGTCCTCTAGTTCCTCTGAGTAAAAACCATCTTGTTTTAGCCTCTTTAATTCCGTGTTATACTTAGGACTGGTTAGATTTCCCAAGTAATGGGCCAGTTTGAGTTCGGCTAGGGCATGGGCAAAGCTGCCTTCCCTGGCATACTCGCTGGCCTCTTCTTTTATTACTTCTTCTAGCCTTGCTGATGGTGGGCAGTTTATCCACCGGTTGGAGCCGGAAGCTGATAGCAGTGCATGTTTGGCCATCTACATCGCCTCCGCCTCTTGCATAAGTTCTGGGTACTTGTCCTTGGGAATGTCGCTAAGCTTGGCTCCACCGTATTTTTTGATAAGGGCTTTTACCTCTGCCTGTTTCCCACCCTGGGTGAGAGCTGCTAGCTTGGCCCTGATTTCTTCCAGGGTGATTTCCTTGGTATTCTCCGTAGGTGTGTTCTTTTCCGGATCTGCCTCCACCACCTTGGTAGCCGATTCGCCCTTACCGGATTCATATAAAGCTGATGACAGTACATGAATCGCATCAGCTAGCTCAGAAATGGCCGGAATGTCAATTTTTATCGTCGTCATCCTCCTTATTCCTCCCTAAAAGTAATTCACCTAACTTTTCCAACACATCAGGTTCCTGTTCTGTAATCACAATATCTGGCGGGTTAGGACTAGTAATGGTAATCTTGATAGTGCGCAATATTCTCACCTCCCCCGAGGCCTGTCCTGAAAAGTGCCTCTACTTATAAGCCACGGGAAAGGCAAAATCGAACCCCCTAACTCATACTTTTTTTAAGTTTTTTATAAATTTTTTTTAGCCGGTTTCTGATGGCCGCTTCGGTGACGTTTTCGTCCCTAGCTATTTCCACTAGGCTCATTTCTTCAAAGTAAACTTTCCAGACTAAATCCTTTTGGCGAGGAAGCAATTGATTAATTGCGTTATATAACTTCTCATTCCTATGCCGCTTTTCTGTAGTTGCTGCAATGTCTGCTGTAGGGTCAGCCAGTTGAACCCCTGCTTCGTGCATACCATCAATGGAATTATGCCTGCGGGTTTCTTTGCGGTCGCTATTGTAGATGTCTTTATCAATGGTTGCAGATAGTTCAGCAAAGCCTTCTGATACCTCGATTTCCACAACTTTACCAGTCAGGAATTCATACCTGATTTTCATATGTGCTCCTTTCTCCAGGCTTGAGATAGCTAGAAAAAAGGCAGCACCAGGTAAAAATAGGGCCAAAGTATCGCTTTTTCTAGCTATACTCTGGCCCAGCGGTGGTTTTTTGCCCCTTAATGGCTCAGTCAGTATTTGTTAAAAAAATAAACCGCCGAATAAAATTACTTAAAGTAACTCCATCCGGCGGTTATAGCTATGGCGGTTGCCATGCTCTTCAGTGCTCGGTCTCCCTATTTACTTTTATTCTTTCTCCTCCTTGGTCGTATCAACGTTGCTTCCAGGGTCTCATAATCAACCATAATAATTCTCCCGCATCGTACACAGGGTACTGAAGCGTGTCCTTTTGCATCATAATAGGCAAAGACAAACTCCTTACCACATGCTGGGCACGCCACTACGCCTTTCAGATCCATTTCCACCATATACATTTCTCCTCCTACCCACCAATCAATATGAGCCTTGAAAAAATGTCTCTTCTTTCACTGTTGCTCTGGTTTTTAAAATCTACACTATTGTACCAATGAATCAGTTTTTCTTTTACACTGTCGCTTACTACTTCCCCATGAATAACAAAAAAACCGGTTAGATATGTGATGTAGTCGATTCTATCTGGTTCCTGGAGATTATTGTCTTCCATAAATTCTAAGGCAGTGTCCAGCCCGGCAAGTGTCATTTCAAAACATCTGGTCAGCTCTTCAGGGGTTAAACTACACAGCTGGTTTTCTTTAGTATCCGATGGAATTGGCGTGTAGGCATCGGTATGCTTTTTGCCGGTTACCACCTCGTAAGCAGGGTTTAATGCAGCAATTGGATAAGAGACTCCAGTCTTGTGAGGAACAAAAAAGTCATAACCTAAGTCTTTTATGCGCTCCTTGAACTTATTGGTGTATTGAACATAAATATCAATGCCGTGTAATTTCAATTTTGAAAACCGCATCTGTAAAATGCTTACCCGACTTCCAGCATTATTGAGAACTTCAAACCATGAAATCTGTTCATCTTCACTTAAGTCTTCTGCAAGATTAATAGTATAGTTATAGTTTTTCATTTTACTTCTTATTTGCAGGAGCAGCGACATTACATCCGGCTCCTTTAATACTGAAGAATTATTAATGTAGTTAAAGAAAAAACTATCTTCCTTATTGAGCAACACTCCTACCGGTATCTGATGTCTTTTTATTGCGTTTTGCACTATGATAAACTCACCCCTAATAAGATCTAGCACCACATTTCTAAAATCCTCATGATTTATATATGCCTTATAATTTGTTGTCAAGCGTTGCTGTCCATCGGTTATTGAGGATTGTCCTCTTACGACGTCTTCAATCAATTCTCGTTCTATAAAGGATACCTGGGGAACATAGTCACTGGTATTGTTTATTACATTTATTGAAATGGGTGATACAGGTGCCTTGCCAAGTAACTGATAATTAAATAAATCGACTGATTTTTGGATGTTCCAGCTTACATCCCGCTGATACAACGGAAGTGTAAACTCGTGCGATTCAATCTTTAAATTCATATCTGAGATTGACATCTGAAAAGTTTTCTTAGTAGGGTTAAAGCCTGCGGCAATCATCAGTTTTTTGTTTATCTTCACTAAAACCATCCTCCTAAAGCGCATAGGCTCGCTGCGTTATACCGCTGCGCTTTTATATTTCCACAATTATACTACATTATGATACTTTTGTCTAGCGCTGCGGTTTTTTATTTTCCTTTTTTACTGTTTTTATAAGGTAATATCTGCCGCTGCCATTATATTTCAATGGTTTTTGTACAATCAACAGGATAGTTTTCTAGCGCTTAATTAAATCACTGGCTGCATTATTTTGGGGTTGAGAATGTACCCAGGTGGGCTAGCTCAGATAGCTGGGTAGGCTGGGGTCAGGGTAACTAGGAATAGGTTAGTAGGAAAATAACAATCAGGGCCAACCACCGTAATGGCAGTTGACCCTGTTAAATTGTCAGAATTGTGTCGGGGTACGACCCCAATGTCATCAGAAGTTGCTAGGTTGACTGGCCTGGCGGCTTCTGGTCGAGCACAAAGTTTACAGACCATGACCAAAAATAAAGACCTCTTTGAACAAGTTGCTCCACAAGTTACTATTTTTAGCAATGGAATCAGGAGTTTCAACTTTTTCATCCAGTATAATGGTTACCAACTGGGGGCCAAGAGTATCCCAAACTTTTTTGGGGGACTTAACCCATGAGTATTCATTATTTTTAACTACTACCAATGAGCGGAAAGCCCCTACAAGCGGATAAAGGAGGCCTTTAGGAACAATATATTGAAGTTCTTTCTGCGAGAAAATAGCATTCCCGACTACATTGTTGTCGTTAAATCGAGTATATTTTCGAGTACCATACCGTTTCCCGGCGCGGCTTGCCATCACAGGAAAGTTGGACTCGATGTCATCCCATAAATCGAAAATATCTTTAATAATGGGTTCCATGTTAATAATAATTTGCTCCCTACGACCTTTGCCAAGGTTCAAAAAGCGTTTTAAGCTTGCCTCTTTCCCAGTATAGCACTGTACTGGTTGCAGGTCAGCTAAACGACCGTCATTATTTCTTATAGGATAAATTACCTGGTTAAACATGTTAAGAATTGTGATGACTTCCCGAACATCAATAGGCTCAATAGAGGGGTCATTATAGTGCTCATTCATTTTGTACGCTATTCTATTCGCAAATGGAAGAGCACTGAAACATCTTTTGATGACACTAAAGCTATCTTTGAGTTCCTCAATTGATTTCAAGTCTACCTGTACGGAAGTATTGCGTGCGGCTGCGAGTTCAACAGGTGTGTCAAGTCCGGTAAAAATCTCCATGAATACATACCGTTCAGAGGATACTGTTCCAGATTTTTGGGCTTCAAGGATTGCCCGCAATGTGTGACCACCATCAATGTTTCCATGAATAGCGGGGTCTGATAGGACAATCGTAACCAGCTTTTTCTGGTTGTCATATCCTACACTTTCAGCAGAGAGCAGTATCCCTCTATTTAGTTCATGAAAGTTAATGTTTTCCTGCAGGCTGCTGCTAATTGTTTTCGCAACATTTGTGGTCATTTTTTGTTCGCGGGGATTTGTTTCCATCCAATCTTCAATTGTTTGGGGGATTGAAGCTGCATTAGCATAGCATACATATCTAACATGCTTACTGTCTGCATCAACAGGGTCTCCCATTTTTTTAAACTGATCGGCCATGAATTTTAGTTTTGCCATTCCAAATCTTCCTTTCAAAATAAAAATTCTGCACCCCTTGATAGAAAGGAATACAGAATAAAAGCATCATTGTAATGCCGTTGTATTCCACATCTATCAGAAGATACTGGATGTCTAATATGGCAAAATCGCCGTATAGACAAAATGAATATACCACAAAACCCACTATTTATCAATATCCTACGATCACTCATTTATAATAATTTTTCTAAAGGGGAGTAAGCACGCTTACGATAAAATCTTACCAGGGGGATGTGTTTTGGATATGTCACAACCGTCCCGTCGTTAGTATATGATTAAAACCCAGCCGCGCTATAGGATAGGAGCCACCACGCACCAAGAAAGTAGCCCTTTATCAGACGAAGCTCAAAAACAATAGGCTATCACCGCAAGTATGCTAGACTTAGTTACTAAGGGGGAACCACACGTCAAAGTTATTGAATTCACGGGAGTTAAAAATAAAGGCCGTTACGGCTTTCTGGATGGTGTATTTAATCATGAATAGGCGAGCCTTGCACTACCGATTATTTTATGCGAAATTTAATCAGCCCAGGAGCGAGACGCAAGGAGGAAAATTGTGTGAGGATAAGCTATAACAAATTATGGCATTTGATGCTTGATAAGAAAATGAATAAAGCCGATCTTAGACGAGCTACCGGTGTTAGCACCGCCACCATTGCCAAACTTGATAAAGGAGAAAACGTTACTACTGACATACTTGTTAGAATATGTAAAGCTCTTGATTGCGAACTGAACGATATTATGGAGCTGTCAAGGGACAAGTAGAGTAAATGCCGCCGGACACCTCCTGCACCACAAACATAAAAAACCCCCAGCCTCTCAAGAGCTCAATGGCTCTAAAGGTGTGCCGGGGGTTGTCCTATTTTGCCAGCCAACTAGGTAAGCTATTAGGAACCCGCACCATGCTTGGCTGGTTTTGTTGTCCGGCTCTCACTCCCGGAACAAGAAAACAGGGCCAACCACCGTAATGGCAGTTGACCCTGTTAAATTGTCAGAATTGTTTCCGAATTGTGTGGGGGTACGACCCCTTCGGAGGGGGAGGGCGACCCCCGGAGGCTTGCTCCGGAGGCCCTTCCCCGACTCGATCATGATCTTCATTTGATCTCTCTTCGCATTTTTTATACGGTACTTCCTGCTGCTAAAACTGAGGTTGCTTGCTTTGCCTGTGTTGCTGCCTTAACAAGTACTGTGTTGTCTGCTCCTGTACAACCTGCTGCTATTGTAATGGTTACAACTGTATCACTAGTTCTTACAAACGTTCCTGCTGCTAACGCAGCTGCATCTGTTCCTGCGAATGTGAAATCAGTTGCTGCTATCGCACCTGCTTTAAATGTTCCACCCGTTAATGTTACTGTAACGGTGTTGTTCGCACCTACCAATGTGTACGCAGGTGATGTTACGTCTGCAATTAATGTCGCACTTACTGTTCCACTTGTTCCTGCTGCATTACCAATTGCGTCGATGATGTCTGTTTTGTTAAATGTTACTGCTGGGTGCGCAAATGCTGTAAACACGCCACTTGTTGCTGTCATTGTCAGCACTGTGTCACCCGCAGACCATGCAATACCACCTTGTGTTGCTGATGCTGCTGCTGCCCAACCTGCGGAACCTTTTGCACCGTCAAATGCTGCCTTGACTACGTTTTCAATCGCAGTTTTGGAGGCCGCGGATAATGCTTCACTGAATGTGAAGATTGCGGTTTCACTTGCTGATACTTTTCCGGCGGCTGCTGTACCAATTGTTCCGGTATTAGCACTAATTAGTGTTGGCGGTTCTTCTGCTGCTATGGTTACTGTTAGCAGTTTAAATGCTGAACTGCCGTTCGCATCTTTTACTAAGAATTTAATTGCGCTGTTAGCTTTGTACTTAATGTTTCCTGCTGATGCTTCTACCAATTGGAACTTATGTGTTCCATCAGCTGCTGTAATAGTGAAATTATTTGATCCATCGATTGTACCGCTAATCTTGTCAGCGTCTGCTACTGTTAAAACATCAGTTTGGTTGTCTATTGCAGCTACTTTATCATATACACCGTACTGATCTACTTTGTATGCATACACATCTGCACCCGCAGTTAATGCTGCCCTGTCAGAAAACTGAAGTTGGGTGATTTCCTTAGTCCCTTCAGCGAAGGTATAAGGATTCTTTGTTAAATCCATTGCTTTGTCTAAAAGTACAACACTTTGAATTGCCGGTGCTGCTTTAGACACTGTTACTTCTTTGGAAACCTCTTTTAATCCAGTTTCAGTGTTAATATAGGCGGTAATTGTTGCTTTTTGTGTTGCATCTGTACCTGCCAGATCCGCTCCTGCAATAGCCCATTTATTCTGCAGCCTTGTAAGATTGGCATCTGTCCCAAGTTTATCAGGTGTTCTTACAACAGCACTGTTTGAGGTAGTAACATTAACAATCGCACTTGCTGGAACAACGTAAGTGTTGCCCTGAGCATCTTTAGCTTCCACGTCTACTGGATATGCGTACTTGTTATTTAAGGCTGGAACTGCTGTGCTTTCCCCACGCAATACTGGGATATCCTTGATTGTGTAGGTAAGCTGTTCCGCACCGGCTTCTGCTACTGTAATCGGGTACAGAACTTCAGCCACTACAACCTCACCATTAAGCATTTGTGCTTTCACGGTTGCACTACCTGCTGCAACAGCATTTATTGTAGCGCTAACACCACTTGCATTTAATGCCTGCCCTGTGGTTGGCGTTACAGATACCTTAGTTGCATCGGTTGAAGAGTATTTAATTGTATAATTTGTTGTTGCTCCAATAGCATTACCGTACTGATCTTGCGGAATAACTGTTATTGAGCTTCCCGCTCCTACTACCATGTTTGTTGGTACGGTGAGGCCTTTTTTTGTTACAACGTTTGTCGGAACTGCTGCACTTGATGCTGTAATTGTTAATGATGCGCTTTGTCCTGTGGCATTGATTGTCATAGTAACAACTGTACTTTGACCTTGCGTTGCGGTTGCTTCTGTAGTTATTTTTAATTTTCCATAGTCCGCATCTGCGGGGTTTGTTACAGGGGATGTGGTGGCATTTCCGGATGTTACTACGGATGAGTTACTTGAAGTAATTGTATAGGTTGAACCCCAGTCTTTCGCTGGTATTACTGTGCCATACTTATCATTTACTGTTACAGCAACTTTGACTGGTCCAGTTGTTCCAGCTGCATATGAAGCTGTAGTTTCGGCAAGCTCTAACGAGTATGGTGCTCCCTCATTTTCTTCCACGACGATTTCAATTGAGGATGATTTTCCATTTGCAGGGTTTAACGCAGTTAATGTTACTGTGCCTGCTTTTAGGAAACTGGATATTATGATTTTCTTACTTGAAATACTTACGCTTGCTGGGTTCAATACTGTATTGTCACTAGATATGAACTGCAGATCACCGGCTACTAGTGTATATGCCTCACCTAATGTGTTAGTAGCAGTATATTTAACTTCCACATTAGTAGTTCCTGCGGGTGTAAATCTTGTTTTACCTGTCGGCATTACTGTTTCTGTCAATGTTACTTCATCTAAAGCTGCTTGTGTAACAACACTTAGTTGTTTGCTCACAGATTTACTGCCAGATACTACGGTCACGTTAATCTTATCATCTACGTTAGCTGCACTCGCGTCTAACTCAAACTTAGTTGCGCTAGGTGTTACCGTTCTTGATGTGTTTGAGGTTGTTACGTTGTATGCAGTAATTGTTGCTGCTGAACGTGCAATAGTCATCTTGTCGCCATATTGGTCTAAGAAGTTAACTGTTAATGGGGCATCCGTTCTCTTCTGTAATACGGTGTTTTCAATATCTATGCTAGCTAGTGCTTGTGCACTTACAGTAGCTGAGCCGGTGTTTTTACCTTCTGCAAACTCAACACCAGTAACTGTTACAGTGTAGGTGCCCGCTGGGAAGCTAGAACTTCTTGCTAATGATGCTTCTGTTTTAGCTTCATTCCAAGTCACTGTTACTGTTTCAGTTACCGTGCCTCTTTTAACATCGAATACAGCCTTAGTGGTATCAACAGCTTTGTTGAATTCAACTTTCAACGTTTTAGCGTTAATAGCACTAAAGCCCAGGCAAACTGTATATAAAAAACCCCGCAAACCCGCATGGTGTCAAGGTTTTGGGGGGTCTTACCGTCCAATTGTAGTTATTCGGGTAATTATTACTAGTAGGTTCCATAAGGTTAGGGGAAATTAGGTAATTATTCATAATAGATTTTCTTAGGATAATGTTACCGGGCTACAACCTCATGCCTATTTCCCTCATGAACTGTAGTAGATCAATATATTCAATCCCAAATTCACGGCAAATGTTGGGTATTTTTACCCGCTTTTTAATTTCCGCATCATATTTTTCAAGGGTTACTATAGTCTCCCCGAGGGCCAAACCATGAGCACACAACCATGAATCAGCGGATGAAGCAAATTCCCTTTTGGCCGATGCCTTGTATTGTTCATTGTTATTTACCGAATTAATAATGGTTCTATAGGAATCTATCACATCAGGGCCAGGCATCCCTATGACTGTAAAATTGGTACATTCCCTCTCATACCAGTCAACTAGTAAATCCTGGCCCTTTCGAATCTCTTTTTGAATTTCTTCTATTATTACGATTCTACCTGATGCTTTCTCAACCAGCTGTTCCCAAAAGCTCGGGGCAAGATCAAATGGGTATAGCTGCCTATGAGCGGTCATAAATACGTTTGCATCGATGAGGTATTTATCCCTCATAGCCGGTAAATTCCTCTTTGAAATAATCATACAGTTTTGCGGAACCTCCAAGCAAATCAAACGCATAAGTGTAACTGATATCGCCGGATTCCGCTCCCTGGATCACAGCCCCTAAAAAGCTATCACCTAGACGGGATCTGCTGGTACGATAGTAGTCACCGCCACCATCGGACTCACTCTCGCCCCTTTTACTTAGCGCCAGTTCAGTTTGCTGTTTTACGGTATCGACCACATGCTGGGGGATTTTATTCAGATCCTTAAGCCTTATGGCAACCGCTAACCTGCTAACATGAAACAACCTGCTTAGCTCATCTATTTGCTCTAACTCTGGCCGATTGTCATCCCATTGTTTTTGAACATGAGAGGCGGGAATTAAAAACTCAGCCGTTAGCATATTTACTTCGGCTTCAGCACTGTCCTCATCAACAAATATGTCATCCTCTTGCAATAAGAAGTGAATATATTCGTGGATCAAGGTAAAGATTTTACCTGCTTCACTATCCCTGCTATTTATAAATATAAGTGGTGCGATGTCGTCATACAGTAAAAAACCCCTGAACTCACTTACATTAAGGCTGCGGCGATTATCGGAACCTACAACCCCGCTTTGCATAACTACGATCCCTTTGCTTTCCAGCTTCTGTCTCAGGTATTTAAAAGCGGAGTTCTTATCCCTGGATTCTTCATACCAAAATTCATCAAGCCCTATATATTCCTTGGCCGGGAAAGCATTTTCCTTACTCAAATCACCAAAGTCGTGGGGAAGTAGTTTCCCCCAACCTTTGTCCTGACGATGTTCACTTAACCAATCCTTTTTTCTAGCCATAATATACAGGGTGTCCTGAAGATTTTTGCTGATTTCCGGTATTTTATTTCCTATCGTTCTAAACTCAGATTCAACTATATTCGTTCTCGGAGGTTCGTTTAAGAACATATAGCCTAAAGGCACCTTTAGGAAATTGGCTAGGTTTTCTACCTGTCTAATGGTGGGGGAATCCTCCCCCGAAATCCAGGCTTCAATTTTTTTGAATCTACTTTCTATCTCGCCAAAGTCTTTTTGGGATTCCTTAATAGCCCACAAATAAACGTCCCTGCTGATTTCCACCTTACTACCCGTAGCCATATGCTCGCCTCCTTTCGAATAATAAATCTCCTATGACTTAATATTGTACCATAAAAATGCACCCGTGGATTAAGCATTTTTGCTAGTTCCTCAGCAGGGTTTCCACTTCCCGCTTAAACCCGTACTTCATCAAGTATTCCACCAGTGCGCCTTCCATAACCTCCTTTAAGGCAACCTTCTTTTCCTTGCTGAATTCCCCGGCTAGCTTGGCGATAACCTCGCTCATGTAAATGGATTTCGTCCGGACTTCCCCCGGCAGAGCATACCTTGGAATAATGCCATCATCCCTGGTGCCGGTGAGCAGCTGGTACAGTTCGTCACGGTTTTCGTAAAGGTAGCGGAGGAAGGACAAATATTCCCCAAGCCCCTCCGGTACGTCCCCGCTGGTTGGTTGGTCAGTTGGCACTGGCAGCGGTTGAAGTGCTGATGGCTCCGGCGTTAACTGGCTAACCACTTCTCCCACCGGCTCACCAAGCTGCTCCGGCACATCAATCCTACCCACGGTCTTGACATAGTTGTTTTTATGGACGTTCCACTCGTAGCCCTTGGTTTTCATGTACTCAGCCATTTCCCGGTGGTCAGCAAATCCCTCTTGTCTGGCCACCATCCTTGGGTCAATGCCCTCAATCTCAAAAGCTGTGATGATGCTGGCTACCTTGGTGGGTGCGTAGCTTTTGGGGTCTGGTTTTTCAATTCTGTTCTTCCGGGGGAAATACTGACCTTGCTGGCTGTCGAAAGCAAAGTTCTTCCGGCGCATGTACATATCAAGGCTTTTGTAACTCTTGTACTTCAACTCTGCCGCCACTTCATCCCTGGTTTTAAATTTTAGCATTTCAATAATCCGTTTGACCTTTTCATCGTAAATAGGTTCCATGGTTTTATCCCTCCCTATAAAAGATTAACCGCTTCAGTCAGCTTATCCGTGTCCTGGTGCAGATATCTTGACGTTACCCTAAGGCTTGAGTGGCCCAGCAGCTTTTGAATGCTCACCACCGAGGCCCCTTTCTCCAGCAGGTTGGAGCCAAAGGAGTGCCGAAGCACGTGGGCGCTGATGTTCTTGTCCCAGCCCAATTCCTCTACTGCGGTATGAATCCAGTAGTTGATATAGCTGGCCGATACTTTGCCGGTTCTGGTTAAAGCAAAGAAGCGATTTGAATGTGCGTCCCGGATGTGCTCTAGGTAGTGGGTCAAAATCCGGTGTAGCTTATCATTGATGGGCACATCCCGGTCTTTGCCGCCCTTGCCGTCAATGATGTGTAACACCCGGCCATCCAGATCCACATCCTCAAGTGTCAGGTGGATCATCTCTGAAATCCGGCCACCGGTGTAAAACATGGCTTGGACTACGGTTTTAATAACTGGCTGCTCAATGGCGGCTACCAGTTCTCCAAGCTCATCCTCGGTGATAAACTCTCGTTCCTTTTGCTTGATTCTCACCGGTTCTAGTAAGCTGGCAATGTTCTTATTGCATAGGTCTTTCTTGCAGCAGTAATTGTAGAAGCTGCGCAAGATGTATAAAGACCGGCTTCTGCTGGCTGATGCTGAGCCTCTTTCCTTTTCATAGAGCAAATAGTCCTCCAAATCCTGCAACACAATGTCCTCCAAATACACCGGGCAGTTATGCTTGACAGTCAAAAAGTTATTAAACCCTTTTAATTCTATGGCATACCCCCGGATGGTTTCCTGGGAGCGGTCAATAAGGTGCATGTACTTGGTAAAACCCTCGATTGCTTGGTTTAAGAGCATCTCTCTCCCTCCTTTGGTAGGTAGCATGTTACTGTTACATTGGGATAACATCAAGTTATAATTACCTAAAGATTTAACAAGAAAAGTTAAGTATTCGGGCGTTAAAAAAAAGAAGCCCTGGACTGGTTTTTTGTCCAAGGCTTTTATCTTCAAGGTGGTGGGTATTTTTCCAATAATAATGCCGCCATCCTCTCAATTAAGGCAGCGGCATATGCTCCGTTTACAGTTTTTCCTTCCCTGGCGTTTTGTTGCCAGTAGTCAGGAGTGTTAATAAGGCCCTTTGCAACTAAGACCTTCAAGGCTTCTGATAGCTTGTCCCTGCTCTGTTCCGCCAAAGACTCTTTAAAAGCATGCCACCTGGCCCAGTTATTTTCCCGCATTGTGCCGGGGCAGATTTTCCGGCTGGCATCATAGTGCCTAACCACCCTTTCCGGTGGAATAGAGTATTTGCCCATCAGATGCTTTACCAAATCCACCGTATTGGCCACTGCCATTTCGTAATCCCCGTCAGCGTTAATGCAGATTTCTACTCCGATGGAATTGCTATTGGTGATGCCATATTTCCCGCCACCGTCACCGCAGTGCCAGGAAGCTTGGGAATCCTCCACCAACTGCAGTATGGTTTTATTATCCACAAAGTAGTGGGCTGAGGCTTGCCTATCCCCGCCATTGAAATATTTATAGTGAGCCTCCGCATCAGCTCCTGCCCGTGGATTGCCGGTATCATGAATGACAATGTACTTGATAGACTGGCCGTTCCTGCTGGAGTGGTTGTATTTGATCAGCTTTTTATTTACAGGCATCAATGCTATCCCTCCTGTCTCTTGTCTTCTTTTAGGTTCAACAATACCGATTTCAATTTTTCCGGTATGGGCAGGCCAACTCTGGCGGCATTCTCCATGATGCTCAAGCCCTCATTGGACAGGTAAAAGAATATCACAGCGGTACGAACGGCACTGCCCTTTTCAATCAGATAGTAATCGATAATGTGGCCTATGCCCACCAAGGAAAATATGAGTACCTTTTTGAAAATCCCCCGAAAGCCGATCTCACTGGAAAGTTTCTTTTCGATAACTGCCACCATCAGGCCGGTAATGTAGTCAATGGCCACAAAAGCCACTAAGGCTAATACTAAACCATCATAACCACCCAAGAACCAACCGATATAGCCGCCAATAGCGGTAAAAGCCAGCTGCAGGGTATGAATGATATCTTTCATGCAATCGTCCTTCTTTCATAAAAAATAGACACCTGTCAAAGATGTCCTTATCGTGTGCTTTCTGTTTTGAAGTCCCCCAGGGCCGCTTTTAACTTCTGGGGGAGGGTAGGAAGGTTGTTGCCGAATGTGACGTTCAGTTTGAAGCCACTGGCCTCATGGATTTCCTGCACCTCTGTAATCCGAGTGTCCATGGTAATACTCCAATCCTTGTTTTGAACGGTCACAACATCCCCAACATCCCAATCCTGCTGATATTTAAATGGCCCAGCAGCTAAAACCTCGGCTTGAAAGGAAATGACCCGTTGATGCTCAGCCAGCTTTGCTTCACCTTTTGCTGGCAGGTCAGCAGTATCTTTAACATCCCTGGCATCAACAAAGATAACGTGGCGATCCAGACCAGTAGCATCGCTGCCCAGCATCATGATCTCTCTATTGGCTCCCTCGTCTCGACCAGCTACGATAGCATAGTTACCATGGCCGATTAAACCATCAATAAATTCCTGGCTTTTTACATTATCAAACTCAGGTGAGAAGATAACCGGCGGGTTTATTTGCTGGCTGGCGGAAAAATCCCTTCGATTATATATGTCAAATACCCACTTCCTTGCATTGAAGTCCGGATAGATATGCCAACCAAGGCCGGTGAGTGTGCTTATTTGCTCCAGCTCATCAGCAAGATTCTTGTATCGTGTCTGCCATTTTAGATTGATACCACGCTGCTGGTCATCACCAATAGCGAGAAACAGAAACTCCATCCCCGGTATCTGTAGGCAGTTTCGCCGCACATAGTGTTTCATCACCGTTTCCGCATTGGCTTCCAGGATGTCGTGGGCTTGGCCGACCGGTGGGATGGTAATGCGCTGACTAAGGATAACACCCAATTCGTAACCCTTGATGGTGAGCATTTCCTCGCCCCGTTCACCCGCCTTGATTTCTTTGTGGCGAATGATACCAGTCTTTAGCGGATCAGCACCGAGCATAATCAACCTATTAATTTCAAGCTGGTCGGCGTTTTGCACCTTGCGATTTGTCACTAGCTGGAACTCACCGGGCGAGTGGTAGCTGCGATAAAAGGTAAGGGAGAGATAGTTGTCTACCTCTCCCAAGAGCTCCAGCGCCGGTGAAAGTATTCTAATTGGTTGCATTAAAAAAACACCCCTCTCAAGGTGTTACTCCATTTCCGCTAATACCTGCTGCACTGCCGCTTTCAGGTTCCCCAGTGCCGGTACCTGCTCCACCGTGTAAACCCCGGCCAGTATGAGCGGCACCCATACGTTTTTAACTAGTGCCGAATTTCTATCAAAAGTCATTATGCTTCACCTCCTGCTAACAATATTGTCAGTTCCGCCATAGCCATCTGCAGCCCTTGGATTTGAACTTCAAGCTCTCGAAATTCAACAGCCGCAGGGGAATCTACATATTCCCACCAAACGGTCTCCGTTGCCTTGTCCGCCTTGATAATGGCGATCTTTCCTACTGGCTTCTCCTGCTCCGACAGCTTTTCCACCGCCACAGCTCTGGCCTTATCCGCCTCTGTCAAAACACTCTCATCGTAAACGATACTGCCGCTTTCAAATACATAAATCATATTAAAGCCCTCCCTTAATTTTTATCGTAACCTTCGATTCCAAAGGTCTGGGTTAGTTTTTCAATGTAGTAGCCGGTGGCCAGGTAGATATTGTGCTCGTCATCCACCTTGACATCTGCAATCTTCTCCACTGCCTTATAACGCCAGAATTCCTCCCCTTTTTCATTGAATTTAACCAAGGTCTTATCATTATCCCAGGCGTAAACAGCTCCGTCCAAACCTTGGACAGCCCGCAAATAGAAGTTGGTAATGTTAATATCGCTTACTTCAAAAGAGTGTATCTGCCCACCAGAATATTTATTGAATACCCTAATGTCATCGTCATAAACACCAAAGAGAAAATCTCCATGCCTACCAAATATCGCCCTTGCCGTACTGAAATATCGTATAGTCCGAAGGGTGTCGATATCGTACAACTTGTTGAAAGCCAATACAGTGCGGTCATCCCACAGATGCAGTTTACGAAAAACACCACTAGTACCAATTTCTCTTTTCTCTAAAAGAGTACCCTCCGGGGATATTTTGGCTAAATAGTCCTTGGAGCCGGAAGTGTAAAAATAAGTAATGCTAACAACAATTACCCCTTCGCTGTTTACCACTAAATCTGTTACCGCACCTGTTGTACCAGTTATGCTGCAGGACCACTGTTCCACCCCGTACGGGTTAAGTTTTTTCAAGGTTCGGTTGGTATCGGCAATATAAACATTCCCATTCTTATCGGCTTTGACAAAGTTCAAGGCAAGGTTATGACGATATACCCACTGCTGCTCACCCAGCGCATTGAACTTCCTTGCCGTCCAGTCATCACTGGCACCATAAAAGTTACCGGTTATATCCACATCAATGGAATTTACTACACCTTCAAATTGATGCGGGATAAAATCCGACCACTCTTTATCGGTAGATAAAATGCGGGCTGAATGCTGGCGCAGCACATAGATTTTTCCCTGCTCTTTATCAAGGCCGAAACCGTTGATAGGGTTACCGTTAATGTTGTGATCCTCTCGCCAGATAAAACCGGCCAGTTGATTGTCCAGCTTGGTGATTTCCCGATTGGAGACGGTATAAATGTTGTTTTCGCTGTCGATGAATAGATTGTATACGGTAGTTGTGTTGGCGCTGGTTTTCTCAAAAATTGGCTCGCCTGTTTGGTAGCTATGTTTGCGCAGAATTTGGCTACTATCTATTGAGTAAAAATGGTTAGTACCCGGCTCAATGGCTAGGGCATAGGCATAGCGGTTATTAGGTATGGTGTAAGTATATACCGTGCTCCCGTTACTTGGATTTAACCTATAGATCTTATAACTTTGGTCAGCCGCAATAACTGTATTACTGTTAACCGCTAATGCCAATATGTTACTACTTAGGCTAGTTGTTGCCCACGTAACTTGACCATTGGTTCGGTTACATTTTTTAATATAATAAGCCGAGGATGCACTAACTCCAACATAAACACCAGATGTTTCTACTGCGATACAGTATGAAGAACCAATATCTGGCGTTTCCCAAATTAAGGTACCGTCTAAAGCATATTTATATAGGGTTGTGCCCTGCGCAAGATAATAACTACCATCCGTAGCCGCAAGGTCAGGGGTCATATGCGCTGAAGAAGTTGTGTGGGTATTATCGGCTATCACTTCTCCGGTAGTCGCATCATAAATAGTCACCCCCAGGCCGTGAAGTACATAGACCTTCCCATTGTGGTAGTGGTTAACACCTCTACGGTGGGACAAGGTTCCCAGGGATCGGTGAGCAAAAGACAGTCCGGTTCCTTTAATCTGATCCGATGCTATGATCGGTGTTAATCCCTCAATGGGCACCATCCCCGGTTCTCCTGCCCCCCTTCCTAAACCATGTAACATTAAATCACTCACTGGCAATTACCTCCTTTATCCAGTCCCCGGTTTCGTTGTAGACTTGGTTGTATACAACTACAGCCCGTACTGTTTCACCGTCTGTCTCATAATAAGTAACTGTACGGTTTTCGTAGCGTGGTGAGTTACCGCCGCTTAGTACGGACCGTTTAGCCAGGGTTCCATCTTGCCGGTGCCATTCAACGGTGGTGAAAATCCCCTTGTGGTCTTTCCCAAAACGGTAGGTATTGGCCAGATCCCCATGGGCGGAAAAGTCAGCCTCGTGGTCTCTAAAAGCAGTCCAGGGCACCAGGTCAGTGGCATCAAAGCTAAGTCCTTGAATATAGTCAAACCAATCTTTCCACTCAGCATAAAAAGCACCGTCCGGCTCACGGGTTTTACTTTGCAGCCAGGCATCCCAAACCACTTCGAATACTTCCGGGTGCGCTGCCCACCAGGCGTCCCACTGTTCTTGCATCCACTGGGTTTCACTGGCTATGTCTTGAGGCAGGAGCAGTTTGCCGCTGATATAATAGGCCACTGCTTCTGGTTGACCCGCTTTACCTTCAACAGTCTCCTGGGCTACTATGACCTGGTCGAATACCGACGCCTGGTAAGATTCACCGGCTGTTAAAATTTTATTTCGCATCACGTAAGCCCCGGCCAGTTTTAGGCTGATGGTTTGCGCTGTATCGGTTAAATTGGTTAAAATGATTGATTTCAGCACTACCACCCGATCATTGGGTACCTGGTATAAAAGCTCAAATTCTGTGGTTAGTTCCCCTTTGGCAAGTCTAATGGCACTGCCCATATTACATCCCTCCCCAGGTGTTTATTGGTGCTTGCAGCCTGCGCCATTTACCAGCATTAATTTCTACCTGAAGATCACCAGCAATAAAACGAAGGCCGTGGACACCCTCCCGGACGGTGCGGTCCCGGTGGGCTTTAAACTGGCTCCATGGTACTAGATTAGTGACGTCTTGTATTTCTTCAAACCAATCTTTCCACTGGGTGTAAAACTCACCGTCCGGTGCCGTTAATTTTTCGTTTACCCAGGCCTGCCAGACCCTCTGCGCTTCATGGTCAAACCAAATATCCCAGTCCTGCTGGATTCTATCGAACCAGGTTTTCCACTGGATGTAGAAGGCTCCATCCGGAATGGTTAGCTTATCGTTTACCCAGTTAGTCCAGGTGTTTTGGAAAGCGGTGAACTTTGATTGCAGCATGGCTAAAAAAGCAGCATACTCAACACTGGCATCCTGCTTTTTATCTGTCAAATATTCAAGCCAGGCGGCAAACTCTGTATCCCCGTGTGCTCTCCTGGCATTGAGGTATAACTGCCATTCGTTAAACAGCTCGGTGGTGTCCACCTGTTCAAATAAATGGGTGACCACGCCGCAGACTTCGGGATTTAATCTTTCATCAGTAATTTGGTACGCTTCGATAAAGCTTTTCCCGGCCAAGATCTTCACCTGGGCTAAAGCCAGCTCATAAACATTCTCATCCCTGGTCAGCTCCGATACCTGTGGCGTTTCCGCTGGGGTACCAGTTAACACAAAGGCTTTCACGTAGCGGTTTTCTAAAGTCTTATCTAATCTGATCACCACCCGGTCGATACGGTCGTAGTTGGCATGGGCCATGGGGTGGTAAAGTTCCAAAGGCTCGATGTCTATTTTGTAAAGGTATCCTTCAATCCAAGCGTAGCCGGGTTTAATGAATGTCCGCATATCCTGGCCTTGGGCTCCCACTTGCAGGTTGTCCCCAGAGCCGTTGAAGATACCATTTCTGATAAACCGCCGGAAATAATCGGCAAACTCATCGGCTGTATAATAACGTTCATCTTCTCCGTCCACACTGTCGAAAAACATATAGCGCTCCACCTGTAAAATCCCTCCTTCCTACAGACCCACGTAGCGGTTTTTCCATTTGATGAGCACTTTGGTCTTGATGCTATCGTTGTTACTTTCGTAGCTGAGGGTGTTTTCTCCCGGAGCTAACTTCCAAAATACACTGTCTAAGTCAATATAGTTAAAGGCGTTTTGCCCGTTAATTTTTACATGCTTCTTGCCGAAGGCGGTATTAATGGTGAGCACATCATCCTCCGCCAGTTCACGGTTCACCCTGATAAATTCCCCGGTGGTTAGGTTAGACACGGTGGGATTCACCGCTGGCCCTTTGAATTCAATCTCCACTGGGGTTGCCACATCACCGCCATTGATGGCTCTACGCTTGAATCCCCGGTAGGAAAACATGGTGGGGAGCATTAGCCTGAATTGAATTCCACCCATGAGATAAGACATCTCCCTGCTTTCAAAATAGGGGTCTAACCAAAATGGCTCATGGCAAATTAAATGTAGCAGGAACTTTTGATAATACAAACCTTTGCTGCCTTGGCCGCTGGGAAAGATGGGTGTAGACTCCGCTATGCCTGTAATTTCTTTCACCTGATTTCCCTGGTGGTAGGTGATCGTCACTTCCCCCAGTTTTGGGTTTAGTACCTTCTGCATTTTCCTTCTTGCCATCAACACCGCAGCAGGATCGCCTTTGGTGATAATTGTGCCTTCAATGCTAACGGCCCGGTTATCCAATGTGTTATCAATAAAGGTGGAGCCATCCTGTTTCGGTGCCTTCTGGCTTTCAAGGGCTACCGGTACTTCGCCAACACCATCAATACTTTCTAGGAAATAAGGGGCTTGATTGCCTAATTTTATGCTTTCGCCGTTTTTGTTCGTGATGATAACACTGTCCACAATCTCACCTCCTACCACTCAAGAGCCAGCTGCCGGGATGCATTTTTTATCCGCCTAGCGGTTTCTGCCGGGGTAAGCGGTGTGGGGGAGTTAATCACAATATTTTGGGTAATGCCTTTATCCCCACCAAGGATCTCCTTTGTTTCGTGATCGCTATAAATCCTACTTCCCCTGGGCAAGGCCACTAGCTCCGGCCCTAATTCACCCACCATAGTTAAACCACCGGGAAAGAAGCTGGTGCCGCTGTAGTTATCGTCAGCCCCACCACCGGAAGTAACGGTAGAAATCACCCGTGTGATGCGTTCCACAATGCTAAAGACCTTTTCTTTGACGCTGGTGGCGTTCCATTCCTTAATCCGGTCAATGGCGCTGCTGATGGCACTTTTAACCCGATCCAATGATTCGGTCACTTTATCGGCCATGTCGCTAAACTTGATGCCGGTGATTTCTTCCATGGTAGTTAAGGCACTGTCCCAGACAGATTTATATCCCTCGGTGTAGGCTCCAATGAGACCTTTAATCCCACCGCCATGCTCATCAATTTTATTTTGTATGGCCTGCCAAGTTTCAGCGGTTTTGGTTTTGATGTTGTCCCAGGTTTCAGAGGTTTTGGTTTTAACCTCATCCCAGGTGGTGCTGACATCGGTTTTAATAGCAGCCACGGTTTCGGAGGTATTGGTTTTAATGTCATTCCACCTGTCGCTCATGGTAGAGCGGATACTTTCCCACTTTTCCGCTGTAGCAGCCTTGATTTCCTCCCAGGTACTGATGACGTTTTCTTTAATGGCCTGGGCTTTGGCGGCGATATCGTCCTTCATCGCTTGCCATTTAGTCTTGATTTCTCCTGTTTCCCAATCAACTTGATTGACGTGTTCCTGGGCTTGGGCCTGGGCCTCCTGAACCACTCGCTGGTGCATTATTTCCGCTTGTTTGACGGTGTCATTCCTTTGCCTGGTGGCCTCGGTAATTAACTTGTCAGCCTGCTGTTTGGAAATGGTCCCGGCTTCGTCCCTTTGGCGAATGATTTCCTTGATCACCTGATCATACTGCTCATTGGCCGCTTTAATGGCCCCGTCCCTTTGCTCAATGCTGTTTTTAACCACTTCGGCGGCCTGCAGGGCCGTTAACTCTGTGGCCTGGGCTTTCATGCGTTCCATAATGGCTTTGGCTTCGATTTCGTTTTCGGATAACACCTGGATGCCGGTGTCCACCATCTGCCTTTGGATGGCATTGATTTCTTCCTGCTCGGCTCTGGTGAGTGATCTTTTCTCTGTACTGGCAGTATCCAATATTTCTTTTATCCTGGCTTCACTTTCGGCTACGGCTAGTTTTCTGTTTTCATAGCCCTGCTGCATATTGTTTAATATTTCATCCTGCTCGGCTTTAGACAAAGCGGTGCTGCTGGTGACAAAGTTTTGGATTTTCGCCAGTGACTGTTCATGGTGATTATCCAGCCCAGCCTGCACCTGGCTAGCCATCTGTGAGAAGTTCCCGGCAATGTTGTCCGCCATCTCCCTGGTAACTTCCTGACCACTCCAGGATAACTGGTTTAAAGCCAGGGTTGCTTGGTCGTTAAGCGCTAAAAAACCACCCACGGCTTTCTGGGTGGATTCAGAAACTTCATCGCCAAAGAGTTCAATGGCCGGGATGCTTTCCTGGCTTAGGTGTTCGTATAAAGCTACGCCAGCTGCAGTAACTCCGGCAAGGGCGGCGACGGCAATCCCCACCGGGCCTGTTAAAACCGTAAAGGCGGTGGCTAAAGCACCAATGGCCGGTGTGGCGGCAGCAGCCCCGGTAGTAGCCACGGCAATGGCTCCGAATACGGTGGAGAATACGCCTGCGATGGAACCGATAACGCCAATCAGTTTGCCCCCGACAAGTAACACTGGGCCAATGGCAACGGCTAAAGCTGCCACTTTTACAATAGTCTCCTGGGTAGCAGGGCTGAGATTGGCAAACCAGTCTACCGCCTGTTGAAGCATCCCTACCAGCTGGTTAAGATGGGGGAGAAGAATTTGGAAAAGATTAATGGCTAAACCCTCTAACCCGGATTTTAAGACGGTAATACTGCCTTGGAGGTTATCCTCCATCACTTCCGCCATTTCTTTGGCTACACCGGTATAGTTCCTGGTAGCGTCCGTTAGCTTGGCATAATCTTCCTCGCTGGCGTTAATGATGGCCAGCATGCCACTCATGGCCTCTTTACCAAAGATCATGGCAGCGTACTGAGCTTGCTGCTCTTCGGTCAAGTCAGCAAACTTAACCCTTAATTCATCCATCACTTCCTTAAAAGACAGCATTTGCCCATCGGCATCAGTGATGGAGATCCCCAGTTGGTCCATGGCCGTGGCCGCCGTTTTGGAAGGGTTGGCTAAGTTGGTAATGGCACTTCTTAGGGAAGTACCTGCCTGAGATGATTTTATTCCCGCATTGGCCATAAGCCCCAATGCCAAGGCTGCATCTTCCGCACTGTAGCATAAAGCACCAAAGAGGGGAGCCACATATTTAAAAGACTCCCCCAGCATGGCCACGTTGGTGTTACTATTAGAACTTGCACTGGCTAGTAAATCAGCAAACTCTCCAGCCTGTTTAGCTTCCATGCCAAAGGCAGTAAGAGCATCGGTGACGATATCAGATACCATCCCCAGATCTTCACCACTGGCAGCAGCCAGCATCATAATGCCGTCTAAGCCTTCTAGCATCTGGTTGGTATCCCATCCGGCCATTGCCATATACTTAAGTCCTTCACTGGCTTCAGAGGCACTAAACTTGGTGGTGGTTCCCATCTCTTTGGCCTTTTCCTGCAGTTTTGCAAAGTCCTCACCGGTAGCTCCACTAATGGCCTTAACCTCACTCATCCCAGCTTCAAAATCAGAACCGGCTTTTGTGGCAGCCGCCCCCAGGCCCATTAATGGAGCTGTTACTTTCATGCTGAGGTTTTTACCTACCGCCTCCATCTTCTGGCCTACATTCTGCAGGGATTGCCCCAAAGGCTCCAGGCTCTTAGAAAGCTTACCCCAGCCGGAGGATTGTACTTCGATTTCATGATTTAAGGTCTTCAGGTTATTCTCCATATTAACCAGTTGGGTTTTGGCTTGATTCAGTTTTATCTCTAAATCCTGAGTAGCCTTGGCATCCTGGCCTTTAGTCTCCACGGATTTTTGATGAGCAGCTTCCAATGCCTGTACTTTTTGCCGTTGGATTTCCGTCTGCTTAGTTAAGCTGTCTGATTTTAATTTCAGGCTGTCCAGTTCTTTACCGTGTTTGCCCATCTCGGCACTGGCTAGCTTAAACTCCGATTGTACTTTTCTCATTTCCTGGTTAAGCTTGCCGATACCATTTTGAAAGCCGCTGCTATCCAGGCCAATCTTCACACTTAACTGCCCGATTTCTTTAGCCATCTATCTCACCACCTTTTGGGCATAAAAATAACGCCGTCAATAGGCGCTACAATATACTGTCGATATATACTTTTTCAGTTCCTCGTTTTCGGTTAAGCAACTTCAAGTAATAAATGATGTCCATGGAATCAATGTCGCCCATGGTCCAGCCCTGTTCTAATAGGGCCAGATATAACTGGTCGATAAAGTCCTGGGGCTCCATGGCGTTCCCCTCTAACCGTTTCCCTCATTTGCCGTTGCATCTCCTACCGCTCCTACTACTTCGTTGATACATCTGGTGATGGTGGGGATTAAATCCTTGGAAGCCAGGCCATCATAGAGTTCATCACGGGCAAACTGGCCGCCAAATAGTTCCACAATGTAGTCCATCAGTTTATCTAGTTCACCGGGGGAAATATTGTCGAAGTTTATCTCTTGGGACACGGCAATAGTTGTTCTCACCATCCGGGCGCTGATAAAGCCAGCTGTGTAGGTTTTATCTTTGCCGCCAATTTTTAATGTAATTTCCATGGCTGCATTCCTCCTTTACTCAAGAATCTCGGTAGCTTCAAAGGCAGATACCGCCTCTGCTAAAGTAGTCAGTGCGCCGTCCACTTCTTCCTGGCTGGCATCCTCATCATCCACCACGGCTTGAGCGGCATTGATAGCGTCGCTGAAGGTGTCGTAGGCTTCCTGGGGGTATTCTCCGATGCCAGTACCTACATTTGCATCAGCTAATAAATCTCCGGCTTCATCAATAGCGGTAATGAGGGCAGACTTATCAATCACTACTGGACTGGTATCACCCGGTACCCTACTGAACCAACTATCTGCTCCATTAAAACCCTGCCCATCCTCATCTGCTGTGTGCTTCCACTCACCGTCATGGACTCTGGCCATAAAGGTGAATTTCACTTTGGGGGTTTTATGTTCTACGCTGTCTTTTTTAGTGGAGAAGTCCTCCGCCATGGGCTGGGCTACTCCTTTTAAGAGCCACACATAGCGGTACTTGCCATTAGACTTAAGGCTCTTAAAGCCTAAAGCGACATGCGGCGGAACATCGGTAGCCTTTTCAATGAGCACTCCTTCTTTTAGTTCATTACCTAGGATTTTAGCTCGGATGCTTAAGGGTAAGTCTGCTGTTTCCACTTCCACATCCACCTTACCTAAAGCAGATATTGACTCCCACAGCTGGTCATCTGCATAAAGCTCCTGGGTATTTACCGCCGGGTTGATAGTGGCGTTAATAGCTCCCACCATCTCTTCCGGAGTTTCATAGGTTAACTCATCTTTAGTATCTACGGTAAGAATAGCAAAGTGTAAATCATTTAATCCTACTTGTGCCATTTACATAACCTCCTTAAAAAATCGCATCACTTTGTGATAGGTTTTTACATCATCTTCATAAAGGTCATAAAAGTTCTGTTTGCTAAAACCGGCTGTTAGCATTTTTTGGTGGATGGCTTTAACCAGGTCTGTGTAATCGGTTTTGCTCCACACATCAATTTGCACATAGTGGCCGGTAATAATTTCCCCATCATCGGCATGTTGCTCCGGTTTATCCAGGTAGGTGAAAAAGGTGATATAGGTGTTGGCTTTGCCTGTGTAGTTTTGGAAAGATACTGGTACACCAATATCCCCCAAGGCTTGCAGCACTTCCTGATTGATGCTCATAGGCCCAGCCCCCTTCGCAGTTCTTCCTTGATGGTTGCTGTGGCCTGCTCTTTACCGTTTTCATAGCCTGGTGCCATGAAAGGCTTAGCCCTCATTTTGACCGTGCCGAATTCCAAAAACTTACCGTACCAACCATCTTTACTGGGTCCTATCGCCACATACTTTACTCCGTCTTGGGTTCTTACACCTGAAACGGTGATGCTGTTTTTAAGTTTGCCGGTTCGCACTGAAGTTACATTTTGGATGGCCTCTTGCATTACAGCACCGGCTTCTTTTAAGGCTTTGTTTTCTATTTTCTTGCCCTCGCTGCCCAGCCTTTGCACGGCATTGATGAGATCTTCCAGACCATCTAGCTCTACCCTAGCCATTACTCCCCACCTCCAATGCCTTGATTTCAATGAAACGGTTCTGGTATTTGATGTTGTCGATGGCGGTAATGTTGTAGGTTTTATCCTGGAAGCAAATCCGCATGGTGGTGTCCAGGTTAGGTAAATACCTAATGGTAAACTTTACCGTATTCTCCGCCTGGACAGCGGCAGCGGCAAAGTATTCCCGGCCATGCAGGTTGCTCACTGCCGCCCATACGGTCTTGAAATCCTCCCAGGTTTCTACCTCAAAGCCGTTTTCGTTGATGGTGGTGGTGTGTTTTTGGAAAGTTATCCGGTGTCTTAAATCCCCAATCTGCATCCACATCACCAGCTTTCCCGGCGGTAGGCAAAAAGGAGTCTTTTTAACACATCCAGGGTTTCCTTGATGTCGGCTCCTTCTCGTTTTTCGTACATGGCCGCCACGGCATAAAGGATGGCTTGCTTCACTGTTTCCGGCAGTTCCTCAAATTCGCTTAATGGGTAGCGTAATATCCCTTCACACAGTTCCTGAGCGGTATTTAAAAAAGAAGCAATGAGGGCGTCTTCCTCATTACTGTCAATACGCAGGTATAGTTTTACTTCATCCAAGGACAGCACACCCTCACCTCCCACTGTTTACTCGGTGATTACGGCAGCTTCAAAGGCTGCTACCGCTGCCGCTAAAGTGGTTACTGCATCATCTACATCGTTTTGAGTAGCCTCGGCATCATCTACCACGGCTTGGGCTGCACCAATGGCAGTTTCAAAAGTAGTAATCGCTTCTTGCGGATACTGACCAGGCTCCGTGCCCGCTTCTGCAGCAGCCAAAAGGTCTTGGGCAGCAGCAATGGCGGCAATAAGGCCTGATTTATCCACCAGAATCTTTGCTGCTTGAAAAGTGGAAATTGCTGTATTTAGAGTGGTCACCGCCGTATTTACTTCGCCTTGGGTAACATCTGTATCATTGGCCACACCTAAGGCAGCTTCAATGGCACTCTCAAAAGTATCGTAATCATCCTGGGGATATTCCCCAACACCCTCACCTACCACTGCCCCGTCTAAAAGTTCCAAGGCCGCAGTAATGGCCGCTTCCAGTGCCGTTTTATCCACCACCATCAGCCCGGCAGCAAAAAGCCGCCCCAAGAGGGAGTTGAAATCCTCCTTTAAGGCGGCAATGGTGGTGGCTTCACTGTTCACCTGGCCTGCTGCCGGTTTAAATTCTGTTCCCTGGAAGGTAAGTTTACCACCGGCTGTAATCTCCAACTGGCCGCCCACCACCCATTTCTTACCGCCTTGCTCGTGATAGTTTTTAACGTTACTCATCTGCCATCACCTACGCTTTCACTTGTAGAATTTTAATGGCTTCTTTTAAGATTAGCTTGCCATCTACCCGCTGGGCGGCCCTAAAACCAACTTGGCCGGTGGCGGCGTAGAGTTCGTTTAACCTTTGGAAAATACGGCCTTGCCGGTCAGCAATCCAGTAGTAGCCGAAGTCCCCGAAGGCGATCACTTTTTCCCCGGCTGCAATGGTGGGCACATAAGCCGAGGTCTTGACGGGACGGTTTAACAAAGTGTCCGGGTCTCCTGCAGTGAGGGAGGGCTGCCATAGGTACACACCGTTACCGTCTTTTAGTTTCCTGATTTCCTTCACCGTGGCATCGTTCATAATAAAGACAGCCTTTTTGCGGTAAGGAGCCTTCAGGGAATAAAAGAGGTCGAAAACCTCATCCGCTTTAAGAGTAGCCCCGGCAGTGGTTGCTCCAATCTCCCCGCCACTGTCATTGTCAAAGATGCCGGTGGGTTTCCCCTCACCATCCCCGATTAAAAAGGCTTCTTCTTCCTTGGCCCCAATGCGGCGAGCGAATTCTTTAGCAATGTAGCTTTCCAGGTTAAAGACGCTGTCGTTTAATAGTTCTTCGGAAACCTTAATCATGGTGGCCACCTTGTAGGCCCCAATGGATACCTGATCAAAAGCATCATCCTTATCCTGATACGGCCCCTCTTCATCCACCCAGGTAGCCACACCTTTGGAAGCTACCACCGGGATTTTCCGGTCACCGGTAGAGGTGGTAATTACTTTAGCCAGTGTACGCATGATGTTTTCTTCTTCCAAGGCTTCAATCAAGGTGCGTTCGAACTCATCAGGCACCAAATATCCACCCTCAGTGCCGTCACCGCCAATGGTTAAAGCGTTTCTGGCCTCATAGCTATTGCGGTTGCGCATATACTGCCAGAAGGCCTTATCGTATTCATTGGAAGCCCGGCCTTTAGGCTCATCCCCAGGAATAGTTTTTAATGCCGTGCTAGTAGCCTTGGAAAGCTCCAAATCAATGGTGGCCTGGCGCTCTAAGCGTTCAATCTCTTTACCTAAATTGACAACTTCGGTTTCCATCTTTTCGTAGGTAGCGGTATCCTCAGCCGATAGTAAGCCGTTTTCTCCCCGCTTTTCATCCAGGAAGGCCTTGGCCTGCTCCCACACTTTAGCCCGCTTTTCCCGCAGTTCAATAATTTTACTCATGGTATATTACCTCCCTTTTATTAATTCCAGCCGTTTAATCAGCTGTTCGTATGAAACCCCGTTGTTGCTGGTGATTACCGGTTTGGGTCTTTCCTTGACAGGCAGTTTCTGCATCAGCGCATTGACTACCGTTACCCGGTCAAACATAAAGTCAGTAACCTGGGGTGGTGGTTCGCTGTAGAGAATTTCATCCGCAAAGCCTAACTCCACCGCTTTATTAGCACTGAACCAAGTTTCGGCATCCATCATCTGAGCGATCTGTTTACGTTCCAACCCGGTTTTTGCTTCAAAGGCGTTAATGATGGCTTCCTTGACCTCCGCCAACATCTCAATACCCTTTTGCATGTCGGATTCCTCGCCCCAAACGAAAGTTGACGGATTGTGGATCATAAGCATGGCGGTAGGGGACATACAGACCATATCGCCCGCCATGGCAATAACCGCTGCAGCGCTGGCCGCTATGCCGTCAACCTTGACCAGCACTTGGCCGTTATAATCTTTCAACATGGTGTAGATTTGACTGGCAGCGAAGAAATCTCCACCTGGTGAATTGATATAAACCGTGATGTCACCGGCTGCTGCTTCCAGTTCGGCTTTAAATTCCTTGGGACTTACCTCGTCATCGAACCAACTCTCCGGGGCAATGTAGCCGTCCAAGTAAAGGGTTCTCTCCCCTTCGTTTTTAATCCAGTTCCAGAACCTATCCATTGGCATCCTCCTTTCCCGTCATAAATATCCCGATGTCTTCTAATTTGACCATGTTGCCATTCACCGCATAAACATCTCCATGTTCAATAGGGTTCAGATTTTCTAGGCTGCGTACATCGTTGGGGCTTAAAAACCCGTTTTGAATTCCGACCGCAAATCCTCGCATGCGAGATTCATAGTCGCCACGGAGTAACCCGTCCACTACTAGACCGACAAAGTATTCCTTCTTTTCAGATCCACTAAATAGCGCCTTATTAAATGCTTGCTCCAGCCGCACCAACCAGGGCCTTATGGTGTGCACCACAAAGCTAATTGATTGGTGTTCGATATTTGAGAAGGTTGCCCGCTCTAAATTAGCCACTAGGTGAGGAGGGACCCTGAAAATCCGACAGATTTCTTCAATTTGAAACTTCCTGGTCTCTAAAAACTGAGCCTGCTCCGGCGGCATGCTTAGGGTTTTGACGCTCATGCCTTCTTCCAGTACCGCCACCTTATGGGCATTTTCACTGCCCCGGTAGATCTGATTCCAACTGTCACGAATTTTAGCCGGGTCTTTTAATATGCCGGGGTGTTCAAGCACTACACTAGGCCGGGCATCATTGGCAAATAACTTGGAACCGTATTCTTCAGTGGCCAGGGCCATTCCGATGGCATTCTTGCTCATAGCAATCGGGGAGTAGCCCACCAAACCGTCAAAACTAAGGCCAGGGATATGCAGCACTTCCTCCCGGCGGAGTAAATATTCCCGGCCCTCCTTTTGGTAGCGGTAATACAGCTCCCCTTGATCGGTACGGCTTACTTCCATACGATCCGGCAGTAGGGGGTACAAACCGATAACTTTTCCCCGGCCATCCCGAATGATCTGAGCATAGGCATTTCCCCAAAGTAAAAGATGACCCATCAGTGTTTCTCTGAACACAAATGAAGTCATCTCGGGGTTGGGCTCATCATGGAGCAGGTAATACAGCCCATGATCCATGGCCTTTTCCTTCCCTTGCCCAGTGCGCCGGTAAACGTGGAGGGGTAGGGAAGCGATGGTTTCCGACAATACCCGCACACAGGCATAAACCGCTGATGTGGCCATGGCCGTTCGCTCGTTGACTGTTTTACCGCTGGGCGTAGGGCCGAAGAAAAAGGCATGGGTATTTTGCCAGAAGCTATTTTTAGGGCTGGCTCTGGACTTAAACAGGTTTGATAGAATAGGTATTTTCAGAATCTCACCCCCCTTAAAATGAGCATGAAAAAAGCACCTCGGTTGAGATGCCCTCATGAACCTTAATATTTAAATTTTTGTGCTTGACAGTTGCAGTTCTATATTACGCCCACCATACATTATCCTCACTACTGCAACCAGTTTTTCTTCTTCAACTACCACCTAAAACACCAGGTAATTATCTACCGGAAGGACCCTCAAACCCCTACTGTGCCAAGGTTCTTTTTGGTAAAGTTTATGCCTGAGGGGCATTTCATCCAGGCCATTAATCGCATCCATGATTCTGTCTGTTTGATTTTTTGCGGTTTCCGGCACAGATAAATTTATGGCAATGTATCTGTAGATATTTATAAGATCCTGTTCGGATTCTTCTGTATAGATGATCCTATAGCCCCTGGCCATATTCCTTACCCATACGTTCGGCTACCTTATCCGCAGATACAACCCTGCCTGCTTTCAAATCACCTAGTCCCTTTTCAATTTCATGGTTAAATTCTTCAGGCGTTAAATCCCCAAATGCAAGGGGTCTGTTATGTGTAATCTTAACTTCAAAGGGCAGCCCGTTTTGTAAAACAACCTGCCTTAAAAAAATATTGATGGCGTTTGACATGGGTATGCCAAGTTTATTCAACACCATTTCCGCCTGTTCTTTTATTTCCGGCTCAACCCGAGCAAAAATACTTGTGGTTTTGGACATGCATACCGCCTCCTTTATGATATTTATATTTTACCATTTTGTATTGCGATATGCAATATATCTGCAAGCCTAGAACACCACCATTATCCCTACTAAAATAAAATCCAAACCACACATAAAAAATCATTAAATATCCATCTAAAATCCTATAAATGTTTTGATTTTATTCACACTCCTTGAGATACTTTTTGAAAAAGGAGGTATCTCATGGATATTAATTACTTACTCATTCATCACGATGAGCTCTTGACATATCTGCGTGAGCATGATTATGCAGAAACATATGTCAATCGTTACAAAACTACTATCAAGCAGATTACTGATAATGCCAGTAATCATAACTGGACCACATACGAAGATGTTTACCAATGGTATGTCGATCAGAGTTACAGCCCAACTTATCTTCATGAGGTCAGGGCAATTATAGGCAAGCTGGAGCAGTTTCATCTTCACGGAAACTTTCCGGACAATAAAAAGAGTTATTCTTCGTTTTGGAAAATAAAGTCTGCATATACAAAGCTCAGCAGCGAGTATAAGCAACTGTATGAGGACTTTGAGACACAGACTTGCAAAGGACTAAAAAGCTCCACAGTTGCATCCTATAGGACAAAGATTTCTTCTTTCCTGTATGAACTGCAATGTAAAGGAGCCACTTCACTTTCGGATGTAACCGAAAAAGATGTACTAACCTGTTTTTTTGCAGACGGTGTAAGAAAAAGATCTGGTTCACTTTGTGCAAATATAATACGTTTTTTTAAAATCCTTTCTGAATCCGGGAACGAAGAAGCCACTAGAATTCTTGCATATATTCCAAACCTGCGGATTGCCCGAAAAAACATTGATTATCTTACAGACGGTGAAGCAGCTAAAATCCGGCAGGTATTGGAAGACAGCAATTATTCTTTATCTTGTAAAGACCGTGCTGTTGGGCGCCTTTTGCTGCATACAGGTCTTAGAGGAATAGATATTGCATGTATGCAACTGGAATTTATCGATTGGAATAATGACAGAATTCGCATTGTCCAGCAGAAAACATCCCAACCATTGGAGATCCCGCTTCTCCCTGTAGTTGGAAACGCTATTTATGATTATTGCATCAATGAACGTCCAATGAGCGCTTCACCTTATCTATTTCTTGATTCAAGAGCGCCGCACAATAACCTTACAACGGATGGCATCGGCTATAGTGTGAAAAAAATAATGTCAGCCGCAAATATAAGACAAGAGAAAGGCCGTAGAAAAGGGACCCATATATTCAGACATCATTTAGCTATAAAATTGTTGTCAAATGGAGTTCCACAGCCAGTCATCACCAGAACTATGGGACATACGGCACCGGAATCATTATCGTCATATCTTCATGCTGACATGAAACACCTGAGAGAGTGTGCTCTTTCCGTAGAAGATTTTCCTATGGCAAAGGAAGTGTTTCAATCATGTTTGAAATAAGCGCATCCAGGAAAGTACTTATACAACCATTCCGAGACTTTCGTATTGCATCCGACCGTTGGAATAAGGCTAATGATAAGCTGATGCTATATTTTGACCGTCATTGTCTTGAAAACTTTCCGAAGATAGAAGGAATAACTCAGGACATGATTGACAGCTGGTGTATTCAGCGCAAAACAGAAAAATCCATTTCCTGCTATTGCAGAACCTATATCATTGCTAAATTAGTCGAATTTCTGAATCAGCGAAAGATATGTTCCCTCGTTGTTCCTGAACTGATTAAGGCAGAGTGCCATAGAACATATATACCTCATGCATTTACAGATGAAGAGCTTTCATCGTTTTTTGCAGAATGCGATAATGAAGTATCAAAAGCACCTAATCAGTTAACAGCTGCCCGACGGCTTACTGTTTCCGTTTTTTTCAGACTAATCTTCAGCACTGGAATGAGAACGGTTGAAGCTAGACTGTTGGCAACTGAAAATATGGATCTCGTTAATGGTGTCATTGATATAAAAGAATCTAAGGGTGTAGACCAGCACTATGTTGCGCTACATGAATCCATGCTTGAGATTTTAAAGAGTTACAACAGTGTAATTGAAAAAATCTTTCCTTCAAGAACATATTTCTTTGCATATACAGCAACGGTTCCTTTTTACCAGGAATGGTCTCCTTTGGTATTCAGAAGGATATGGGATAAAGTCAACCGTGACCACGCTAATCCCTATGATCTCAGACATAATTACGCAATCAGAAATATAAATTCGTGGACACATGAGGGTTTTGGGTTTTCAGATAAATTTCTTTATCTTAGTAAAAGCATGGGACATATGCAGCTGGAGAGTACAAAATATTACTACTCTCTGATTCCAGCATTAGCTGATACGATTGCTTCACACAGTCAGCAAGGATTTGATGATATCATTCCGGAGGTGACTGAATATGAAGAAAGCTAAAACGGAAGCTGTCGACATTGCAAAATATATTTCTCTGTTTCTCAGAGAGTATGCTCCAAATCACCTTACCGGTAGTCCGCACACACTCCGCTCCTATGAGAATGCCTTGACTTTATATGTTGGCTTTCTAGAACAGTCCGGTATAACGCTTGAATGTTTTGAGGCAAGCTGTTTCGATAAAGAAAAAATTGAGCGATGGCTTGTATGGCTGACAGAAATACGAAACTGTAGTCCTGAGACATGCAACAACCGGCTTGCATCTTTACGGGCATTTTTAAAATATCTGGCATCTCGTGATGTAAAATATTCAGATTTATCCAATGGGGCGGCAACCATAAGATTGAGAAAGAGAAAAAACCGTAAGGTCAATGGCTTATCCCGCAGTGCAATTAAGACTCTTATGGAAGAACCCGATGGCACAACAAAGACAGGAGTACGGGATCTTACATTAATAATCCTGCTTTATGCAACTGCTATTCGTTTAGATGAAGCCTTATCGCTGCAAATTAAAAACATTTGTCTTAACGGAAAAGCGTATATAAATGTCGTGGGTAAAGGCAATAAGCTAAGAACACTGTATTTGTTGCCAAAGGCAGTCGCACATTTGAAAAAATATATAGTTTTATTTCATGGTAATATCCCTGATCCAGAAGCGTACCTGTTCTATTCTAAGATTAAAGGAACTCATATTAAGATGACCCAGGCTGCAGTTTCAAAGATGTTAAAAAAACATGCTACTTCTGGCCATGCGAAGAATCCGGATATACCAGAGGATTTGCATGCACACCAGTTTCGTCATGCAAAAGCCTCCCATTGGCTTGAAGACGGAATGAATATAGTTCAGATATCATTTTTGCTTGGTCATGCTCAGCTTCAAACTACTATGATTTACATGGATATAACGATTGAACAGGAGGCAAAAGCAATGGCAACACTTGAAAGCGAAAATGATAAAAAAGTTACCGCAAAATGGAAGAATACAGATACAAGCATATCTTCTTTGTGCGGAATCAGTAAACTGAGCAAAAAGTAAGCAAAATAAACTCCAAACCATTAATGCGAAAAAATAGTTAATTACAGCGAATTTTCACATGGGTTTGGATTTTATTTTAGTAGGGATAATATT
>Ga0334890_1000964_pt1 | contig 43570 bp, 36 predicted proteins | sample GraSluR1_MG_3_FD_207220 | JGI IMG/M metagenome (GOLD analysis project Ga0334890, IMG submission 207220) | Sludge microbial communities from methane-producing bioreactor in Wageningen University, Netherlands - Granular Sludge_31_08-R1 | ecosystem: Engineered > Bioreactor > Anaerobic >... | reverse complement strand
AACAGTGGCCAACGCTGGTTACGCTGTTCGCCGGCGATGGCCGCCCAACTGACTGACCATATCTGGTCCATTCGAGAGGTGTTGACCCTTGTGCCAACGCCTACCAACAGATTTTAGGGAGACTACCGGATTTCCCCAGGAGAAAAAAACATGATTCAGGTACAATGTCTGGTAGAAAACACGGCGAAACCGTCAACGGAATTTTGGGGCGAGCACGGCATGGCCTGGCACATCCAGACGCCGGAGGGACACATCCTGTTCGACACGGGCCAGAGCGGGGATGTGCTGCTGCACAACGCCGCTCTATTTGGGCTTGATCTGGCACGGATCGATGCGCTGGTCATCAGTCACGCGCACTATGATCACACCGGCGGACTGCCTGCCGTGCTCGAACATACCCGCCCCGGCATCCCGCTTTATGCGCATACTGATCTGTTCCGCGAACGGTTTTCCAGGCACGATGATAGGATGGAGTCCATCGGACTGCGGGTTACACGCGCCAAGCTGGAGTCCCACGTTGAGCTGCACCTGAGCGCCGACCCGGTCGAAATTCTGCCCGGCGTTTGGACCACCGGCGAGGTCATGGATCGAGCTTCGTTCGAAGGTCGCAGCCCGAATCACCTGATCCGCGCAGGTGAGGGCTGGCAACCTGACCCTTATCGCGACGATCTCTCGCTGGTGCTGGAAACCGGCGCGGGCTTGGTGGTCCTACTCGGCTGCGGGCACGCCGGGCTGCTCAACATCCTGGCCCAGGTTCGGGCGCGATTCGAGGGCGACATCATCACCGTCGCGGGCGGTACGCATCTCACCAGCGCGACCGATGACATGCTCCAGCAGGCCATCAAAACCCTCGAATCAACCTATGGCACACCGCGTATCTATCCCAGCCATTGCAGCGGTCATCATGCAATGGTGGCGCTGGCATCCGCTTTTGGCGACCAGGTGCAGCCCTGCCCGGTGGGCACCGAATTGACTTTTGCATAACACTATAAGATAGGCTCTATCGCAGATGAAAACCACACCTGAGTGCGTCGCATGTTTTATGAAACAGGCGCTGCTGGCAACTCAACAAATGACGGATGACCCGGATGAAGCGATTAAGGCGCTCAAGCGAGCAGCTGAGTTTATCACCTCCATCAGCCGCGACAAAAGTCCCGCAGAATACGCGACCCCAATCGCCAAGATCGTCCGGTCCTGTTTTGGCAACAAGAACCCTTTCCGCGAAGAAAAGCAGCGCTACAATGCCATAGCGCTGAGTGTCTACGACGCGCTCACCGCCTATGTACGCGGCTCGCCCGATCCGCTGGAAGCGGCGACGCGCATAGCAGCGGCGGGCAATATCATGGATCTGGGCATTTTTGCGAATATCGATGTGGAGGCCACCGTTGAACAGGCCAAGTCAACCACGTGGGCGATCACCCACCTCGAACACCTGAAACATGACATTGCTGGCGCTCAAAGCATTCTGTACCTGGGTGATAATGCGGGCGAGATCGTCTTTGACCGGGTGCTGGTCGAAGTGTTGCCCCCCCACACCGTAACGTTCGCTGTCAAATCCGGCCCTATCGCCAACGATGTGACCCGTGAAGATGCTATACAATCCGGTATGGATCAGGTCGCCGAGATTATCGACACCGGTTGCGATTACATGGGCGTGCCGCTGCCTTTGTGTTCACCAGAATTTCTGGAAGCGTTTCGTTCGGCAGATGTGATCGTCGCTAAGGGGATGGCAAACTTTGAAACGCTGAGTGACGTTGATGCCAACATCTTCTTCATTTTGAAGGCCAAGTGCGATTCTGTGGCCCAGGAAATCGGGGTAATAAAGGAAGGGATCGTGCTGATGGCGCAGAAGCTGCGTTTGTCCCCTGAAAAACCAATAGTCTGATGACGGGTCGCCTGATGCTATGAACACAGGCGACCATCCGAACAAAGGTTGGGGATGTGCGATGCTATCCAGTCCTCATATGGCTCTGGCTCATTACATATACAGTTGGATGATTCCCGTGTTCAAGAGAATGCCCAAAGTAAATCACTCCCGTGTTGTTCAAATAGTAATTTGGGCGAGGATTTGAACCTCATGACGTATCGCAATGACGGTCGCAAAGTCATGCTTGTGTGGCGCAATTGGACGAGATTTGTGAAGGCTACTTCTCCGAATATCCTACTGTGATCAATAATTGTTGACATAGTACTTGTTAATTACTGTCCTAATTGTCAGATATTGAGCAAACTAGGGCGTGTATGCAAACTAGAACCAAGATATATAATGTACAACTAGGTTTCTCTCCGAACAGATCGGATGGATAATAGCAGCAGCAAAAAGGAGAGGAACTCATGACCGCCGAAGAGAAGCTGGCCCGCCAAGAAGCCTAGTAGTACACGTGTTGCGTACTGTGTCTTGGTTCACATACAACAGTTCACTGATTTCACAGTCGGTTTTGCCCTCGTCGCTCTTCAGCAGGATATGCGCCCGCCGAATCACCGCCGCTTTGTTGACACCTTTGGCACGATGCTCAACAGCTGTCTTCGTTCTTTGGGGGTGAGTTTGATTCCATGCCTGGTCATATCCCAACCTTATATTCAAACTTAAGCAAGGTTGAATACTAGCTGCAATGCTCCGCTTCGAGGGGTCTATGGGCCGGGACATTACAACATCTGGTGGATGCGAAGGGCTACGGGATGGTGCTCATGTATATCGGCCAGACGATGCCGATGGCGCCGCTCACTGATTACAGCCCTGCCAAATGTCAGATGTCAGAGGAATGAGGAAGTCCGGGCGCGGTATGCGCAGGAGGCAAGCCTCAGTCACCTGGCGGAGGTGTTCGATCTGTCATCGCAGCGTGTCTCGCAGATTGTGCAGGGCAGACGGAATTGATCCCAGCCCGACCTGCATTCGCTGCCATGCAGGCAACCTGCTCGGAGAGAAACGCCACTGAAAAGATAGGCCATCAATGGCTTACCGGTGCTACGGCAGTCGCACGTCCCGGGCTCGCAGGCCGCTGTAACTGAAGCCAAGATGGAAACGTTTGTCACGAAACCCAATGTCATGGACCCTTGGGGTCTCGCAGTGCCCTGTCCAGAACCCGCGTTAGCCTGGTCGGGCCATGGGGAACCCATCATAGGCTAGAATCCAGAACAGGAACTCCTGGTTCGGAATCCCGGCCAACTTTAAACCAGTCAGGCGGCGGAGACCGCTGCGCAGCAAGGGATTCTGAAGGGCGCAATAGCCAATGCCCACAGACTGCGAAACACAGCAGACGATTTTGCGCAATTAGTTGAGCAATATCAATGTATCTCTTGTTGCAATAATTGCAACTTGATTGACTTGTCTCATGAAATGGGACTATCCTTAAGAAATGGTTGGAGGCGCTCTCACCATGTCTGACAGGAAGACTCGCCTTAATCGCCGCGTGACTCTCCGCGAAATTGCCCATCACGCCAATGTGTCTGTCTCGACCGCCTCGCGTGCGCTCAACAATGACCCGAATGTCAATGAGGCCACCCGGCTGGATGTACAGCGCGCTGTTGCCGAACTGAACTACTCACTCGATCACCTTCGCAGCGTACGGCAATCCCGCAAATCTGTCACGCTCCTTGCGCGGGGCGACTTCGCGCCGACCACATCGGAGTTCAGCTCAGGTGCCGATTTCGAGAAGCTGGCCATACGCGGCATTCGTGCCTGCTTGGAGACAGCGAACGTTGACCTGTCGATCAGGCACCTTCTGATGCGGGCAGAAGACGCGGCTCCCTTCTTTGAAAGCTTTAGCGGCGATGGCGTTCTTGTGCTTACCGGGATGGTTGCCCCCGAATTCGTCCGGGCCTTGCAGGACAACGAGGTGCCATTCGTCATTGCCGGCTCCCACGTCCTTCCACTTGAGGCAAATTGCGTGATGGCGGACAACGTTCGCGGCGTGGAGATGGCAGTGCATCACCTCGCTGCCCAGGGATGCCGCAAAATCGGTCTCGTGAACAGCTCCACGATGACCAAGACTAGCGAGGACAAGATGCGCGGGCTGCTGTTAGGCATACAGCAGCATGGCCTTGCGTACTCACCGTCTCAGGTTGTCTCATCCCGTGATTTCGATCTTGAATCCGGCTATACACAGACTCTTCTCCTCGTGGCGAATGTGCCCGATGTGGATGCGATCATCTATGGCCATGATGTAATGGCGATGGGTGGGTTGCGCGCGCTCAAAGAACGCGGACTGAGGATACCCCAGGATGTAGCGGTGGTCGGTTATCACGACTATGAGATCGCACAATTCACTGATCCTCCCCTGACGACGATCCGTTTCGATACGGAGTTGATGGGGTGGATGGCAGCCCGGCGACTGCTCATGATGCTCGATGATCCCGATGGGCGGCATTGGCTGTTAACAATCCCAACGGAGTTGGTCGTCCGTGAGTCAACACGGCGTAAGGCTTAGAAGAGATACACAAGGCTCGTAGTCCGTCAGGTTCGCCTGCTCAAGGAGCGCAATCTTTTCTGAAAGGAGCCCCACATGTTCAAGCCAAGAGTACTTCTCGTCCTCGTGTTGGTCTTTGTGACTCTCGCCGCCATTCCAACCCAGGCGCAGGACACCGTGACCCTGGAGTTCGTCAACTGGATCGGCGCCGAGGAAGCCACGGCGGACGACCTCGAAGCCATGATCGCTGACTTCGAGGCCCGCCACCCGAACATCAAGATTGACAACCAACCCGTGCCCTTCAACCAGTCCCTGGAAACGCTGCTCACGCGGTCGCTCGGTGGTGACGCGCCGGATGTGAGCATGGCCCACGTCACATGGGTCGCACCGCTGAACGACGCGGGTGTGCTGACGCCGCTGCAGGACCTCCTCCCCAACCAGGATGACTATGTTGAGGGCATCCTGGACGCCATGACGATTGACGGCGACATGATGGCGGTTCCCTGGGCCCCCAGCCCGATAGCCATGTACGTCAACATGGAGCTGCTTGAGCAGGCCGGCTACAGCGAACCCCCCAAGACATGGGACGAGATGATCGAGATGGCCTACGCCGTCACCGCGCTGGGAACGGCGGCTGACGGAGGCCAGATCTACGGCCTGGGCGTCTCCAGCCAACCGCTGGTAGGTGCCGGTTACTTCCTGTTGCCTTTCATCTGGGCTTTCGGTGGGGAGTTTCAGGACGAAGCGGGAAACATCGTGCTCGACAGCCCGGAGACAGTTGCCGCCTTCACGCAGGTTCAGCAGTTGTTCAACGACGGGGTGAGTCCGTCGGGCCTCGAAATCCGCAACCTGCGCGAGCTGTTCGCCCAGGGACGAATCGCTTTCCACTGGGATATCGAGCAGATGGTGCAGACCTTTGCGAACCTCAGCCCACGCGGCGAGGAATTCCGCAATGCGTATGAGATCGTCCTGATCCCAGGCATGGAAGAAGGCGTGCCCGCGCCGACGGTCACGATCTACCATATGCTGGTCATCTATGAGGACACGCCGTATAAGGAAGAGGCGGCGATGTTCATTGACTACCTGACCGGCCCCGATGGGCTGACGATCTACAACGACTACGGCTCCAACAAGCTGCCCGTGCGCAAGTCCTCGTCGGAGATCGAGTTCTTCAGCCGCGAGGAAGCCTCATTCCTGGATGTCTTCATCCAGGCGGTTCAAGGCCCTGCCCGGGCAATGCCCGCGAAAGACTCGGCCTTCCTCGCTGCGATGGAAGCCGTCGCAGTGGCGAACCAGCGCGTGGCCCTCAATAATGAGGATCCGGCTCAGGTCGTCCAGGAGCTTCAGACAGAAATCAAAGATCTCTACGGGCAATAGTCAGCACGGCGAAACGCTCTGCCCCCGGACTTGCTCAGAATTCGGGGGTAGAGCATTCCCGCACAGGTGGTCACACTGCGCAGGCAGTCAACCTACTGGCAGTCTGGTCAGGCAGGATGTGAGGTGTCTGACAAAGACGCGAGCAGGAGCATGTTGTGAATCGCTTGCCTTTGGCCTTCCGAAAAGACCGGTCGCACGGGTCGCCCTTCAGCCTGGTAACACGCAGGCAGGCGGATGTCCTGTTTGCCTGGTTTCTCTTGCTGCCAGCGCTCCTCGTCTTGGTGCTGGTTATGTTTGGCCCCATCGTCAATGCGGTCAAGCTCAGCTTCCAGGATTACACGCTGCGCACGCGCAACGATCCGGCCTGGAACAACTTCGAGAACTACATTGACCTTTACGAGTCCGGCGAGATTCAACTCTATTTTGAGAACACGCTGATCTTTGTCACTGCCGTGGTCGTCCTGCAGTTTGTGCTGGCTATGGTGATCGCGCTGCTGATTGGCAACGATCTGCCAACCAGGAACGCCTTCCGCAGCCTTTTCTTGATGCCCTGGACGATTCCCTCTGTTGTCACCGCTCTGGTCTGGTTGTTGCTGTTTCAGCCGGAGTACGGGCTTGTCAATCACATTCTGGACGTGCTTGGCGTCATGGATCGCAACACTCAGTGGGTACAGAACCCAAAGCTGGCGATGCCAGCGGTGATCATCGTCAGTGTTTGGCGCCAGCTTCCGATTGTCCTGGTGATGCTTGTGGCCGGCTTGCAGACGATCCCTGTCGAGCTAGTTGAGGCGGCGCGCATTGACGGGGCCAACGCCATTCGTGTCTTCAGGCACATCAAGCTGCCATTTCTGGCGCCGATCATCTACACAAGCTTGCTGCTGGCTATCATTCGCAACTTCCAGATGTTCACGCTGATCTACAATCTCACCGCCGGAGGACCGCTCAAGCGCACGATGACCCTCGCGCTGGCTACCCACATGGAAGCGTTTCGCCGCTTCGACATGGGGAAAGGAGCGGCGATTGGCGTCATCTGGCTTATCGTACTGATCCTTATCACACTCGTGTTCAACTGGCTGAACAGCCGCAGCGAAATCGAGTAGTCGCGTACAGGGAAGGCCAGATGACACGCAAACGTAGAGCGATGACGCTGACTGCCCGGTATATCCTCCTCCTGGCGCTGCTGGCGGTGATGCTGTTTCCCATCTACTGGATTGTGCTGGGGTCTCTGCGCACCAACTCGGAGATCACGGCGATGCCGCCGCGTATCCTGCCGTCTGTGAACCTGGACTTCTCTAACTACTCGCGTGTGGTGGGCCAGACGGAGTTTCTGACGTACTACAAGAACAGCCTCATTGTGTCCGGTTCGACGATCGTACTGTGTATCGTCATGGGAGTGATGGCAGGCTATTCCTTCTCTCGTTATCGCTTCCTGGGCCGTCAGGTCGCAATGACCGGCATTCTCTCGGTGCAGATGTTTCCGCTGGTCGCCATCCTGATCTCGCTGTTTGAATTCTTCAGAGGGTACGGCCTGATCAACAGTCTGACCGGGCTGGTGCTTGCTCATCTGACGATCTGTCTGCCATTCGCCATCTGGTTCTTGAAGGCGTTCTTCGACGGCATCCCGCGCGAGCTAGAGGAAGCCGCTTATATTGACGGCGCGGGCCGCAATCGCACGCTGTTTCAGATCATCATGCCGCTGGCGCGCCCTGGAATCCTGGCGGTGGGCATCTACGCCTTCCTGATGTCTTGGGACGACTTTCTCATGGCGCTGATCCTGACAACGCGCGACGAGATGCGCACCCTGCCTGTTGGCATTGCCATCAGCTTCATCGGGGAATTTGAATACGACTGGTCAGGCATGATGTCTGCCTCGATGATTGCCTCGCTGCCGATTCTGATCCTGTTCATCTTCCTCAGCCGCTACATGGTTGAAGGGTTGACGCAGGGCGCGCTCAAGGGCTGAGCGGCGAAGCGCAGGCTGCCTGCACTGGGTCCTGAACAATGTAACCGGCTCCTGCGCGGGGTGACGGGCGCGAGTCACTGCGTGAGGTGCCCGCGCCCCCCGCTAGCCGAATGTGCATAGGGCATTTGCATCTGACGCGAGAGGAACCTGGTTGATCCTATGGGCAAGAAACCTTTGAACATCAGCGGTGTGTTGCCTCGGCTGGCCATGAGCGCGGAGCTTGGCCCGCCGCGCAGCGAATGCGGCGTGGGCGCTTTGATGGTCTGGGCGGGCAAGCTGTGGGCGATCACCTACGTGTCGCACAAAGCGAACAGCGGCGTAGGCACTGGGCTTTATGTCATTGACGAGGACCTGACAATGACCAGGCACCCCGCCAGTCAGGTCGGAACCTACACCAACCGCTTTGTGCATTGGGAAACGAACCGGATGATCATCGGTCCGCACATCGTTGACGCGCACGGCGACGTGCGGACGATTGAGAGCCTGCTGGATGTGCGGCTGTGCGGCACCATGCAACACCTGACCGATCCTGCCAATAAGGTCTACATGCTGGGCATGGAGGGCGAGTTCTTCGAGCTGGATGTTAACACACTGGAGGCGACTTTCCTTTTCGACCTGGTGGCAGAGCTAGGCGTGCCGTCCCACGAGTACGCGCATTTCAAGGCTGGCTACACCAACTATGGACGGGTGGTGGTGGCGAACAACAGCTACGATGAGCGTGATTTCAGCGGCGTCGAGAATGCTGGACGCCTGGCAGAGTGGGACGGCAAGACATGGACGATTCTGGAGCGCGCCCCCTTCGTTGAGGTGACCGGTCGCGGCACCTTCAGCGGGACTATCTTCGCGACGGGGTGGGACAAAGCCTCGGCAATCCTGATGGTCTACACGGATCAGGACAAGCGGTGGCGCAAATACCGCCTACCCAAAGCCAGCCATACGTTCGATCACATGTGGCAGACTGAATGGCCCCGCATCCGGGAGGTGGAGCACGAGCGTTTCCTGATGGATTGTCACGGCATGTTCTACGAGCTATCCCCCTGGGCCTATGACAATCATGTGTGGGGCATCCGTCCGATCTCGACCCACCTCTGGGTGATGAGTGATTTCTGTTCGTATCGCGGGCTGTTGGTGCTCGGATCGGATAACGCCAGCGCGCATCACGGGGCCAACCATCTGGCGGGCGAGCCGCAATCCGGCCTGTGGCTGGGCAAGACTGACGACCTCTGGCAGTTCGGCAAGCCGTCCGGCTGGGGCGGCCCCTGGTGGGAAGCTCAAGTTGAGCCGGATGTGCCGAGCGACCCGTACCTGATGACGGGTTTTGACAAGAAAGTGTTGCATCTGACCCACGCGGCAGATGAGACTGTCAGGTTCCGCGTCGAAGTGGACTTCCTGGGCAATGGAAGCTGGAGAACTTATGGTCACTTCGACGTACCGGCTGGCGGCTATGAGCACCATGAGTTTCTGAACGGATATAGCGCGCACTGGCTCCGGGTGACGGCCAACAGGAGATGTGTGGCCACTGCCTACCTGACCTACACATGAGGCCGTTTGAGAAGTCGTGCGCCTGCCGTTGCTCCCATCGCCGCCCCTTCCCCCACGAGGGGGGAAGGGAGAAAAGCTCAGCTGGTAGGCCCCTCCCTTCTTGTGGGGGAGGGGTTTGGAGCGAGGGAAGCAACTTCTCACATGGTCTCTCAGAGACCATGTGGAAAGACCTGCGCTACGATTTACCTCACCCCTAAATCCCCTCTCCACACGCGGAGAGGGGACTTAACCGCACAGCGACTCCCCCTCTCCGGAAACGGAGAGGGGGCCAGGGGGTGAGGTTTCCGCATGGTCTCTGAGCTCGACTTTGTACAAAGCAATGGATGCCTTATTTAGGGTCTACGGGAGCTTTTCAAAATCGGCTGAGACTTTTCAGACATCAGGACAAGAGCCTGATATTGAATAAAGTCTGGAAAAGTCTAGACGGTCAAAGAGCTTCTCCTGTAAACACAACGTAGCGCCAGAATTAGATTGTACAAAGTCGAGCCGAGGCAGTCTGCGCGATAACTGTGATAAATGTGCGTCCGCGACAACAGGATTCGGCGGATGGTTACTGGGCAGCGCGGCAAGGATATTCTCGGCAGAGATGCTGAAGTCTCTTTCCAACGCCCCCCACTGTGTTGCCTCCGATATGCGGCGTCGTGATCACGTTGTCTAGCTTGCCACAGGGCCTAGTGAGGCACTTCATTGGTTGGTGAGGTGCTCGCAGGAGCGTGCGAAAGAAGCACAGCCATGAAAGCCATCATGAAACGTTCGCGTGGCGTGGGGGATGTGGCCCTGGTAGACCTGGCCGTGCCAAGAGCGGGACCGGGACAGGTTCTCGCCCAGGTTGCCTATGGTGGCATCTGCGGCAGCGACCTCGACATTCTCAACAGCCGCAACACGATCTACCAGCCGCCGGTTGTGTTGGGGCACGAGTTCTCTGCCATCGCGGTAGAAGTGGGCGCGGGCGTCGGCCATGTGCGCCCCGGCGACAAGTTGGTATCCGAGACGACGTTCCGGGCATGTGGCGAGTGTGAGCAGTGCCGCAGTGGAGACTATCACCTGTGCACGAACAAGGCCGTAGTCGGCTGGACCGTGCACGGCGCGTTCGCCGAATACGTGTTGCTCAATGCCGATTACGTCCACGTCCTCCGCGCCGATGCCGATCTTCAGTCCGTCGCGCTGGTGGAGCCTATGGCTATCGCCGCAGAGGCCGTCCATCTCAAGGGGCGCCTGCAGCGCGGCGAGTCGGTGGCGGTCATCGGGCCGGGCGCGACGGGCATCCTCAGCGCGCTTCTGGCCCAGGCGCAAGGGGCCGCGCCGGTCTTCCTGGTCGGGCGCGCAAGCTCCGTGCCGGTGCGCTTTCCGATTGCCCGCGCGCTGGGGCTGGAGCACTGCATCAACGCGGCGGAGACCGATCCGGCGGAGTACGTGCTGGTGCACAACGGGGGCCGCCGCGTAGATCTCGCCATTGACGCGACGGGAAGCGAGCAAGGGTTCGTGCTGGCCCTCGACCTGCTGCGCCGCAATGGGCGGGTCGTGGAACTGGGGTCTATCACCACGGAGGCGCCCTTTCCCTGGCCCGAAGCGGCGTGGAAGGCGTTGGAGCTTGCTTTTGTCTATTCGTCGTCGCACGATGCCTGGGACATCGCGGTGGAGGTCTTCCACCGCCGGACGGCTGATCTCAGCAAGATGGTGACCGGTGTGTACCCGCTGGAAGACTACCAGCGAGCGTTCGCAGCCGCCGATAACTCCCAGGAAAGCCTGAAGGTCATGTTCCGTCCTTCTGGCGGTTCGTGAAGCTACGAGGGAGAGTCCATGAACAGCCGAGAGCGCGTGCTCAAAGCTCTGAACCATGAGGAGCCGGATCGCGTCCCCATTGATCTGGGGGGGACGGTTGTCAGTGGAATCATGGCCGGCGCCCTTGTTCGATTGCGCGAGCATCTGGGACTGGATCGCGAGGTCAAGGTTATTGAGACGTACCAGATGCTTGGGGAGGTGGCCTGGGACCTGGTCGAGCGCTTCGATATTGACGTGCTGCCGGTACAGCCGGAGTCAGCCGGCTTCGAGCACATTCCCAACCGCGACTACAAACCCTTCAGGCTCTTTGACGGGACGGAGGTGTGGGTCCCTGGGGTGTTTGATGTGACGGTCTCCCCGGACGGCGACTGGCTGATGCACGAGGCGTGCGATCCGGCCCGGCGAGTCATCGCCCGAATGCCCAAAGACGGATACTACTTCGACAAGCTCGATCTGCTCGACGATTCGCCGGACTTCGTGCCGCCGTCGCTGGAGACGCTGCGCACTTCTGGCTGGCGCCGCCTGACTCCGGAAGTGCTGGAGCACATTCAGCAGCAGGCGCGCACGCTCCGCCAGGCCACCGACAAGGCGCTGGTGCTCACCAACTGGGGCGAAGCGACGCTCGGCCCGCCCCGCATCGGCTCGTTCACGCAGTGGCTGGTGCTGATGGCCACTGAGCCTGAATACATAGACGACCTGATGGCGCTGGCGGCAGAGATCGCGCTCGATAATCTCAGGCTCTATTGGGAGGCACTTGGCGACACCATAGATGTCATCTTCATAGACGGCTATGACTATGGCACGCAGGCGCGCGAAATGTTCTCGCCCGCGTGGTTTGAGCGTTTCCACGTGCCGTGCTACAAGCGGCAGTGTGATTGGATCCACCAGCACACACCCTGGAAGATCGCCAAGCACTGTGACGGCAGCATCACGCGCCTGATCGAGCCGATGATCCGGGCCGGCATTGATATTCTGAACCCGATCCAGACATCCGCTGCGGGCATGGATGCGCGCTGGCTGAAGGAAACGTTTGGCGACCGCCTGACGTTCTGGGGCGGCGGCGTGGAGACGCAGAGCGTCCTCCCGTTCGGCACGCCGGACGAAGTGCGGGCGCAGGTCGCCGAGCGACTGCGCATCTTCGCGCCGGGGGGCGGGTTTGTGTGGGCGACGATCCACAACATCCAGTGTGATGTACCGCCGGAGAACATCGTCGCGGCGTTCGACGCCGCGCGGGAGTTTGGCGCATATCCCATAGCACAAATGGAGTCCTGACACCTGACGCAGCGGAAGCGGGGACAAACATCCATGACACTCTTCGACCTGGACACGCGGCGGATTGTCAGCATACCCGATGTACAAGTTTATTGGCTGCAAAAGAGAGGAGCACCTTGTAGGATTTGAGTATCTATCTCAAGATCAGGTTGGAATTCCCCAGATTGATCGGAACGAAAATCCCAACCCTGGACAGGGCAGCGTCCTGGAATGGGAGATCGGGCGGCGAACGTGCCAACCTGTAGGCAAGGGAATCGGTTCCCTGCACACCTCGGTGGACACGCTTTCCCGCTCAAACTGACCGGTTGAGGCGGCGAGCACCCCTGAGCGGTCCACCATTCCGCCAGGGACATCGACCCTGCTCCAGGCCGCATGTCGTCGGCCGTCAGCCTCCTGAATGGCCCTACGTCGTGGAGTCTCTTCCGGCGGGCAGAATTCGACCAACACGATCTTCCAGACCCTCTGGCGCTCGTTCCTGAAGCTGTGGCAGCCCTTGTGGAAGGTGCTCACCAGACCTGCGCCAGCCGCGCCTGGCCGCGCTACATCGCGCGCTCGACGAGGCCGTGTGCGACGCCTACGGCTGGGAGCACGACGTGCTGGCCGACGACGAGGAGATTGTGCGGCGGCTTCTAGCGTTGAATCTGGAGCGGGCAGCGGGGCAACAGGAATGACCTGGGAAGGTTGGCTGATGCCACTACGAGCAGCCTGACTCGCTGGTGCGCGGCTGATAGCGGTTGTCGGGTGCGAAGCTCCCAGAAACACAAAGCGCGGTGGCCGTGTGGCCCTACGCACACGACCACCGCTAGCTCGCGGAACGCGCTTCACAGCGACTCAGATAGCAGGTTCCACAATGCGGCGTGTCTGGGGATCGTAGGCACAAAACGGCTCTTCGGCCAGGTAGTCCCCCACCACGCCATAGGCCCGCGCCCGACACCCGCCGCACAGCGTCTTGAACTGGCAGATGCCGCACTTGCCGCCCAGTAGGTCTGGATCGCGCATCTCGGCGAAGAGGGCGCTGTCCTGCCAGATCGCGCCGAACGACTGCTGGCGAATATTACCCGCCTCCACCGGGAGGTACCCACACGGGAAGACCTGCCCTCGGTGCGAGATGAAGCAGACGCCCGTGCCGGCCAGGCAGCCCTTGGTGGCGGCGTGCATCTGGCCATGCGGATGCCCGCTCGCCTGGCGGCTGTGACTGGCCGGCAGGTCGCGGCGCAGCCCCTGGCGATTCTCCTCAGCGCGGCGCTGGCGCATGACGCGGAAGTAATGCGGCGCGCAGGTTGCTTTCAGCTGGAGCGAAGGCTCGCTCTGCTCGACATCGTATAACCAGTTAAGCACCCGCTCGTACTCCAGCGCGCTGATCATCTGATCCTCGGCGATCTCAACCCCGCAGCCGACCGGCACCAGCAGGAAGAGGTGCAGGGCAACGGCGTCCAGGTCTCTGGCCAGTTGCAGGATGGCCTCAAGCTGGGCCTGGTTGTGGCGGGCGACCGTCGTGTTGATCTGGACGGGCAGCCCCACCGCGCGCAGCGCCCGAAAGCCGCGGATGGCCGCCTCGAACGAGCCGGGCAGGCTGCGGAACATGTCGTGGGTGGCAGCATCGGCGCCGTCGAAGGAGATGCTCACCCGCTTGATGCCGCTGTCGCGAATGCGGGCGGCCAGCGCGTCGTGAATCAGCGTGCCGTTGGTCGCCAGGGCCACCGGCAGGCCGCTGTCCGAGGCGTAGCGCGCGATCTTGAGGATGTCTGGACGCATCAGCGGCTCGCCGCCAGAGAGTACCAGGACGGGCGATCCTGTTGCCGCGATCTGATCGACCAGTTGGAACCCCTCGGCGGTGGTCAGGTCGTGGGGCGTCAGTTGATCGGCGACTTCGATACGACGACAGTGAATGCAGCGCAGATTGCAGCCGGCGGTAGTTTCCCAAAAGACGAGCCGTGGTGGTGGGTATGTCATGGGGCGCTCCTCGTGCCTGGATTCCGGAGTTGCAAAATTGACTAAAGCTATGTAAAACTAACCACGTCCTATTGGACACCACAATGCTCGACGCGGCAAGTGCCATTTGTCATGCGAGATCAGTGGCAAAATTATAGAAAGTTATAGTTTCTTCGTGGTAACATTGCTAAAAACTATACCATGCTGAGAATTGGCTCAGGATTGGATGAAGCGCTCGCGATGACCCTCCCCGACCCCAAATGGCTCTCTCTTTCAGCAGCCGCCCACTTCCTGGGCGTGCATCCCACCACACTCCGCCGCTGGGCCGACCAGGGCAGCGTCCCTGTCAGTATCACGCCGGGCGGGCACCGGCGTTTCCTGGAGACGGACCTGGAGGCCCTCGCCGTCCGGCGAACTCCGCTCATCGTCCGACCAGGCAACAGTGCCCAGGTGTGGGGCGACTATGCCCTGGTCGAGACGCGGCAGCGCCTCTACAGCCAGCCCGAACCTGCCTGGCTCATCGCCTTTGACGAGCAAGAGCGCAATGAGAAGCGCGAGCTGGGCCGGCGCTTGCTGGGGCTGATCATGCAGCACATCTCTGCCCCGGCTGATGACGAGGTGCTACTGGTGGAAGCCAGAAGCATCGCCGTTCGCTATGCCCAGAACTGCGTCAGTGCAGGTTTGTCCGCCGCCGAAGGGCTACAGGCCACCACGTTTTTTCGGGACGCCATGACCGAGGTTGCGCTGCAAATGCCGCAGGTAGCACACCTGGAAGGCGAGGCTCAATTGCGCCTGCTGCGCAAGCTGAACCAGGTCTTCAATACGGTCCAGGTGACCCTGATTGAGTACTACGAGCGGCACGCGCCGTCTAGCTGAGATCGGGGCACTCCATGTTTCACTGCCGTAGTATCAGCCATCATCGCGCGCCGCTTGCCATTCGCGAGCAACTCAACCTGACCCAGGCGCAGCAAGCGCAATGGCTGGCCCAACAGGCCGGCGTTGAGGTGGCGATCCTCTCTACGTGCAACCGACTGGAGCTGTATGCCCACGTGCCCGCCAGGCATCAGATGGATGCGCTCTGGGCGAGTCTGCTAAGCCAGCGGAGCATTCATCCTGCTGACCTCACTGCCCAGACCGTCTCGCTTGCGGGGCTGGACGTGGTGGGCCATCTGTTTCGGGTGAGCTGTGGTCTGGAGTCAATGGCTTTGGGCGAACCGCAAATCCTCGGCCAGGTGACCCATGCCTACGAACAGGCACAGGCACGGGCCACTGCAGGAGCAGCCCTCTCGCTGCTCTTTCGGGCGGCCATTCATGCCGCCAAACGAGTCCATACGGAGACGGCCATCGGTCAGGGCGCAACATCAGTTGGCTCGTTGGGCATTGCCAAAGCCGAGCAGACGCTCGGCCCCCTGGTGCAGCACAAGGTAGTGGTGCTCGGCGCGGGCGAGATGGCCCAAACCATTGTCAAGGCGCTCGTCCAGCGCCACGTTCGTGACATCACGCTGGTGAGCCGCACGTATGAGAATGCGCGTCATCTTGCGGACGAATGGCAGGTCGGCGCGCGCCCAATCACCGAGTTGAAAGAAGCCCTCGTCCAGGCGGATGTGCTGTTCACGACATCAAACGCGCCCTTCACTATCCTGGCGTGTGAAGACCTGGAGCCGGTGATGACCACCCGCCAGGGCCGCCAATTGTGCATCGTGGACATCGCCCTGCCGCGCGACGTGGACCCCGCCGTGGCCGAAATCCCAGGTGTGTGTCTGCACGATCTGGACGGCCTGCAGCGGGTGATTGAGACCAACCAGGCCGAGCGCCAGGCGTTAATCCCTGCTGTCGAGGATATTCTTCAGGCCGAGCAATCCGCCTTCTGGGACGACTATCACGGGCGGATGGTGGCCCCCACCATCCGCAAGTTGCGCGAGCGAGCCGAACAGGTTCGCCAGGCCGAGCTTTCGCGCGTCTACAGGCGACTGCCGCCCGGCAGCGAGCGCGAGCGCCTGCTATTCGATCAGTTCAGTCACCGCTTCATGAACAAGATGCTGCACCAGCTTATCCTCAATCTGAAGGCCAGGGCCGGCAAAGAAGACAGCGCCCTACTCGCTGCCGTTGCCCAGGACTTGTTCGGGGTGGAGGACAACGTCTAGGATGGCCAGCCAAACGCTTATCAGGATAGGCTCCCGGCGTAGTGCGCTGGCCTTGTGGCAGGCTGAGCATGTGCGGGGACTGCTCCATGCCCATCATCCAGGCCTGCGCGTCGAGGTGGTGCACTTCACCACGCATGGCGACCGTGTGCTGGACAGACCGTTGCCGGAGATCGGCGGCAAGGGCCTCTTCACTCAGGAGTTGGAGGAAGCCCTGCTCGCTGGCCAGATCGATCTCGCCGTGCACAGCCTGAAGGACCTGCCGACCGACCTGGCAGACAGCTTTGTCCTGGGAGCGATCCTGCCGCGCGGCAATCCCTTTGACGCCCTGATCAGCCGCAAAGGTTGTACGCTCGCCGCCCTGTCGCCGGGTGCGACCGTCGGCACCAGCAGCCTGCGTCGCACCGCCCAGTTGCGCGCCTACCGCCCAGACCTGCGCACGGAGTCCCTGCGCGGCAATGTGGACACGCGGCTGCGCAAAGCCCTTGACCCAGAGGGGTCGTATGATGCCATTGTACTGGCCGCTGCCGGACTCAAGCGGCTAGGGCGCGGCGACGCCATCAACGAGATGCTCCCTCCAGAAGTCATGCTACCCGCGCCAGGACAGGGCGCGCTGGCGGTGCAGTGCCGCGCCGGAGACGCGCAGACGCTCGAGGTGCTCGCGCCCCTGGATGATCCCGCGACACGCTGCGCGGTGACAGCAGAGCGTGCCTTCCTGCACCGGCTGGATGCAGGCTGCCGCCTGCCAGTGTCGGCCTACGCCTGGCTTGACGGCGATGATTTACGCCTGACAGGGCGCGTGAGTGCCGTAGACGGGGCACAGACGCTCACGGTCCACGGGAGCGCGGCGCTGAGCAAGGCCTTCGCGCTCGGTGTGGAGCTGGCCGACCAGGCGCTCGCTCAGGGAGCGGACGCGCTGCTGGGCGCCGTGCGCGAGGAGTCACCAATATGACTCTGCGCCCATTGGAGGGGAAGCGCATTGTAGTGACACGCCCGCCGGACGCCGCAGCGCCGTTCGCCGACCGGTTGCGCGAGCTGGGCGCGGAGCCGGTGCTACTGCCGACAATCACCATCCGCCCGCCGCAGGACACGAGGCCGTTGGACCACGCCCTGGCATGTCTGGATCAGTACGATTGGGTGGTCTTCACCAGCGCGAATGCAGTTGAACACGTGTGGAAGCGCCTGGAAACGCTCGAACTCCACGTGGAAGCTGGAGGCTGGCCGCCGATAGCAGCCATCGGCCCGGTGACGGCTGGTGCGCTAGCTGAACGCGAGCTAGCCCCGACGCTGGTGCCAGACCGCCACGTGGCTGAGGCGCTGGCAGAGGCACTGATGGCGGCTGGCGACGTCCGCGGCAGGCACATCCTGCTGCCTCAGGGCGATCTGGCCCGCCCGGTGCTCTCCGACTCGCTGCGCGCGGCAGGGGCAGCCGTTGACGCTCCCATTGCCTATGAGAACGTTCGCGCCGACGTTGATCCCGCGCTGCTGGTCCAGCCGATAGACGCCATCACCTTCACCAGCCCCTCCACCGTCGAGAGCTTCGCCGCGCAGCTCGACGATCCTGCAGGCGTCGCTGGAAACGCCCTGGTCGCCTGCATTGGCCCGATCACCGCCGACGCGGTGCGGGCCTGCGGGCTGCCCGTGCACATCGTGGCCGACCCGCACACTGCGAAGGGTCTGATCGCCGCGCTGTGCACGGCCTTTGCGCGACAAGCCCCTGAAAGGAATTCAGCCCTATGAGCTTTCCCACGATCCGGATGCGGCGTCTGCGCGCCACTCCAACGCTGCGCGCTATGGTGCGCGAGACAACACTCAGCCCGGCGCAGTTCATTTACCCGCTGTTCGCTGTTCACGGGCGCGACGTGCACGAGGAGATCGCCTCTATGCCCGGCGTGTACCACCATTCCGTTGACCGGCTGGCTCAGGAAATTGACGAGATTTCGGCGCTGGACATCCCTGCCGTGATCCTGTTCGGCATACCCGCCAGCAAAGACCCCGTCGGCCAGGAGAACTTCGCCGACGATGGCATCGTGCAGCAGGCGATCCGCGCGGTGAAGGCGGCCAACCCCGACATGCTGGTCATCACCGATGTCTGCCTGTGCGAGTACACCGATCACGGCCACTGCGGGATTGTACGCGACGGCGAGATTCTCAACGACGAAACGCTCGACATCCTGGGGCGAGTCGCCGTCTCGCACGCGCGGGCTGGCGCGGACGTGATCGCGCCGAGCGGCATGATGGACGGCATGGTGAGTGCCATCCGGTCGGCGTTGGATGAGGCAGGCTATGAGAGGATCAGCATCCTTTCGTATGCCATCAAGTACGCCAGCGCCTTCTACGGCCCCTTCCGCGAGGCCGCGCACAGCACGCCGAGCTTCGGCGACCGTCGCACCCACCAGATGACCCCCGCCAATGTCCGCGAGGCTCTACGCGAGGCTCAGCTTGACGTGGGCGAAGGCGCGGACATGCTCATGGTCAAGCCCGCGCTGGCCTATCTGGATGTCATTCGCCGCGTGCGCGAGCGTTTCGACCTGCCCCTGGCGGCGTACAATGTCAGCGGCGAGTACAGCATGATCAAAGCGGCAGCAGCACACGGCTGGCTGGATGAGCGTCGCGCGGTGATCGAGACGCTGACCGCGATACGCCGCGCCGGCGCCGACCTGATCCTGACCTATCACGCCAAAGATGCCGCCCGGTGGCTGCAAACACTGGAGTAGGCCATGAACGCCCAGGTATCCCCTCCCCCTGCCAGCGCCGGTCGGCAGTGCGTCAAGTACACCTTCTACAAGCTGGATGCCGCCTTTCTGCGCCTGCCAGAAGACAAACAGCGCGCGGCCAAGCTGGACTTCATTGACACGGTGCGCGGCTTCAATCGTCGCGTGCTGCTGCGCTCGTACAGCCTGGTGGGGATGCGCCGCGACGTAGACTTCCTGCTGTGGACGGTGGCCGAGGAGATGGAGCCGTTCCAGCAGCTTGAGACCGCCATCCGCAACACCGCGCTCGGCCCCTATCTGGCGGTGGCGCGCTCCTTCCTCTCCACGACCAAGCGCAGCATGTACGACATCAGCCTGCCGGAGGACGCGAGCGCCCCCAGCGGCGAAGAGCGCATCCGCATCGAGCCAAGCGACTCGCGCTACCTGTTCGTCTACCCCTTCATCAAGACCCGCCCTTGGTACGCGCTCTCGCAAGAAGAACGCCAGGAAATGATCACCGAGCACATTCGCGTCGGGCGCAACTACCCGGACATCCGCCTGAACACGACCTACTCTTACGGCATTGACGACCAGGAGTTCGTCGTCGCCTTTGAAGGCGACAACCCGCACGACTTCGTGGACCTGGTGGCCGACCTGCGCTTCACCAGAGCCAGTATGTACACCCTGGCCGACACGCCCATGCACATCTGCATCGCCATGTCGCTGCCCCAGATCATGGACTCCATCGGCGGCGCGGTGGTGAGCGATCTGGTGGGTCTGGACGTGGTCGAGACAGGGGGCTGGCTGCCCGTCGCCCGGCTAGACGAGCTACCGCCCGACTCGTCGCGCTGTGTGACCTATGGCACGCAGCAGGTCGCGCTCTTCCGCGCAAATGGGCACGTCTACGCGCTCAACAATCGCTGCCCGCACGCGCGCGGCCCCTTGTGCGAGGGCGCGCTGGTCATGGATGGCGGCGGCCCCGCCGTCCGCTGCCCCTGGCACGAAGCGACCTTCAGCCTGGCGACGGGCAGCGTCCTGGGCGGCCCCTCGTCGCGCGGCGTCGAGACGTTCCACGTGCGTGTCGAGGACGGCACCATCTACATCGCCCGCACCGCAGAGGACGTCCCATGAGCGACAGCCTCTTCCTGCGCGCCTGTCACCGCAAGCCGACCGGCACAACGCCGATCTGGCTCATGCGCCAGGCAGGGCGCTACATGCCCGAATACCGCGCCATCCGCGCGCGGCACAGTATGCTGGAAGCCATCCGCACGCCCGAGCTGGCCTGCGAGATCACGCTCCAGCCGGTGCGCGCCTTCGCCCTGGACGCCGCGATCATCTTTGCCGACATCCTGCCCATCCTGATTGGTATGGGGCTGAGTCTGGAGTTTGCCAAAGGTGAAGGCCCGGTCATCACCAATCCGGTGCGCTCGCCCGCCGACGCGGACGCGCTGCGCACGCCCCCCGCTGAGGAGAACCTGCCCTACACGCTCGAAGCGATCCGCCTGGTACGCCGCGAACTGGACGGGCGCATTCCCCTGATCGGCTTCTCTGGCGCGCCGTTCACGTTGGCCAGCTACGCCATCGAAGGCGGCGGCTCGAAGAATCATGTTCGCGTCAAGTCGTTCATGCTCTCCGAGCCGGGAGCCTGGGGCCGGCTGATGGACAAGATGGCAGCGGTCGTGGGCGATTACTTGGTTGCACAAGCCGAAGCGGGCACCCAGGCGCTGCAGATCTTTGATAGCTGGGCGGGCGTGCTCTCGCCCGCGGACTACCGCGCCTACGTTCTGCCCTACGCGCAGCGCACGGTCGCGCGCGCCCGGAGCGCGGGCGTCCCCGTGATTTACTTCGGCACCGATCTTAATGGAATGCTGCCCTCTCTGCGCGAGACCGGGGCGGACGTGATCGGCGTGGATTGGCGCATCGCCATTGACGACGCCTGGGCGCAGCTGGGCGATGGCGTCGCCGTGCAGGGCAACCTCGACCCGGTGGCGCTGTGCGCCCCCTGGCCCGAGGTGCAGCGCCGGGCCGACGACATTCTGACGCGCGTGGCGAAGCGCCCCGGACACATCTTCAACCTGGGGCATGGTCTTCTCCCCGAGACGCCGGTGGACAACGTCCGGCGTTTGGTGGATTACGTGCACGAGCGCAGTGCAGCGATGGAGGCGAGCTAGGTGAGCGTGGAGACGACGGGTGTGCTGCTCATGGCCTATGGCGGGCCGGACTCCCTTGATGACATCCCGGCCTTTCTGCTGGACATTCGCGGGGGGCGGCCCACATCCCAAGAGCTGGTGGACGAAATCACCGAGAATTACCGCAAGATCGGCGGGAGCTCGCCGCTGCTGGCGCTGACCGAGCGCCAGGCGGCACTGGTCGAGGCCCGGCTGAACGAGACGGCACCGCCCGGCAGGCGCTACAAGACCTACATCGGCATGCGCCACTGGACGCCCTGGATTGAAGACGCCGTGGAGCGGATGATCGCCGATGGCATCGGTCACGCCGTCGCCCTGGTGCTGGCCCCGCACTATTCGAGCATGAGCACAGCCAGGTACTTCGCCAAGCTGGACAAGGCGCTGGCTGAGCGGGGCGACGCCTTCAGCTACACGCCGATCACCAGCTACCACGATCACCCGCGCTACATCCAGGCGCTGGCCGCGCGCGTGCGCCAGGCGCTGGCCGAGATGCCGGCGGACACGCTGGTGATCTTCAGCGCCCACAGCCTCCCCCAGCGTATCCTGGCGCAAGGCGACCCCTATGACGCCCAACTACGCGAGACGGCGCGTCTGGTCGCTGCGCAGGCTGGCCTGCCCGTCGAACGCTGGACGTTTTCGTACCAGAGCGCCGGGCGGACGCCTGAGCCGTGGCTTGGCCCGCAGTTGGAGGAGTATGTCGTTGAGTTGGCGCGCCAGGGACACCGGCATCTTCTCTCGGTGCCGGTGGGCTTCGTGGCCGACCACGTCGAGATCTTGTTCGATATAGACATCAAGGCGCGCCATGCCGCCCAGGTGGCTGGAGCGCGGCTGGAGCGCGTGCCCTCGCTCAACGACGATCCGCTCTTCGTCGAGGCGCTGGCCGACCTGGTGCAGCGCGCCAACGGAGGGTGCCCGTGACTCCTCATGTGGTGATCGTCGGAGGGGGCATCGCCGGGCTGGCGACGGCCTACGCTTTGCGCCAGGCGGCTGGTGACCACCACCTGCCGGTGAGGGTGACGCTGGTCGAGCGCGACTCCCGCCTCGGCGGAAAGATCGTCACGGATACGCCGTCCGGCTTTGTGATTGAGGGCGGCCCGGACTCGTTCATCACCCAGAAGCCGTGGGCGCTCCAGCTCTGCCGCGAGCTGGGGCTGGCCGAGCGGCTGGTGGGCACCAACGATGCTCAGCGCGCCGTCTACGTCCTGCGCGGCGGGAAGCTGCGCAGGATGCCCGACGGTATGCTGCTGATTGTCCCCACCCGCTTCTTGCCTTTCGTGACATCGGACTTGATCTCGTGGCCCGGCAAGCTGCGCATGGGCCTCGATCTCTTGATCAAGCGGCGCCGCGATCGCTCCGACGAGAGCCTGGCGAGCTTCATCCGGCGGCGGCTGGGCCAGGAGGCGCTGGAGGTGCTGGCCGAACCGATGATGGCCGGCATCCACGTCTCTGACGCCGAGACGCTCAGCCTGCAGGCGACCTTCCCGCGCTTTGTGGACATCGAGCGCAAGTATGGCAGCCTGACGCGGGGCATGATCGCCGCGCGCCGGGCCAGCGCCGCCCGCGCCAACGGCGACGGCCCTGGCAAGACCACGATATTCATGACGCTTCAGGGAGGCTTGCAGGAACTGGTCAGCGCGCTGGAGCGATCGATCAGCGGCGAGATCCGCCTCAACAGCGGCGTCGCCAGGCTCCAGCCTTTGCCGGGCGGCGGGTATCGCCTGACGCTGGAGGATGGGACGGCGCTCGACGCGGATGCGGTTGTCCTGGCCGCACCCGCTTTCGTCAGCGCCGGGCTGCTGCGCGATCTGTCGCCGCAGCTTGCCAGCAGGCTGGACGCGATCCGCTATGTCTCAACGGCGACGGTGTCGCTGGGCTATGACGCCAGCGACTTCGGGCACCCGCTCGACGGCTTCGGCTTCGTCGTCCCGCGCAGCGAGCCATCGCGTCTGCTGGCCTGCACCTGGACGAGCACCAAGTTCCCGCAGCGTGCCGCGCCAGGGACGGTGCTGCTGCGCGCTTTTGTCGGCGGGCCGCACCGCGAAGAGCTGGCCGAGATGGACGAGGACGCGCTGATCGGGCTGGTGCGCCAGGAGTTGCGCAGCGTTTTGGGCGTCAGCGCCGCGCCCCGGGTGGCGCGCGTGTATCGCTGGCGGCGCGGCAACCCCCAGTACGACGTGGGGCACCTCGACCGCGTGACCGAGATCGAGAGGCTATGTCCCCCCGGCCTATACCTGACCGGCAGCGCCTATCGCGGCGTTGGCATCCCGGACTGCGTGCTGCAGGGCCGCGACACCGCCCGCGAGGTCGCCCTCTATCTGGCCCAGTTGGCGCCCGTCGCGCGCTGAGCCGCGGGCGCGGCAGCGAAGGAGCATCCTGGTGAGAACCGAGAGATCGAGCCAGCTTTACCAGCAGGCGGTGCGCCTGATGCCAGGCGGCGTGAACTCCCCCGTGCGCGCCTTTCGCGGCGTGGGCGGCAGCCCGCTGTTTGTCGCTCGCGGCGAAGGCGCCTATCTGTTTGACGCCGACGGCAATCGCTATGTGGACTGTGTCCTGAGCTGGGGGCCGCTGATCCTGGGCCACGCGCATCCGGCGGTGGTGGAGGCCATCCAGCAGCAGGCTGCGCACGGCACGAGCTTCGGCGCGCCCACCGAGGCGGAGATCGCCCTGGCCCAGGCCGTGGTGGACCTGGTGCCGTCGGTGGAGATGGTGCGCTTCGTCAACTCCGGTACCGAGGCGACGATGTCCGCCTTGCGGCTGGCGCGCGCCTACACGGGCCGGAGCAGGATCGTCAAGTTTGAGGGTTGCTATCACGGGCACGCCGACATGCTGCTGGTTCAGGCCGGCTCAGGCGTGGCAACGCTCGGCCTGCCCGACAGCCCCGGCGTGCCGCCCGGCGCCACGCTGGACACGCTCTCTGCCCCTTACAACGATCTGGGTGCTGTGCGCGCGCTGTTCGAGCAGTTTCCCGGCGAGATCGCCGCCGTGATCGTTGAGCCGGTGGCCGGCAACATGGGCGTCGTGCCTCCTGCCGACGGGTTCCTGCAGGGGCTGCGCGACCTGACGGCGGCGCATGGCGCGTTGCTGATCTTCGACGAAGTGATGACCGGCTTTCGCGTGGCGCTGGGGGGTGCCCAGGCCGCGTATGGCGTGCTGCCCGACCTGACCGCGCTGGGCAAGGTGATCGGCGGGGGCCTGCCGGTGGGCGCCTACGGCGGGCGACGCCAGATCATGGAGCAGGTGGCGCCCGCCGGGCCGGTCTACCAGGCAGGAACGCTCTCCGGCAACCCCCTGGCTATGGCGGCGGGCCTGGCCACGCTGCGCACGCTGCGCGAGCCGGGCGTCTTTGAGCGCATCGTCGCGGTGGCCGGCGTCCTGCGCGACGCCATCGAGCGCGGCGCGGGCGCGGCAGGTATTCCTGTGCAGACGGCCTGGGCCGGGACGATGTTCGGGGTGTTCTTCAATGAGGGGCCGGTGACCAACTACACGCAGGTGAAGACCAGTGATGCCCGGCGTTATGCTGCGTTCTTTCACGCACTGCTGGCGCGCGGCGTCTACCTGGCGCCATCTGCCTTCGAGGCCGGCTTCGCGGCGCTGGCGCACAGCGGTCCAGCCCTGGACCAGGCGCTAGATGCCATTGAGACCGTATTTCGCTACGATCTGACCTGACTACCTGAGAGCCAGAACGCTCGATCTTGCGACGGGAGCCTGCATGCAGAGACATCGACTGCTGACCATCTTCGCCGTCGTCTTTGTCAACATGCTGGGCTTTGGCCTGATCCTGCCGCTGCTGCCCTTCTATGCCGAGACGTTCAACGCCAGCGGCACGGTGGTCGGTCTGCTGGTGGCCTCGTATGCCGCCGGGCAGATGATCGGCGCGCCGGTCTTAGGGCGCATCTCCGATCGCGTCGGTCGCCGCCCGATTCTGCTGGTCAGCTTGGGGGTCCTTCCTCGGCTTCGTGCGGGCCATCAGCCCAGCCATAGGAGGAGCATTATTCGATCTTGTTGGCGTCTGGGCACCGGGTATGTTCGCCGCCGCGCTGATGAGCTGGCTGGTGTGGGAGATGTGGCGACGGTCAGTCTGCACTATATCGCGCTCTCTGGCAGGTCTAGAGCACGTCGGTTGCGTCGTTAATGGTGTGCAGTCTTCACTCCTGTCCTGGCCAGCTTCTGTGTGCTGCGTGGTTGTGGGCAGCAAACATGTCTCCGCAGGTATTCGGGCCGTGCTTCGTGATCTGTGGAGAAAGGAATGACTGCCCAGACTTGAACATAATCAGGCGACAGCGCCGGTCGCGGCCACACGAGAGTCGTGCGTCCCCTACGCCATCCCCTCGTTGGCGATCTCGCTGTCTTCCACCTAACGCCGAGGCATGGCCAGACTGCTCCAGCCGCGCGCTTCCTGCAGACGCAGCACATTCACCCTACGCGCCCAGTACGTCGCCCAGTAGTGGCGGCAGTCGTGCGCGCTCAAGCCCTCCAGACCCACTTCCCCACCCAGCACGCGCACCCGGTCGGTGATGGAACCCTCGCTCATCCTGGCGCTGGTGAGTGGTCATGGGATGCTCCTGAGTGATGGATGAGGGCGGGCAGTGCAGCACCCTCTGCGCGCGCCGTTTGCGCTGTGGGCGAGCTGCACGGCGAAGTGGTATGGGGGTTGGGGAGAGTCGATCGCGCGTCAACAGAACTCTTGTTCGTGCACGCTTATCTTGCCACAGAATACGGCTTGGTGCTGAGAATTGCTGCGAAGGAAGCGTGGCTAACGCGCTGACGGACGAGGGCTTGCGGGTCAGACGAAGGTGAGAATAGCTTCCGATTCGAACACTTATCAGAAGCTATTTGAGGGTGGAAATTGGCCCCAACCTGGCGCTCTGCGCACAGGCTGCCGCTCTTGGCTAAACCGCCTGTTTGCAGCCTGACTGTGGAGGAGATCGGTGTAATCGTGACTGCGCGGATCTACTACCCCTCTCCGGATGGATCGAGCAGATCGTCATCCCAGGCATCTTCCCCCGCATCATCGTCCGGCGGATCGTCCCACCCCAGCCCCAATGTGCCTCTTCTACCTCCGATTCCTCCTCCTCATCAGCCCTGTCGTCGTCCAGCTCATCCATGATCGCCCACTCGGTCACTTGTCCCTGGGATCAGTCACCAGCCCGAGCGGGCTTTCGTAACGGAGAGGCCCTGGCACAGGAGGCGGCGTGGGCAGGTTGCGCTTGGGCTTGCTCGGCCGTTCTGGCAACAGGTTCCGGCCCGATCCCGCCTCATATCACGGCTATATGGAGTTTCTTGAGAGTACGGGAAAACGAGGTCGGATTTCTGAAGGACCCACCACAGCCCTTTTTCTCGCCTGGATTCAGTTCTTCACCCCAGATGCACACCCGTTCTGCTTGACAGTATCAGGGCCTCGTCGTATGATGATTGCAAGCGCTTGCGTTAGGTTTTCATGACGTGAGTGCGGTATAGTGGCTCGGTTGCATCGTGCAGACAAGTGTGTCGCACGTTCTATACCGCGAAGCCTTCAGGAGCCACTTGCCATGAGACCAAGTCTGGAAGCCATTGCCAAGAAAGCGGGCGTTTCGACCGCCACAGTATCACGTGCGCTGAATGACCGTGCTGGGGTCAATCCGGAAACCCGCGAGAAAATCCTGCGGATCGCGCGCGAAATCGGCTACGCGCCCAGCATGAATGCCAAAGGACTCGCCACCTCGCGCACCTACACCCTCGGCGTCGTCCTGTCAGACCGTCCTCCGCAAGAACCGATCACCAGCTTCCCGGATGAAACGCTGCAGGGTGCTGACCAGGAAGCGCGCGAGCGCGGGTACCACATCATCACCACTTTCGTGGACAAGGCTGTGATGCAAGATGCGCTACGTATGACGCTTGTAAGCGAGCAGCGAACTGATGGCCTCATCATGGTTGGCCCGGCCCTGAAGACATCCTTCATTGTCCAGCTAGCCAGCAGCGATATCCCGATCGTGTTGGTCGATAACCAACTCAGCGAGACCCCGATCGATAGTGTGCTATGTGATAACGTGGGCGGGACCTACGCTATCACCCGCCACCTGATCCAGACCCACGGACTGCGTCGCCTCGTCTTTATCTCCGGGCCTTCCGACTGGCTCAGCAGTCGCGAGCGCCGCCAGGGATATGCCAATGCCCTGGCCGAGATCGAGCAGACACCGCGCGTGATCTTCGAGGAAGACACGACGATGTACCAGGGGCATGGGGCGATGCTTGAAGCGCTGGAACGGTTTCCCGATCTTGAAGGCATCGTCGCAGTCAATGATGCCACCGCGATTGGCGCGATCCGGGCCTGCAAAGAGCGCGGTATCCGCGTGCCGGAGGAGATCGCTGTGGTCGGGTTCGACAACGTAGGATGGGCCCCGCTCCATGATCCCCCCCTCACTACAGTACGCGTATTCTGGCACGAGGCCGGGATTCAGGCAGCCCGCCGGCTGATTGACCGCATTGAACGTCGGACAGCGGCCGGCTTTCATCTCCGCCTGAGCACAGAATTGATCGTGCGACGATCTTGCGGCTGCATTCCGGAGGAACCCCATCAAAGGCCCTCGAATGGGTAGAAAGGAGGGAGGCAACAGGTCGCTCCGACAATTCCGCTTCAGTCCGTTTATCGCAAGAGTCCAAGTGCATAGAGGAGAAGATTAGGATGTTGAGGATTGCGCGTGTGATTGTACTGCTGGCGGTCATCGTAGCCCTGCTGCCCGCTCCCTCCTCCAGCGCGCAAGACAAAGTGACCATTCGGATCACCACCTGGGCAGGCGTCGAGGAAGCCGCCGAGCTCCAACTGATCATTGATGAGGTCAACGCTTCGCAGGACACCTTCCAGATCATCCACGAGCCGAAGCCGGCGGACTACTACACGGTGCTCCAGACCGCGCTGGCCGGCGGGGTTGGCCCTGACCTGATGTGGCTGGACCAGGATCACATGCCCTGGGCCTGGGAAGGCGTACTGCTCGATATCTCCGAATTCCTGGCTAACGACGAGCGCGCTGTCGCCGACCCGGATGACTACTTCCCCGGCGTCTGGCAGACCGTTGCGCTGAGTGACGGCGTGTACGGGCTGCCCTGGATCGCCCAGCCGGTCGTGTTGTTCTACAACAAGGGCATCTTCGACGAGATGGGCGTTGCCTATCCCACGCCAGACTGGACCTGGGACGAGTTCAGGGCCGCGGCGGTCGCCCTCACTAACGAGGCACACTATGGCTTCACCCTGAATGGCTGGCCGCCACCCTACATCTGGATCTGGGGTAATGGTGGCGACATTGTCAGCGCCGATCTGACCCAGGCCCCGGTGGACGATCCGGCGGTGGTCGAGGCAGTGCAGTTCTACGCCGACATGATCTACAATGTCGAATGCTGCCCAAGCCAGGAGACCATCGCTGAAGAAGGCTTCGGCGAGATGTTCAAGGCAGGCCGCGTGGCCATGTTCATGGGCGGCGCCGCGGATGACCTGGATCGCGTCGAAGGCCTGGATGTCGCCGTCTCGGCAGTACCGAAGGGCAATGTCACCGGCGAGAACACCACCTTCGCCTGGATCGCTGCCACGGCCATCAACGCCAATACGGCTTACCCGGAAGAGGCCTACGAGGCGCTGGTCCTGCTGACCGAAGGCATCCATCACTGGAAGATCGTCTCGCCGCGCATCTCGCAGGCGAATGTCGAGCACCTCGTCGCGTCTGAGCCGCGCAAGGAGGCCAACGCAGCGGATATCATCGCCGCCGTACCCTACATGCGCGGCTTCACGCTGTTCCCCGGCTTCAGCGAGTTCATGGGCGTGCTATGGGGAGACTACTTCAACCCGGCCTTCAGCGGTGAGGATGCCGCCGAAGCGCTGGCCCCCGACGCGCGTATCCTGCTCGAAGACGTGCTGGCCTCTCAATAGGACCTTTCGACCGAGGGAATTGCTATGCAGGAGCGGGGCGCCCCGCTCCTGTATGTCTGGAATCAAGGAGGCCAGACCATGGGCGATCCTGGAGCCTTCAACTCGTATTACCCAACGTTCTTGCGCTACGTTGGCACGGCTCTGGTCCTAGCTCTGATCATCTACCTCACCTACAAAGGCCTGCGCAAACTGGGCGTCAAAACCGAGGCGGCGACCGGTTTTGCACTGATCACGCCCTGGCTGGTCGGGCGCATCCTGCTGACGGCCTTCCCGATCCTGCTCTCGTTCTATCTGGGGTTCACTGAGTACAACATACTCTGGGACCGGCCCAGGTCGCTGGAAGACCCGCTTTTCAACTACAAACGCGCGCTATCCATTAAGATCGTGACGTTCGACAAGGATGAGCGCGTCTCAATAGCCAGACTCGGCCAGCTTGGCGCTGCCGGGCCGGACGTCGTGCGCTACCGCGAGCTGGACAGCTTTGTGATTGGCGACAAGCGCTACGTGATCGCGGCCAGCGACATCTACCTGCTGAAGGCCATCTGGCTGACCCTGCGTTACGCGGCCTTGTCGATTCCGCTTGGGATGGCCGGCGCGCTGGGGGTCGCGCTGCTACTCAACCAGAGGGTAAAAGGGGTGGGCTACTGGCGCACCCTGTACTACCTGCCGGCAGTGCTCCCCGCGGCGGCGGTGGCTTTGTTGTGGTTCTGGCTGTTCGCGCCCAATCGCGGGCTGATCAACTGGGCGCTCGGCCCCATTTATAGCCTGACAGGCTCCGAGCCGCTCGGCTGGTTCACCGACAAAGACCTCGTGCTGCCGTCGTTCGTGATCATGAGCTTGTGGGGCGTCTTCGGCGCGAATACGGTAATCCTGCTGGCCGGGCTTAAGAACATCCCGCCAGACCTGTATGAAGCCGCGTCAATTGACGGCGCCGGCACGCTGGTCAAGTTCCGGCGCATCACCATCCCCATGCTCAGCCCGACGCTGTTCTACACGCTGATCATGGGCGTGATTGGCGCGCTGCAGTTGTTCACCGAACAGGCATTCATCCCCACCGACCGCGCAGACGGCTGGTTTGTGAACTGGTTCTTATACAACGAGGCCTTCAATTTTGGCCGGATGGGCTATGCCTCGGCAGTCGGCTGGCTGTATGCCGTCCTCATCATCGCCGTCACGCTGATCGTCTTCCGCTCTTCGACGGCATGGGTCTTCTATGAGGGCGCGCGCGAACGAGAGCCAGGAGGAGCCAAAGCATGACCACCAGAGCCTCCGTCCAAAAGCTCACCTACGATCCGCTTGCGCGCCGCCGGCGCATCGAGTCGATCGTCAGCCGGACCGTCATCTACGGGTTGCTGCTGATCGGCGCGGTGGTGATTCTTGTTCCCTTCCTGTGGATGGTATCCACCTCGCTGAAGATCGAGAAGCAGCTCTTCGAATGGCCGCCACGCTGGATTCCCGACCCGATAGCCTTTGAAAACTACTGGAACGCATGGGAGCAGCTTGGCAGCATCGCGCCGGGCCTGACCTTCTGGCGCATCATCGGCAACACGCTGTTCATTACTGTGCTGGCCATGTTCGCCGAGATGTTCAGCGCGGCTGTGGTCGCCTACGGGTTCGCGCGTTTTCGCTTTAAGGGCCGCGACGTGATCTTCTTCATCATGCTGTCCACGATGATGATTCCCGGCGTTCTGACGCGCGTGCCCGCCTTTCTCATCTGGCGCGAGGTCGGTCTGCTGAACACCTACGATCCCCTCACCCTGCCGGCCTGGACGGCCTGGGGTCCCGCGTATATCTTCTTGCTCCGCCAGTTCTTCCTCACCATCCCGCGCGAGATGGACGAGGCGGCGCTCATTGACGGGGCCAACCCCGTGCAGATCTTCTTCTACGTGATGCTGCCGCTGGTCAAGCCGGCCTTCCTGGCGATTGGCGTGCTGGCCTTCCAGGGCAACTGGAACAACTTTGAAGGACCGCTGATCTACCTGAACACGACGCAGTTGTTTCCGCTGATCCTGTCAATCCAGTTCTTCCAGCAGTCCCTGTCTAAGGAAGCGCCCAAATGGCACTACATGATGGCGATGGCGACGATGATGGCCGCGCCGATCCTGGTCCTGTTCTTCATGGCGCAGCGTTATTTCATCGAAGGGCTGAACGTGGGTGCGGTGAAGGGATAAGAGGCGATGCGCGCTGTTCGACAACTCATGCTCTCCGGCAGCGGGGGTCAGGTGCCCCTGCCGCGCATTTCGCTCATCCTGTTGCTGGCTGTGGTCCTGGCCGCGCCGCTCGCCTCAGCGACAGGCGCGCCGCCGGTCCGTGCCCAGGAGAGCACCATGCGTCATGGTCTGGTGAACCTCAGTCACCTGCTGTTCCTCACCGAGCCGGTGACGTTTGGCGACCAAGAGGTAGCCATCGTTCACATCTATTCCGAATATCCCGAATACAAGTGGGTGGATGCAGCCGGCGAAGGCATTGCGGCGGTAGATGACGTGGCCCGCGCGGGCCTAGTCTACCTGGCGTATTACGAGCAGACCGGCGATGCGCGGGCGCTGGAGCAGGCGCGGCTGTGCCTGGGCTTCGTGCGTTACATGCAGACGGACGACGGCTGGTTCTACAACTTCGTGACTGACGCCGACGGCGCGATCAACACCCAGGGTCGCACCAGCTACAAGACGCTCACTGGCTGGTGGGCCATGCGCGGGCTGTGGGCGCTGGCCGAAGGCTATCGTGTCTTCGCCGAAGTTGACCCCGCCTATGCCGCTGACTTGCAGGCTGCCTACCTGCTCACCGAGCAGGCACTCGCCGCTGAGGTACTGCACAACTCTGGCGTGTACAGCCCGCTTCACGGCTTCTCGATTCCGGCCTGGATTCCGGGGGGTGCGTCCGATGTTTCCGCGGTGATGGTGCTGGCGCTGACTAGCTACTACCGAGCGAACCCCAATCCCGCGACGCAGGCGCTGATCGAGCATGTCGCCAGTGGAATCAGCGAGTACGTCCTCGGGGACAGCGCCACCTATCCTTTCGGCATGCACCCGGTCACCACGAACGCGCCCGGTTACTGGCATGCCTGGGGCAGCCATATGGTGCACGCGCTGGCCGAAGCGGGCGCTGTCCTGAACCGCCAGGACTGGATCGACTCGGCGGCCTTCGAAGGGGAGACGTTCATGCTGCGTCAACTCGCCTTTGAGCCGATCAGCGAGATGGGGATTCTGCCCCGCCGGCTGGGGCAGATCGCCTATGGGACTGACATGCTGGTGCAGGGATACATGGCCCTCTATCGGGCGACGGGCGAGGAGAAATGGGCGCACTACGCCGGGCTGGCCGCGTCGTGGTTCTTCGGCAACAACATGGCGGGCGTTGCCGTCTACGATCCCGAAACCGGGCGCTGCTTCGATGGCCTTGACGGGCCGGTGGCGTGGCGCGTCAACCGCAACGCGGGCGCCGAATCAACCATAGAGGCGCTGCTGGCCCTGCTGACCGTCCACCAAGACCCCCTCGCTGCACGCTATCTCGACTACAAAGAAGTCGCCGTGCGACCCTACGTCCGCGTGGAGGCCGAGTTCGGCACGCCCATTGCGGGCAAGCCCGATTTCCGCGAGCGCGATTGGACTGGCGAGGCGTACTTCAGCTTTGGGCGGTACATCAGCCTGGGCGCGGGCGATGTGCTGGAAGTCCCGTTTGAGGTGCCACAAGCGGGTGAGTACCGGCTCTATGTCGCCCACCAGCGCCAGGCCATCGCCAGCGAGGAAACGACGCTGGTCGCCCTGCGCGCGCCGGCGCCCCCGACGATTGATGCCGTGCTCGACGAATGGGCGGATGTGCCGCTGTTCTCCGCCAACACGCAGCGCCAGTTCCTGCGTGGCGCAGCCCTTTGGCGTGGCCCGGACGTGGACAGCTTCGATGTGCAGGTCATGTGGGATGAGGAGAATCTCTATCTGGCAGCGACGGTCCGCGATCCGGTGTTCGAACAGCCCGAGATCGGCCCGTCGGTGTGGAGTTACGATGCGCTGTGGGTCTATCTGGATGGGGAGGGGCGCGGCCAACGTCTGAGCGCGAAGTTCACCCTGGCCCAGACGCCCCAAGGCCCGCAGGTGTGGGACTGGATCACCTCCACCTGGCTCCCCAATGCCGAACTGGCATGGCAACCGTTCGCGACCGGCGACGGCTATATCTACGAAGCGAAGCTGCCCTTCGTCTCGCTGCGGACGCGCGCCGTGACGGCAGGCAAGACGCTTGGGTTAGAAGTTGGGCGCGGCATCGGCGGCGATTCGTTTTTGGACTTGACCGGGGCTGACCCTGATACCGCGTCGAATCTGGCAAAGCTGATCCTGGTGAACGATCTCAGCGACCTGGACGCTATGGGCGGCGTAGCGGAAGTGCTGGAGAGCAGCAGCCGTGCGCTGGCCATCGGTGTCACCCTTGACGGCGGCGATCCGATGATCGTCCCTGCCAACACTGCCCCGGACCGCCGCTATCTCTGGCTCGACCTGGTGGGAGACGGCCCGCTGACTCTCGACGCGGGTGGGCATGTCCTGCAGGTGACCTACGCCGGACTGGAACCCTTGCGCCGCGTGGATGTTGATGGTTTCCTGATCCAGCCGGTCGTCGCGCAGCGCGTGTTCGAGGGACCGGATGGCGCGCGGCTGACGCTCACCTACGACACGCGAATGGGCGACGTGACCGTTGTCGAGGAGCCGTAATGCACACGGCACTGGACGTCTTCTGGGAGACTGTCCGCGACTGGTATAACGGGATGGTCGGGCTGGCCTTCATGAACTTCATGTGGTTGGCGCTTAGCCTGACCGTGATCCTGCTGCCACCGGCGACTGCCGGCATCTATGTCGTCACCCACAGCATCGCCCATGGACTCGGCGCGCATTTCAGCGACTTCTGGCAGGGGATGCGGCGCTACGCCTGGGCGAGCTATCGCTGGGCGCTGCTCAACATCGCTGCCGTCGTGGTCTTCGCTGTGGGTTTCCGTTTCTACGGCGCAATCGGGGGCGTGTTGGGGGGCGTCATTCAGGTGCTCTTCGTCACCGCCGGGGCGTTGTGGCTTGCCATGCAGTTCTACACCTGGCCGCTGCTGATCGAGCAACAGGAGAAACGACTTGGTCTCGCGCTGAAGAATGCGCTTTTTCTAACGCTGGCCAATCCGCTCTTCACCTTCGTGCTGGTGGGCGCAACGGCCTTGACGCTGGTTCTCAGCTTGCTGACCATGTTGCCGGTTGCCGTCTTCTTCACCACTTTCGCCTCGCTGCTGGGCAGCCGGGCCGTGGTCGAACGCCTGACCACCTACGGCAAACTGCCCAGCGCAACTGCAAAAGGAGAGCAATCATGAGCTTGACACTGACGCGCTATCCGGGCAATCCGCTCCTGGTCCCTTCCCCATTCAATGCCTGGGAGACGGACAATGTCTTCAACGCGGCGATAGTGCGTTTCAACGGCCTGATCTACATGCACTACCGCGCGCAAGGGCTAGACCGCATCTCGCGCATCGGCTGCGCGATCAGCACCGATGGCTACCACTTCAATCGCCTGCAGGAGCCAGTGCTGGCGCCAGCCAACGAGTTTGAATCCTTCGGCGTGGAAGACCCGCGAATCACCGAACTGGACGGGGTGTTCTACATGCTCTATACAGCGTATTCGCCGCATGGCACCCGTGTCTCGCTGGCGCGCAGCACAAACCTGATCGCCTGGGAGCGGTTGGGCATCGTCTTGCCCGACGAGGATAACAAGGACGCGGTCCTGTTCCCGGAGAAGATCGGCGGGCGCTACGCCATGTTCCACCGCCGCCCGCCCGACATCTGGCTGGCCTACTCCGACGATCTGCTGCACTGGACCGATCATCGGCCCATCATGCAGCCGCGGGCCGGCCAATGGGACAGCGTGCGCATCGGCGCGGGCGGCCCGGTCTTCAGGACCGAGTGGGGGTGGCTCAATTTCTATCACGGGTACAACGAGGAGCGCGTCTACTGTCTAGGCGTTGCCCTGCACGACCTGCGCGATCCCGCGCTGATTCTCAAGCGCCAGGATGATCCGATCCTCTGCCCGCTGGGACCGTTCGAGCAATGGGGCGACGTGCCCAATGTCGTCTTCACCTGCGGCGGTTTCGAAACCAGCGACGCCTACCATATCTACTACGGCGGTGGCGATCACGTCATGGCCGTCGCGTCGGTCAGTAAGGCCGACGTGCGCGCCTTCGCCCAGGGATAATCGGAGAGCTGCTATGGCCGAGCGTTCGTTGGGAATGGGGCTGGTTGGCGTGGGCGGCTTTGGCCTTTTCTGCCTGGCTGCTTTTGCCGAGATGCCGGAGATCGCAGTAGTCGCTGCCGCCGACAGCGACCCGCAACGCGCGCAGAAGGCAGCACCGTTCGGGGCGCGCGTGTATACACGTTTCGGCGACCTGCTGGCCGACCCTGCCGTGGACATCGTCGCCATCAACACCCCGCCGTACCTGCACGCCCCGATGGCAATTGAAGCGGCGCGGGCCGGCAGGCACATCTTTGTCGAAAAACCACTCGCCACGTCGCTGCAGGATGCCCGTCTGGCTATCGGAGCCGCACGCGATGCCGGCGTCTGCCTCACCGTCGACTACGTGCTGCGCTTTCACCCCTTGCACCGGCTCGCGGCGCAGATCGTCCACAGCGGCTCGCTCGGCCCGCTGCAGCATTTCTCGCTGGAGAACTTCGCCACCGATGACACGCTGCTGCCCGACCACTGGTTCTGGGACCCGACGCAGAGCGGCGGGATTCACGTTGAGCACGGCGTGCACTTCTTCGACATCTGTAACCAGTTAGCAGGAGGCGCGCCGGACTCCGCTGCCGGCACCGCCCAGTCGCGCGCCGACGGCCGCATTGACCGGGTGAGCGCCACAGTCCGCTACCAGGACCGCGTGTTGGCGACGTTCTACCACAGCTTCACCCAGATCGGGCGCATCGAGCAGACAACGATGCGCATCGCCTGCGCGCGCGGGCATGTTACCCTGTCCGGCTGGATTCCAACGCATCTTACGCTGTCCGGGCTGGTAGACAATTCCGGCTTGGCCGTGCTTCAGGGGCTGCTCGGAGAGCATCTCGACGTGTTGGAGCGCTATGAAGGCGAGCGCGCCCTCTTCGCGCACGGTGGCACAACCGAGACTCTGGCTGGGCGGATTGAGGGGCATGTGGAGGCCCTCGATCGCCAGGGTGATTACCGGCGCGCCATCCAGGCAGGGGTGCGCAACCTGGTGGCGGCCATTCGTGGGGACGCGCCGCTAACCGTCACCCCGGACGACGGGCTATCGAGCCTGGCTGTCGCCCTGGCAGCAACCGAGAGCTGCGCCAGCGGCCAGACGGTGGCCGTGCGGCTCTGAGAATGGAGGCGCTGTGTCAAGTCAGGTGGTTGAGGAGGCCGTCCAGGCCGCACTCGCGGTGCTCCGTCACAACGCGCAAGGCCCGGACGGCTCGCTCCCTCGCACGGCGGGCTGGGGTTATCCCGAACCCTACACACGCGACCTGATGATCGCCGCGCCCGGCATTCTCGTCTCGGGCGACCCCGATCTGATCCTCTCGCTGCGCCGCGTGCTGGAGACTCTCGCCGAGAACCAGTCCCCGCTGGGACACATACCTGGTCTGGTCAATGACTCGCGCGATCGCGGATCGAGCGACACGACGCCCCTGTTCTTGATCGGGCTGGCGCTCTACCGCCAGTATTCGGGCGAGACGATCTTCCTGGAGGAGGCCGCGAATCGCGCGCTGCGTTGGTTGGCCTATCAGAGTCCGGATGATCGGGTGATGATCGCGCAGCAGCCCACCAGCGATTGGCGCGACGAGCAGTGGGTGCTTGGTTACGGGCTGTACGTCAACGCGCTGGTCTACGCTGCGCTGCGGCTGTTTGGACAGGGTGCACAGAGCAGCCTGCTGCGCGAGCGGATCAATCTGCCAGCGATCGGGGATGAGCGCAAGCCCGCGCACGTCCTGGAAGGGCTGGCCCTGCCGGACCGGCCCCATTACGCTCTGTGGTCCTACAAGGTTCACCACAGCGCCAGGTTCGATCTGCTGGGCAACTGCTTGGCCATACTGTTCGGGCTGGCGACTCCTGAGAAAGCCCGTGCCATCGTCGCCTGGATCGCGGACGAGTGTGCCGCCCTGCGGGCCGCTGGCATGCTGAGCGGAGATCTGCCGCCGTGCCTGATCCCGGCGATCCAGCGCCACGACCCGGACTGGCACCCTCGCTATGAGGCGTACAACCGGCCGGGCGACTACCACAATGGCGGGGTGTGGCCGTTCATCGGCGGGTGGTACGTGGCCGCGCTGGTAGCCATCGGGGAGCGGGCACTGGCCCAACGCCAGTTGGCGGCCCTGGCTGAGTCAGTCCGTCCAGCGCGCAGGCTCGGACTGGCTTTCGGCTTCAATGAGTGGTTCTCAGCGGCGGACGGCGTGCCGCGCGGCGAAGACTGGCAAACGTGGTCGGCGGCCATGCTGGTCTATGCCGCGGCCTGTGTCCGGCAGGGTTCGACCCCATTCTTCGACGAGATGCGGCGCACAGCCGGAGCGCAGTGAGGCTACAACCATGCACTGGCATGAAAGCGACGATATGCGGCTGGGCATCATGCGTGCCGAGGGAGACGAATGGGTGCTGGTGACCAGCGTGCGCCACGGTTCTGCCTGGGAGCCGGCGTCGGTAGCGGGTTTCCGCGCCGTGGACAGCCTCAGGCCGACGGAGGCCGGAATGGATTCTCTGGCTGGCGCGCTGCCTGGGTTGCAGTGGCGCACGCAGGTAGTACCAGAGGCGGGCGGATTCTGGCTGGACACAGTGCTGCGAATCGAACAAAGTCTCGACCTCAGTCCAGCCATGATCCTCTGGATAGGGGCACTGGATAATCTGAACGACCGACAGGCGGACACATGGCGTCAAACGATATTGCGCGCGCCAACGGTCAATCAGCAGGGCTTGCCGGGAAACGATCTCGCTGCTGGCTACCTGTACGATCACGCGACGCACACCGAGAGCGTCTGCTACTTCCCCGGCGATGCCTTCTTGTGGGCACCATCCCGCTTCTACAACTTCACGGTGCGCGAAGTCACGACCTATCGTCCAGCAGGGAAATACGGATTGGGACTTCTGCCTAACGCACCGGATGTGCTCTTCACATTTGGCCCAGGCGAGCATCGCTTCCGCTGGTGGTTCGCACAACGCCGCCGTACCACGATTCCCTCTCCTTGGGATGCACAGCGCGTACTGACCGATATGCTGGCTCCGCTGCTCGATCCAGCGCCCAGCGTGCCCCCAGATGCGATCCCCTGGCAGGCGATGGCCGAACAGGCGCTGAACGATCTGTCGCACGATGCCTGTTGGGTGACGGTGGAGGGTCACACGGGTCTGCGCGCCTATGTGCGCGGGAGCTCGGCTGTAGGCCGAGATGAGCAGCGCGGCTTCGAGCTGATGACCCAGCTCGACGTGCTGTGGCCGCTGCTGCTGTGGCGCCAGTATCACCCCAGCCCGCACGCCGATGCCCTGGTTGATCGTCTGCGCCGGACGCTGCCCCTCTTTGACCGCCCGCAGTGGGACTTCGTCAGCAACAGCTTCCCGCCGCGCGACGGTGACAGCTTCATGGATACCTGGTATTTCCTGGAAAACGCGCTGATCAAGCTGCCCTGGGTGGCTCATCTGACGGGGGACGAAACCCTGCGGGAGATGTTCTTCAGGGCGATATGCGGCGCGCGGTATCTGGCACATAACACCGGCTACCTGTTCCCGCTCTTCGCCGATGCGTCCGACTGGCGACCGCGGGCCAGTCTGCTGAATGCCAGTGTAGGGGGGTTGTACGCGGCGGGGTGCGTGATCGCCCATCAGCTTGATGGCGGAGCGGGGAGCTGGTTGGACGAGGCCGCCCAGGCTTTGCGCGTGCTGCACCAGCTTCCGCCGCATCAGCTCACGCACGAGCCGCAGCAGCTTTCGTTTGCCGCCGCCAGCGCCGCCTATCTGCATCGCCAGAGCTACGACTCTGCCTGGGACTGGGCACGGTATGCCGAGGACTTCATCCGGCTGGCGTTGCGGATGGTCTATTGGAGCCGCGATCCCGCTGTGCCATTCTACGATCCACGAGGCATGTTTCAGGCGTGCGCCTCCCTGTGCTACCCGGCATACAAGGAGAACGTTGAGGTATTGCTCGCCTGGCCGGAGCTGCTTCGCTCAGGGATTGGGCCGGCGGCGCTGATGGCCACCGTCGCCAACCTTCAACGCTGCCACAATTACGCCTTCTTCGATCCGTTCCTGCCCGCTGAGCTACGACGCGGCCCGTGCGCCCACATCCCCTATGAAGACCTTGCCACCGCCGAGTTCACCCACACGGCAAAGCTGGGCAAGGAGCTGTACGGCACCGGCGAGGTCTTCTGGAGCGCCCTGCTTTTTGACGGGCTTGGCTCGGCGGACCAGGCCGATGTCCTGTGTCTCTGCCTGGATGTCCCCTGTGTGGAACTGCGCCCGATCCCGGCCGAACCGCGCTTCCTCGTGTATAACCCGGGACTGGTTGCGCGCCCGGTGGTACTGAGCACGCCATCTGGGCAGATGAACCTACTGGTCCCCTCGCGCGCCATGCAGATCGTGGGCGATGGACCGCATGAGATCGGGCGATAGAGGTTGGAGCCTGCGTCTCCCCCATCGCCACGTCCTCCTCTGGCATCTTTCACGCTGGCCGGACGTATCTCGTCCGGTCCGGTCACTATCCCCGTCTGGCGCAATTCTGACCGTCGGTGTACGGCGGCGATCTCAGCGCTGGGACAGCGGGTGCAGGCGAAGAACGGCCTGCTCGAAAGCCCCATACACAGAACCGTGGAAGCGAGGCGTACTCGCGAATCTGTCCGTTCTGCTGCGGAGTCGCGATGCGCAGGTTGGCCCGCCGGTTGTCGAGCATACACCCGTTGATGTGGTCGGTCACTTCGTCCGGACCCGGCTGCAGGATGAGCCGGTGCATGCACTGCAATTTGAATCTGCCGCCGCCATTGGGCACAAAGCCGACAGCGTAGCCATCTTTTGTTTGTGCTAACGAAAATGAGCCCACCTGTCGGTGAGCTCACTTTCATCGCTGTACTTGTTAGCCGGTCTGAGGATCAGCTCGATCTCTCCACGCCCTCGCGCAGCTTCTCACAGACGTACTCCACCTGCTCTTCAGTCATCACGCTGGAGAAGGGAAGCGCCAGAAAAGTGTCACCGGCTTTCTCGGTATTTGGCAAATCGCCGCGCTGCCAGCCAAAGCGTTCCTTATAGAAAGGTTGCAGGTGGATCGGTGTGAAATACGCGCGGGAGGGGATGCCCTGCTCCTTCAGGTACTCGATCAGGTTGTTGCGGTCAATGCCATCATCGCAGCGGATGACATAGACGAACCAGCTCATCCGGGTCGTGGTCGGCGCGATGTATGGCTTTTCCAGGCCGGGTATCTCGTCAATGCGCTCGTTGTACCACGCGGCTACCTGTGCACGCTTCTCCAAAAGCTCCTCGATGCGTTGCAGTTGGGCCAGGCCGAGCGCGGCGCTCATCTCATCCATACGGTAGTTGTAGCCCAGGCGAGTATGGTTGAGCCAACCATCGAAGACATCCCGGCCCTGATTGCGAAGGCTGCGGAAGAGGGCGGCCCATTCGTCATTGTCGGTGACGATCATCCCACCCTCGCCTGTAGTCATCTGCTTGTTCGGATAAAAGGCGAACATCGCAGCATCAGCAAGCGTCCCTGCGCGACGCCCCTTATACTCAGCGCCGATGGCCTCACAGGCGTCCTCGATCACGCGGAGATTGTGCACGCGCGCGATGGCGAGAATCGGGTCCATATCGGCGGGCTGGCCGAAGGCATGGACTGGGATGATCGCTTTCGTGCGCTCTGTGATGGCCTCCGCGATTCGTGAGGAGTCCATGTTGCCGGTGAGGGGATCAATGTCAACGAAGACCGGCTTGCCCCGCTCGTAGAGTACACAGTTGGCCGAGGCAATGAAGCTGAATGACGGCGTGATGACCTCGTCGCCGTCGCCAATTCCCGCGGCGATCATGGCCAGATGCAGCCCGCTCGTGCCGGAGTTGACGCCGATGGCATGCCGAACGCCCAATTGTGCCGCGAAAGCCTGCTCGAATTCGTCAATCTTAGGCCCCATGCTCAGCCAGCGAGTGCTGAGCACTGCGTTGACGGCGGCAATGTCCGCAGGTGTGATGTCAGGAGAGGACATGGGGATTTGCATGAAGCCCTTCCTAACGCCGTTCAAGAGGACGCGCAGGAACGCCAACAACCGTTGTCCCCGCCGCAATACGCTTTGTAACACAAGCGCCCGCCCCGATTACAGCGTCGTCTTCGATGACCAGCGGATGGTCACTGGTGCCATTGATGATTACAGCTCCTGTCCCAACATGCACCCGCCTGCCCATATGAACCCACCCTGAAGCCAGTGTAGTGAAATCACCTAGTATAACGTCATGACCAATTGTGCAATCCAGATTGATTTGTACATGCCGACCCAGGGTGATATTGGTAGTGAGAATATTCCCAGCACAGATTACCACACCCTCAGCTATGTCAATCCACTGTGAGCGTTCGACATTGGGATGGATGATGATTTCAAAGCTGAAGCCGACATCGGCAGCCTTTCGCGCGATCTGCTCCCTAACTTTCGGCGAACCAACAGCACAGACCACTTTGGCATCAGGAAATCGCGCACGAGCGGCCTCAAGGCTCATTACCATGACGCCGTTCAATTCGCTTCCGTGAAGAGCTTCGTTGTCATCAATGAAACAGACGACATCATAACGGTGTGAGCTTCGATTACACGACTGAACCAACCAAGCCACCTCTCTGGCAAAGCCGCCCCCGCCATACACTGCTATTTGGATTGCACCCACTCTTCACCCCCTGTTTCGCCCGACTGTCTCCCCAGGAACTCAGGCATTGTTGCGAAACCCTCTTGGCTGATCCCCTCCCGCCGCAACACTTTCCATATGGTCAGCAGGATGATCTTGAGGTCCAGCCACAGAGACAGGTGATCAACGTACCACACATCAAGCGCGAACTTCTCTTCCCACGACAGGGCATTGCGCCCCTTGATCTGTGCCCAGCCAGTGATTCCCGGCCTAACCTCATGGCGGCGCATCTGGTCGGGCGTATAACGATCCAGGTACTGCATGAGCAGGGGACGCGGCCCAACGAGGCTCATATCACCCCTGAGGACATTGAGCAACTCTGGTAGCTCGTCAAGACTGGTGCGGCGCAGGAATTGCCCGAACCTGGTGAGCCGCTGTTCGTCGGGGAGCAGATTGCCATCCGCGTCGCGCGCGTCGGTCATCGTGCGGAACTTGAGGAGCGTGAAAGGCCTGCCGTGGAGTCCAGGGCGCTGTTGGTGGAAGAGGATGGGAGAACCCAGCCTCCACCGCACAAGCACAGCTATTACCCCGAGTACCGGTGAGAGCAGCACAAGCGCGAATACCGTCAGGATCAGATCAACAAGACGCTTCCCGCCATGCCGATAGATTCTGTTCATGCGTTTTTCTTATTCACCAACCTGCTGACAAGCTCGGCAAACGCTATGGCCTGTTGTTGCCGGTCGAAATGCTCAACAACGTAGCGTCGCGCCGCGTTTCCCATAGCCTGGGCGCGTTCCCGATCCGCGCTCAGTTTTCGAATTGCGTCCGCCAATGCGGAAGGATTCCCCGGCGACACAAAAATGCCCCCACCTGCAGCCTCGACCACTTCGCGTATCACACCATCAATGGCCAGGATGGTGGGACGTCCTGCGGCCATGTAGTCAAAGACCTTGTTTGGGTAAGTTGTGCGGAACATGGGAATATCCTGCAGCGTAGCCACACAGGCATCGGATGCTGCCAGGAAGTCGGGCATGGACGCTTTGGGACGTGAGCCAGCGAAGGTCACATTGGGCAACTGAAGCTCGCGCGCATGGGCCTCCAGGTTAGCTCGTTCCTTGCCATCGCCAACTAACAAGAAATGGATGTCGTGGTTATCGCGCAGCTGGTCGGCCGCGCTCAGAATCGTGCCGATGTCGTTAGCCATACCGAGTGCGCCAGCGTAGACTACGACGAACTTGCCATCCAGATTGAATTGTTGGCGTACTTCTTGACCATCGGCCTCTGGATAGAACATTGCAACATCCGCACCATTAGGGATGAGCGTGATCTTTTCGTCTGGGATAGCCTTTTCAAGAAGATACTCGCGATAGGCTGGTGAGTTGACGACAATATGTGTTGCGCGAGCATATAGGAATCGTTCCAGCCAGCGCGAGAGGATAATGAGCACTGGGTTCTTCAGTACTCCGATATCGATCGCAAACTCAGGCCACAGGTCGCGAACTTCGAGCAGGAATGGTTGTCGCCGCAGAAACGCTACCACCCAGGCCGAGACCGCCTGAAAGA
>Ga0334890_1000963_pt1 | contig 43652 bp, 25 predicted proteins | sample GraSluR1_MG_3_FD_207220 | JGI IMG/M metagenome (GOLD analysis project Ga0334890, IMG submission 207220) | Sludge microbial communities from methane-producing bioreactor in Wageningen University, Netherlands - Granular Sludge_31_08-R1 | ecosystem: Engineered > Bioreactor > Anaerobic >... | reverse complement strand
GAACGTCAGATCCTTGTCGGTCTTTTGTATTCGAAGCGAAGGTTTTGCCAGATTGAGCAGGAGTTTTCCGAGTCGTTTTTGCAGGAGAAGATTGTGAAGACGCCCCTGGCGTGGCGACATGGGAATGGCCATGCGCTGAAGGTCTGTCTGCTCGAACAGCCAGTGATCATTCCATCCGAACCAGACCGTGATGATATCCGGCTTGAGCGGCTTGCCCACGCGGCGGAAAAAGGCAAGCCCTTGTCGAGAGGAATAGCCGGGCGCGCCGAAGTTATAAACCTGCCAATCCTGCGTTCTACTCGAATGGCGTGAAAGAATGGATTGCATGTGAACGGTGTAGGGCGGTTGGCCCTGCGCGGTGACGGAATCGCCGAAGCAGAAAACGCGCCGCTCGTTTTTCCCTTTCGGCGGAATTTCCCGATCCAGTACGCCGATGGAATTGATGGATTTCCCCTGGTAGAGGCTGTTGGGCTTCAGCTTCCAGAGCAACTCCGACCGGTCCGGCAATATGCGGTCATCCTGTGCAGAAACGGTATCCCCTTTCTGGAAGACAATCGGGGTGAAAGAAGGATCATAGTCGAGTGCCTGCAGCACCTGTTCAAATCCGATCAGCAACACGAACGGGGTCACGACGGCCATGAACAGCTTCCAGTATATGGCTTGCTCCCAGAATCCGTTTTTCGCCTTGAATCGGGCGACTGCCATGCGAAGCACAACCAGGAACAATACCCAGAGCATGTGGGTCGGCGTCCATTTCAGGGAAAAGACGAAGTCGCCGAGATGGAGCGATACATCGGTGAAAATCCATGTGGCGATGAGCAGCAGGACGCAGCCGAGAATCAGCGCATCCAGCCATTTCAGCAAAATCTGCTTTGAAGAGTGTGTCATAGCCACCAAAGGGGGCAGAAGTTAGCACAACATAGCACGCATGACAGCATTTAACCAAGAAAACGTTTTGCCGGCTTGATCACCATGTTTGACTAACCGGCGCGCTCGCGGCATTATTCATGGGCGGCCGGAACAAGCCGCGAGCGAGGTGCTTGTATGTTGAGAACAATGCTTAAGTCGAAAATCCACCGGGCCACGTTGACGGGCACGGAATTACATTACCAGGGCAGTATCACGCTGGATGAAAATCTGCTCGAAGCCGCGAATATTTTCCCCGGCGAGCAGGTACAGGTTCTCAACATTAATACCGGCGCGCGTTTCATCACGTATGCTATTCGCGGCAAGCGCGGATCCGGCACGGTGATGTTGAACGGTCCGGCCGCGCGGCTCGGACAGGTGGGCGATCCCGTGATGGTGCTGACCTACTGCCAGATGGATGACGCCGCCGCAAAAAAATACAAGGCGTGCGTGGTCAAGGTGGATGCCCATAACCGCCAGATGAAGACGCGCGGGAAGTAATGCCGTTTTCTTCCGATCCTGTCTTATACAACAAGCGTGCTACGGTTTTGCCGCCTGCCTTTCCTTTTTGAGCGCGAAAAGGTAGCCGACGATGAGCACGATGATGATGGCGGGAACGAGAATGTCCTGAACGTAGAGAAATACACCCGAGTTGAACGGGCAGTAGTTGGCGTGAAGATGCATTTCCCGGATGTGAACATGCGCCGCGCCGAAGAGGAACACGCAGTAACTCAATCCCGCGGCAGCCGGGAAAAGTCCGCGCAGCCAGATGCTGAGGAAGGCGACGACGGCATAGCTGAGATTGGCGAAGGCCACTTCGGACTGGAAGGGGCTGCCGGTCGGCCAGCCGATCCCGCGCGCGATGTCGTCGGCCTTGAAAGTGTGACCCATAAAGGCGATCAGTCCGCCCGCGCCCGCCAGGAAAACAAGCGAGTAAACGAGCAATAGCTCAACCGCGCGCCTGGGTGTGCGTGGCTGCTTGCTCAGGAAGAAATGAACGACGGCACCCGCAAGAGCGAGAATGGTGCAAAGGGAACCCATATCAACACCTCCATTGATTGCCCGCAAAATACACGAACGGCCGCGAGAAGATAAGCGAAAACGGGCCGCGGTCATTCGTGTTGCATCGGCCGGTACAGGCCATTAAAGTGATGCCGTCTTGCCTGAAGCCAGCTTAGCTCAGTGGCCAGAGCTACTGATTTGTAATCAGTGGGTCCCCGGTTCGAATCCGGGAGCTGGCTCCAGTTTTCGTTCGAGGCTGCGCCGAGAACGAAGATTGCCGATCAAGTCTTCCCGCGGCGTTTTTCGAGGGCGGCGCGGACCTCGTGCGCGGAGGACTCGGTGATCTTGTAGCTGACGATCGCAAGAATGGCCACCAGGCTGGTGATGATCGGGACGCCGATGTCGAAGACGCGCAGGAGCAGAAGCGTACGGACGGACTGGGCTGCCTCGAGCGCCACATTGAAGCCTGTCGCATTGAGCAGGTAACCCGAAAGCGCGAAAGCGAGCGACATGCCGAGTTTCACAACCCACCAGTAGATCGCTCCGAACATGCCTTCGCGCCGGTGTCCGTTTTTGAATTCATCCAGGTCGCAGACGTCTGCCATCATCGCGCCCATAAGCGTGAACAAACCGCCGAGGCCGAATGCGATGAGGGGCGCGGGCAGAAGCAGCATCCATGGCCGTGCGGGGTTATAGCAGAACCACTTGAACGCATAGCCGATAATGGAGATCGAAGTAGCGATAAAGAAAGCGCGCCGCTTGCCGACTTTCGTCGAGAGCCAGGTGATCAGGGCGATGACGCAGAAGGTACAGATGGATGACACGGTTCCAAACCAGCCCATGTAGACTGAGCCGGCCACTTTGTCCCCGCCGAATATGTAGTAAATGATCACGTAGGAACTGAAACCGGAGATGGTCATGAAGCCGTTAAAGACGAGGAATGTGGCCGCGCAGAGCAGAAGAAAAGGACGACAGCGAATCGTGATGAGGAAGCTTTTGAAGAAATCCCTGACGTTATTGATGACGCCCGTGAGCAGGGATGTCTTTTCTTCGGCGGCCGCGATGGCGCGATAGCGCTCCTTGAGAAAGATGGCGGGCATCGTTCCGAAAAGAATGACGGCCATGCCGACCGCTATGGCCAACCCGCGCGCGCCCTCGACGGAATTATCAAAGAGGCGCTTGTTTTCCATGATGGCGTAGAACCAGGGGACCGCCACCCATGCGAATTGTCCCATGAAATTGCTGACGCCCATGAGCCGTGTACGCTCGTGATAGTCCGGTGTCAGCTCATATCCCAGCGCGATGAACGGGGTCGCGAAAATGGTATAGGCGATATAGAAGAGATTGGTGCCGATGATAAAAAAGATGAGGTAAAAGCGCTGACTGCCTCCGGGCGGAAGCTGCCACATCAGCGCGAAGATCAGTCCGGCCAGGATCGCACCGGCATATATAAATGGGCGTCGCCGGCCCCATCGGGTCTGCGCGTGATCGGATACGTAGCCCATGACGGGGTCGGTCAATGCGTCCGTAAAACGGGAGAGGGACATGATAATGCCGATCCATGCGGGGTTCATACCGAGCCCGAGGTTCAGAACGATGGCCATGCATCCCAGCGCCGCGGCAAGCAGGTTGTTGCAGAGCTGGCCAAGTCCATAAATCAGTTTCCGGAAAACCGGGATACGGTCTTCGGGTGCGGTCTGAAAGTGCGCCGTCGTACTCATATGGGTGCAGTCCTCCCTTGCTTGTGTTCCCGTAAGTGAAGGACTCGCCTACACTGGGCTGCGGGCAACAAAGCTGATACAATACTAGTTCTATACTAGGATGCAGTTAGGGGCAAGCAGAAAAAAGACAGAAAACTTGTGCTTTTTTGTGGAAAGGCGGACTGGTTACGGACTCATGCGGCGCATCTGGCGTTCCATGTCGCGCTCCATCGCCTTGCGCTGGCGTTCCATGCGTTCTTCGGCGCGCTCCATCTGCTGCTGAAACTCGCGGAATTTTCTCTCTTCTTCGCGAGTGAGGCGCTGAAGTTCTGCCGGATCAATTGTTTGAAGAACCGATGGTTCTTCGCTGGAAAGATCTATCTCGATCTTCTCGGAAGGACCTGCTGTTTTAGCGGCATCCACGACGGGCGCCGATGCCACTTCCGGCGCATGTGGAGGAGGAGGCGCGACTTTGGCGGCTTCCGCGGCGCGGCGTTCACGCTCGGCTTTCTCAGCGGCGAGCCGTTCCTGTTCGACGCGGACTTTTGCTTCACGCTCTTCCTGGAGGGCCTGCTGCTCGGCCTGCTTGCGACGCTCCGCTTCCGCTTTCTCCGCAGCCTTGCGTTCCGCTTCGCGTTCTTTTTCCAGTTGGCGTTCGCGCGCGATTCGTTCTTTCTCTTCCTGCCGGGCCTGGCGCTCGGCGCGGATGCGTTCTTCTTCCTCCCGATAATACTCATCCCAGGCCTGCTGCCTGCGGATCGCTTCTTCGCGGGCGGCGCGTCGTCGTTCCTGGAATCGCTGCCACCATGAGGGTTGTTCCGGCGCGGGAGGAGTATCGGCAGCCGGAATTGCTTCGAGCGCTGGTGTTGAAACCTCGCGTTGCTGTTCTTTCTCCCGGCGCCGCTCCGCTTCTTCAGCCGCTTTTTGTGCCGCCCTCTTTTCCTCGGCGGCTTTCCGGCGCGCAGCCTCTTCAACGGCTTTCCTTGCTTCTTCGGCTTTAATTCGTTCCTGTTCCCGCTGGACCTCGACTGCCTGTTGCCGCGCGGCTTCATCTTCGCGTGACTGCCGTTCCTGTTCCGCACGCGCAGCGGCGATGCGCTCACGCTCGCGTCGCTCGAGGATTCCTTTCTGCTCTGCCTCGCGTGCTTCCTTCGCAAGGCGAGCAGCTTCCGCTTCTTTTGCCAGACGCTCTTCCTCCGCGCGCTGGGCGGCAAGCCGCTGCTGTTCCTGTAAACGAACCTGCTCCTCTTCCGCCTTGCGCGCCTCTTCTGCCTGTTGCCGGGCGATTTCCGCTTCTTGTTCCAAGCGCTGCTGCTCTGCTTGTTGCGCCGCCAGTCGCTCGCGCTGAGCCTGCAATAAAAGCCGCTCCTGCTCCTCCGCTTCGGCTTCCTCCGCGCGTTGAGCGTCCCGTGCTTCCCTCTTTGCCTCGCGATTCAGTCGCCAGCGCTGGAGCCTCGATAACCGTTCTTCTTCCGGCTCCGCATCAACCGGTTCGGGTAAAATCCGGAGCATCGGGATTTCGTCCTGTTCCTCCACGACCGCAGGTTCGTCAGGTTGTGCTACCGGTGGCGGCTCTTGAACCGGATTCGGTTCTACAGCGACGGGGGATGGCGGCTCTGCGACGGGGACTGAAGGCTCTTCATGAGGACTCGCGACAGCAGCGCCGATAGATACCCGTTCGGGCGTGGTCGTAACGCCGCAACTCCGTGCCAGTGCAAGCACGAGGTATTGCGCAAGCATCTCGGACGAAACCGTGCGATTCTCCATTTCCTTTGTGAGGATGGCCGACCGCACCATCTCCATGGTCTTCGGAAAGTGTATGGATTGAGGGTCATACAATTCGCATAACTCCACATCCTTTTCCTTCGCATAGGTCATGTGCGCGCTTTCGACCTGCCAGACGATTTCGGCGATCGGCTTCAGCGCCTCTTCGGTCATGGACGGCTCCAGGTCGGGCGCAAGCTCCCGCATTTCGCGTACCATGTCGGTCGGGTCCACCACCGCACTGACGGAGGTGGCAATGATGTAGTAGCGGCCGCGATATTGAAACACGGTGCCGGAAAAAGCGTAGTCGCGATTGAGGTCCAGCGAGTTCAACACGGAAACCAATTCGTCGGCGGCGTAGCAGGTACCGACGACGCGGGTGGAGAAGGGGGTATACCGTTTGTCGTCAATGCGCTGGGGGCGGCCGCCGGCATAACCGGTCAGGCGGTCCTTGAAAACAATCGGCCGCGCCCAGAAGCGCTGGGGAGAACTGATGAGCTCTTCGGGTTCAACGGTAACAGTGGTTGCGCGAGCAGGTGCGCGGAATACGCCCCATGCCAGGCACACAATAAGGATCGTTAACGGAAAAAAGCTCCGCTTACGCGCTCTTCGATATGCTTCCATCAGGGCCAATATACACCAAACAGGCGAGGGAATGCCAAGGATTATAGAGCTTCAGTTCCGCTCGATAATTACATCGTCCACGTATATCGAACCTTTACCGCCTTGCTTGCCATCGCACAGGTGAATGCCGAAAACGGCTTTAACGGCTCCCTTGGGAACGGGGATTTTATTGAGCTGAATCTGTTCCCAGCGCAGCCGGGAAAGGTTGCGCGCCTCCCATTGAGGGCCGACAGTGCGTGTGATCTCGGATCCATCCTCGCGCTTCCATTCAATCACCAGCATGCCGTGGGCGCTGCCGCCGATCTTGTCTTCCCGGTCGCCTATGATATAGGCGCTGAACGAATAGCGCTCTTCCTCGTTCACATCCAGGAACATATTCGCGCCTTGAAAAGCATCGGGCAGTTTCTGGGCGGACATTTTCAGTGACTGGCTGCCGGTTCGCGCGGCACGGTCGGACAGGCTTATGGCGTTGATCTTGCTCGTGAACAGCATCCAGGAAGCGGGGCCTTGTCCGACTCCGCCCTCGGGTTCTTCGAAACTCGGATTGGCTGTGAGATTCGAATCCGGCTGCTGGGCGTAAGCGGCCAGGATCAATGCCGGGCACAAAATGAATGAAACAAGCAATCGCCGTGCGATCATGTTGCGTCTCCTTCTGGTTACGATCATCCTTTTACCTTGCCGGCCCGGAGCGCGAATCGAAATCGCAGTCGTCTATGTAAAAGGTCCCATAGCCGCCACTGTTCCGGCTGAAGAACGTGATGACCACAACACCCATGACTGCATGATCGGGCGCTTTTGCTTCTACAACAAACCTGGTCCATGCATCAAACCTTAACTCGTGATGCCAGGCCGGGCCATAATCGCGGCTGATCTCCTGTCCGGCCTCGTCCTGCCATTCCAGGCTGATCTGTCCATAAGAAGCTCCAATGATGGGATCCTTGCGATCATTCATCACGAACACGGAAAAGGTATATTCTTGACCGGGGCTTGCCTTGAAGCGCTGGGCGATTCCCTGGTAGGCTTCTTCGTCGCTCTGGCCGCGAAGGCGGCATGATTGCAGGCCGTCTTTGGCCCGCCGATCAGTGACGCCGATGAACAGTTCGGGCGTTGATGAGAACCAGAACCAATGATCGGGGCACACGTAAGGATTCTCCCCGGCGGCCGGTTGCTCGAAGCTCATGTTGACCGGTCGTTCCGGAACGGACAATTCCGTTGCGGCGGAACCAGGATTCGCTGACGCCAGAAGGCTTAGTGCGACTATTCCCAAAGTTCGCATGATCAAATCCCCCTCTCTTCAGGCTGCTCAATCCGACGTACTTAAGCATTAAACAAGCGGCTCGATACTTCAAGCATGAAAGCGCTTTCATTCAAGGCTTGTATTCAGCAGCCAAAAAGATGATTCGGAAGTAATCAGCGCTTTCCCGAAGCGAAGTAAGGGCAAAGGTGGTTGACCGGGCATATCGAACAATTCGGCTTTCGCGCGAAGCAGCAGCGGCGTCCGTGAAAAACCATGACGTGCGACCAATCCGACCAGTCCTTCTCCGGCACGATGGCTTTAAGCTCGAATTCGATTTTGTCGGGGTCGTCGCTCTTCGTGAATCCAAGCCGTTGTGACAGGCGCTTGAAGTGTGTGTCCACAATGATACCCGGCTGACCATATGCGGTGGAGATGAGCAGGTTCGCCGTCTTGCGCCCGATGCCGGGAAGCTGGATTAAGATGTCGAGGTCGTCCGGAACTTTGCCGCCGAACTTTTCATCGAGCACGGCGCACAGCGCGCGAATATTTTTTGCCTTGTTGCGGAAAAAGCCGGTGGAGCGGATTTCCCCTTCAAGAACGCTTTGCGGTGTGCGTGCCCAATCTTTTGCCGTGCGGTACTTCCTGAACAGCGCGGGGGTCACCATGTTCACCCGCTTGTCCGTGCATTGCGCGGAAAGGATGGCGCCGATGGCAAGTTCGAGCGGATTGGAAAAAATCAACTCGCACTGCGCATTGGGATAAGCCTTCTTCAGCCGCCTCAGGATCTGCGCCGCGCGTTTCTTTTGGTCGGGCTTGCTGGACATGCAACCAGTCTTAGCGGGAGAACGTATTCCAGAGAAGAAAAAACCGCGAATTAACGCATAAGAATGTTGACCACCCGCTCCTTTCAGTCGCTGGAGTACACGGAGAGGATGGAGGCGATTCTCTCTTCTCCCTCTTCTCCGTGATCTCCAGCGACCAACGGGAGCGGGTGGTGGTTATTCTTGTTCGTGAGGGCACGGGTCAAAAAAAAGTGCCGGATGGAATTAACTCATCCGGCACTCGATTTATCGATATTTTGTCGCGATCAGGTCGATCCTGCCGTGCCGCCCTCCGCGTCTTTCTCTTCGAGCGCGGCTTTGCGGCTGAGACGGATCTTGCCGTTGTCATCCACGTTGATGCACTTGACCCAGATCTGCTCGTTCATCTTCACCACGTCCTCCACGCGTTTGACGCGGAAGTTGGCGAGTTCGCTGATGTGTACGAGGCCTTCCTTGCCGGGCAGAATCTCGACAAACGCACCGAAATCCTTGATGCCCGTGACCGTGCCGCGATAGATTTTCCCGACCTCCGCTTCGGCGGCGACCAGGCTGACCTCTTTCACGGCGGCGTCCATGGACTCCTTGTTGGTGCTGAAGATGTGCACGCTGCCGTCGTCTTCGATGTCAATCTGCACATCGAGCGTATCGGTGATGCGGCGGATGTTCTTGCCGCCGGGACCGATCAGCAGGCCGATTTTCTCCGGGTTGATCTTCAACACGGTGATGCGCGGAGCGAAAGGCGAAAGTTCTTCGCGCGGTTTCGCAATCACGCTCTCCATGTAGTCGAGAATCTTCGTCCGCGCATTTTTCGCCTGCTCGAACGCGCCTGCCACGAGATCCCATTCCAGTCCGTGGATCTTCAGGTCCACCTGGAATCCGGTAATGCCGTTGCGCGTTCCGGCAACCTTGAAATCCATGTCGCCGCAATGATCTTCGGCGCCGAGGATATCCGTCACCAGGGCTGATTTTCCGGGCGCGGTAAAGAGCCCGATGGAAATACCGGCGACCGTCCGGGAGATCGGAATGCCCGCATCCATGAGTGCGAGGCAGCCTACGCACACGCTCGCCATGGAGGAGGAACCGTTCGAGCCCATGATCTCGGAGACCACGCGGACTGTGTACGGATAATCTTTCGGCATTACTTCGCGCAGCGACCGTTCCGCCAGCGCGCCGTGGCCGATTTCTCGTCGGCCGACGCCGCCGAGGCGGCCCACTTCGCCGACGCTGTACGGAGGGAAGTTATAATGGAGCATGAAGTTCTTCTCGTCCGGCCCACCGGCCCAGTCGTCCATTTCCTGGACGTCGGACTTGGTGCCGAGGGTGATGGTGGCCAGCGCCTGCGTTTCGCCGCGGTTGAACAGCGCGGAGCCATGCGTGCGCGGGAGCAATCCGACCTGCGCCTTGAGCGGGCGCAGCTCGTCGAATGCGCGGCCGTCAATCCGCCGGTTGTTCTCGAGCACGTTCTTCCGCACCAATTCGATTTCGAGCATGTCGAACGCAAAGCCGAATTGCGAATCGGTCATTTCCGGGAGCTGCTCCAGCAATTTCGCCTTGCCCGCTTGTTTGATCGCGCTGACCTTTTCCTGCCGCTCCATCTTGCCGGCAATCATCAGCGCGGCCTGGAGGTCCGTACCGATCAGCCCGCGGAGCTTGTCGGTAAGCGTCATGTCCACTTCCACCGGCTTGTACTGCTTCTCGGGCAGGCCGAGCGCCTTACGTAATTCAAGTTGGGCGTCAATGATCGGGATAATGGCGTCATGGCCGAATTTCATGGCCGCGACCATATCCGCTTCGCTGATCTCCGCTGCGGCGCCTTCAATCATCATCGGCAATTCGCGTGTGCCGACGTAGACGAGGTCGAGGTCGCTTTTTTCCATCTCCGTGTGGGTCGGGTTGATGACGAACTTGCCGTCAACGCGACCGACGCGCACGGCGCCGATCGGGCCGTTGAACGGCAGCTCGGAGATCACGAGGGCGGCGCTCGCCGCGTTCATGGACAGGATCATGGAGTCGTTCTCAGCGTCGGTGCAGAGCATCGAGTTGTTGATCTGCACCTCGTCGCGGAACCCATCCGGAAACAGCGAGCGGATTGGACGGTCCGTCATGCGGGCGGTGAGAATTTCGCGCTCGGAAGGCCGTCCTTCGCGCTTGAAGAATCCGCCGGGGAACTTGCCCGCGGCGTAGGACTTTTCGCGGTACTCGACCTGGAGAGGGAAGAAATCGCACCCTTCGCGCGGGGCCTTGGTGGTTACCGCGGAGAATACGATGGTGTCGCCGAGGCGCACCGTTACGGATCCTGCGGCCTGCAGGGCGAGAAGCCCTGATTCGAATATCATCTGCTTGCCGTGAATTTCGGCGGCTATTGTTTTTGCGTTATGCATGTTTCCTTTCGTGCCATTCGGGTCTCTTCAGGCAGGGATCGCGCGTTCGAAGCCGGTACACTCATACCGGTTGAATCCACAACGTGTGGAGATGAACGCATTCCTTTGACAGCAAGGCCTGAGCATGTCCGGCACACAATGTTCCTGGTGTGACAGAATCAGGCGTTCGGGAAGGGGGAACTAACGACGCAGCCCAAGGCGGTCGATCAGCTTCTTATACCGATCCTCGTTCTTACTTCTGAGGTAGTCGAGCAGGCGCCGGCGTTTGCTGACCATGACAATCAGGCCACGGCGTGAGCTGTGATCCTTCTTGTTGCTCTGCAAGTGCTCCGTGAGCTCTGATATCCGCTTGGAAAGCAGTGCTACCTGCACCTCTACGGAACCGGTGTCCCGCTCGTGCAATTGATATTCCTGCTTAATTGACGCCTTAGTTGCGGTTTCCATAACCTTTCCAGACCTATTCTGGCTTTCCTTTTTGTTTTCCTCTTTTTCTTTTCCGCGGGCGACTTTAATGACCGGCCCCCTGCTTGTAAAGCGCTATGTTGAGGAATTTTTTAAGCCCGGATACCCCGGGAATTGAGTGCCGGGGGGGTAAAAGAGCGCGCCGCCCTTTCAGGCGGCGCGCTTCTACTCCTTGCCCAATCCCCAATAACTGATAATCAATAACATCTCTACTGCTTCACCGTCGTATCCGGTCCGCCCTCCATCGCGAGGTCAATCAGATCGTCCGTTTTGCCTACCGCGACGTTCATGCACGTATCCGCGCCGCCATAGTAGATCTTGATCGTGCCGTCCGGCTCCGCGATCGCACCGTTGGTGAACACGACGTTGCCGACGTAGCCGACGCGCTCGTGATAGTCCTCGGGGGCGAGGATGAACTGGTGCGAGCGGCCGATGACCTTGCGCGGGTCTTTGAGATCGTGCACCGCGACACCGAGCCGGTAGATGCTGCCCGCCATCGTGTTCGTCACCGCGTGATAGATGTTGAGCCAGCCACGCGGAGTCTTGATGGGCGGGGATCCCGGACCGACCTTGCAATCCTGCCAGATGTCGTAGTTGTCCGGCGCCATGATCAGTTGCTGGTTGCCCCAGTGGATGAGGTCAGGCGAATAGCTGATCCAGATGCACGGGCGGCCCCAGTTCGGGCGCTCGAAGCGGACGTACATACCGTCAATCTTCTCAGGGAACAAAACGCAGTTTCGGTAATCAATCGCCGTCGTCAGCGCCATGCGATCGAATTTCTTGAAATCCTTCGTCTTCGCCAGCCCCATCTGGAAGCCGCGCGTGGAGTAGCAGCTGTAGAAGATGTAGTACGTATCGCCCATCTGGGTGATGCGTGGATCTTCGATGCCCTTGTTCTCGGGTTCCTTGAAGATGCCTTCCGTCGCCTTGGTCATCACGGGCTCGGGATGGATCTTGAAGTTGAATCCATCGTCGCTGGTGGCGAGACCGAATTCCGACATGCCGTGCAATCGTCCGCAGCGCAGCAGCAGAACATATTGCCCGTTATACTTGGCGACCCCGGAATTATAAACGGTCTCACACGGGTAGGGCATATCCGATGGCTTGATGATCGGGTTGCCTTTGTATCGCTCCAACACTTTCCTCATCATGGTACGACTCCTTTCTATCTTTACTTCCTTATTTGTTTATAGTAGAAGCGATCTCCAGATCGCTTTTACTAATCCTTTTATCCGTTTTGCACAGACATTTCTGTTCCGATGCGGCAGGGTGCGCACGAACCACGCACCGTCAGCCGCGGCTGAATCACCATCCGCCCCGGCGCGGCGCCAGGTTCATGCAGGCGCGAGACCAGCCGCCGCACGCCGACCCGCCCCATTTCATCCGCATCCACGCGCAACGTGGTGAGCGGCGGCCAGGTTTCAGACGCCTTTGATGAATCGTCGAACCCCACAATGCTGATGTCCCGCGGTACATCCCGTCCCGTTTCGTGCACCGCGCGCAATGCCGTGGCGGCATGCACATCATTGCAGGCCAGAATAGCGGTCGGTGGCTGGGGCAGGGCGAGGAGGCGCAGCATGTTGCAGCATGAATCGCTGCCGTCTCCCGCCTGGATGAGCAGCGAATCCGTTGAGAGACCGCGCGCGACGACTGCCCGGCGGTATCCCGCCAGGCGCTCCGCGAAGCTCGGACTGCGCAGCGAACCCCCGAGGAACCCGATGCGCCGGTGTCCGAGATCGGCAAGAAAATGAATCGCCATTTCGGCGCCTTCGATGTTGTTGACGACGACCATGTCGAACGGACTGTTCGGCAACTGGTGATCCACGAGCACAACCGGGTAGCCCATGTTGTGCGCGTAACGAATAAGCATGTCATCCTGGTCGCCCACGAAAAGAAAGCCGTCCGCGCGCCGCTCCCGCATGATCTTTGGAATGGGCCTGCTTTTTCCGGGAAGCGGCAGGGGGTGCGACGTGAACGCGAGGCTCATTCCGTGCAGCGCCGTCTCCTCCGCGATGCCCGCGAGAACCTTGGAATAAAATGGATTCGTAAGAAACTCGCTCATTTCGTCGCAGCAGACCAGCCCAATCGTTTCCGTGACCGATGTCGCGAGACTGCGTGCGGGTCCGTGCGGAAAGAATCCCTGCGCGCGGGCGGCTTCGACCACTTTCCTGCGGACGCGCTCACTGACGCCGGGTTTGCCGCTCAGCGCGCGCGACACCGTGGCTTTGTGCACGCCGATTTTCAGCGCCAGGTCCTGTATGGTTGGTCTCGCTTCCATGTTCAGACACTCCTTGTTTACGGACGTGACTTCTGCACGCTCACATCATCGAACAACGCGCACCCACCGCCCTTGTCGTCGCTGGACCAGATGGTGAGCAATACGCGTCCATGCGTGGCTTTTGCCGGCGCGATGACGCGCGGAAGCTCGATCTGGGTCCAGATATCGGCGCGAAGCGTCTTGTCCTGTTTCCCGATTACGTCGAACTTGATGGACGTGGCCTCGCCGGCTTCGCGATCCTCCCCGTCCTTGTTCCGCCATTCGATCTTCACCTCGCCGTACGCGTCGCCCCAAAGCGCGTCCTTTGCCGCCGTGGTGACCCAGGCCGACACATTTAATGCGTCGCCCTGCTTGGTCGGGAAGTCCTGGTACCAGCCGGAGCGAAGCCAGAGACGGAGGAACGACGTTCCCATGTGCGGAAGAACGCCATAGTATTCTTCTCGCAGATCCCCGTCGCCCCACAACTCCCAGCTTGAAAACCCGCTCTCGAACCCGGGGTTCCCCACCAGCTCCTGTGAAAACGCCCCCTGTATGCAAAAAGCAAACAGTACCGCAACCACTAAAAGCAAACGTTTACGATTATTCACTGCTAATACCCTCCGATATGTTGTTAATATATGCTGATTGCGAACAGCAACCGTTTGCGTATAATAACACCATATCGCCTTTTGTCATGCAACATATTTTTTCAGCTTTTTTCCAATGCCTGGAAAAATGGGGCAAAATTCTTCCAATGCTTGGAAAAAACGCCCAAAAAAGTTCCAATGTCTGGAAAAATGCGGGGGGGGGCTATGGCGATACGCCTGTTCAGGAGTGCGCGGGGGAATCCGGATAAGCTTGGTCCGGAGCCGAAAAATATCATCGTCTGTCTCGATGGCACATGGAACACGCCGGGATGCGATGCGGACGGCGTGGATGAATCCACAAATGTCTATCGCATCTCGCGGGCTCTTCATCTTCCCCGGCATCGCCAGGTTGCGCTCTACGTGAAAGGCATCGGCAATGCCGATGAAAATAATTGGCTCGGGAAACAGATGGGCGGGATTTCCGGCGCAGGATGGCTAACGCAATTGCACAGAGCGTATGCGTTGCTCGTAGAGACGTATCGCAAGGGCGATCGCATTTTCCTTTTCGGATTCAGCCGCGGCGCGGCGGTCGCGCGCATGCTCGCTCTGTATTTGCAGGAAAATGGAGTCGCGGACTCCTTCCGCACCGGCCGTCGAGCGATCGGCCCGACATCGAAGCGGCACAAAAGCAAATTCTTTGTTGAACTGGGCAGGAATCGTGTGCCTGTTAAAATCGAGTTGCTTGGACTCTGGGACACGGTCGGTTCGTTCGGCCTGCCGCGCAGCATCGGCTTTCTGAAATTTCAGCGATGGAATCTCTTCCAGAATCTTGCGCTCGCGAAGAATGTGCGTCGCGCGGTGCACCTCGTGGCCATTGATGAGGCGCGCGCAACGTTTCATCCGACACTGCTCGAACCGGGTTCGCGCGTCACGGAACTCTGGATGCCGGGCATGCATTCGGATGTCGGGGGCGGGGGCGCTCGAAGGATCGCGAATATCGCGCTGCGGAACATGCTCGAACGCGCGGAGGAGTGCGGATTGCGTGTCGCAGCGCGCTTTAAAAAGTTGTCGTGCGATCCGCTTGCGCCACTGAGCCGGGCCGAAGGCGGCAGGCTGCACGGCCGGGAGCTGCGAACAATCCCCGCCCGTGCCTGGTTTCACGGAAGCACGGCGCAGCGCTACGACGGACTATCTTCCTGGCGCCCCGTAAACCTGCCGGAGGGATGGAGGACGCGGGTTATGCGGGTGCCGAAATGCGAAGGAGCGCGCGGCTGAAGCCGCGCAAGGGTTGTCCGCGTAAACGCGGAACTCCGACGGTTTGAGTTCCGCCTTCAGGCGGAAGTCGGTCCGGTGCTTTAGCACCGGATGCGTTGTGGGCAACATCTGTCTACGGATTCTCGCCGTTGAGTTCCGGACGGTCGAGCTCTGCGCCGGGCCGCAGCGAGATGATTTTCCCAAGCCGGTCATGAATATTGGAGATCTGCTTCTGGATGTCCCCCGCGCCGCCCTGCGTGTGCCGGTCGAAAGCTTCCATCACCTTCACGACATCGCGCGCGCCCTGCTGGACTCCGTCGCGGTGTGAATCCACGGACGAGTGAATGGATTCGAGTACCGTCTGAACCTTGTCGCGAAGATGGTGAATGGCCGACGTTTGTTCCCGGATGGATTCACCGAGTACGGTGGTCAGGCGGCACAGGTCTTTGTGAATGTTGGCCATTCGCCCGGCTGCCATCGCGAGCAACCACAGGACAAGGAGCAGGATGATCGGCATGAAAATCCAGAGAACGAGGTTGAACGACAGCAGGGCGCCGAACAGTCGCTCCATCGGAGACGCGGCCGGACCGACGCCGGAGCTGATCACGTCACCCAGGTCGGCGAGAAGAGTCTGGATCGAATTGGATGCCTGCATGGTTCCCTCCATGCAGGCAATATACCGAAAGCAGGAATAATCCGATACTGGAATTCAGGGGCCGCTAGCCGCGGGCCCTCCCGCATGGAATCATTCTTCTTTAGCGGGCTTGTCTTTCTTTTTGAACACCTTGCGGAAAAATACACCGGTATCCACGCCGGGCACTTTCGGAGCGTTCTTGAAAAGCAGGCGGGTAGAGTCAAGGCTCTCGCCCTCTGCCGGAGCAGGCTGTTCTGTTTTCTCTTCTTTTTTCAGCGGATCATTTTTCATATTTCGTCTCCTTAACTGCAAGACGTTCATACATAACTCTACATTAAAGCAATCTAGTTGCAAGCTGGTATGCGTAACATTGTGTAACATGTTTGTTGCCAGCGTGATGCGCGGCGGTCGAATGGGCCTGTCGGCGTTAAATAAAGTAGAATATTAACCACGGATATAGCGGATGGCCACGGATTACCGGGCATTCTATCTGCGAAATTCTGTGTGCTCTACGGTCAATCTCTTCTCAATGTGTCTCTTTGCTCTCCGTGGTAAAAAATATTCCCGCACTCCGCCTCTCTCTCCTCATTCCCTGTGCGTCTTTACCCATTCGATCACGTCGGCGAGCTTGGCTTCGGCCATCCCGATGCACGTGTCGGCGCAGCCGTAGTAGAGGCGGATGCGGCCGCGCGGTTCGAGCGTAGCGGAACTCGGAAAGATGACGTTCGGCACGTCGCCGACCCGCTCGTAGAGTTCGGTTGGATAAAGAAGATAATCGCGTGTGCGCGCGATGACTTTCCACGGCTTTTCCAGGTCCAGCAGTGCCGCGCCCGCGGAATAGACGAATCCGTTGCAGCTCCACCACACGCCGTGATAGATCAGGAGCCAGCCTTCGTCCGTCTCAATCGGATGCGGGCCGGGCCCGATCTTGGTGGATTGCCAGCCGTGCGTCGGCGACATGACATGCCGGTGACATCCCCAGTGCGTGAGGTCCGGGCTCTCCGCGTAGTAGATGTCGCCGAACGGCGTGTGCCCGCGATCGCTCGGGCGATGCAGGATCGCGAATTTGCCATTGATCTGCTTCGGGAAGAAAACGCAGTTGCGGTTCGCGGGCGGTAGTGGGTTCTCCCACTGTTTGAACGTCTTGAAGTCTTTCGTCGTCGCGAGGCCGATGGCGGGTCCGTGTGCATTTGAGTTGCACCACGTGACGTAGAACGTGTCGCCGATTTTCGTGATACGCGGGTCGTAGCTGTGATCCGTCATTAAGATCTCCGGATTGCCGCTCTGCATCGTCAGGCGGTCCGGCTCGATCTTCCATTTGATGCCGTCGCGGCTGCGGCCGACATGAAGCGTGTAGTTCATGTCTATCTCGTCCACGCGGAAGATGCCGAGGTAGCCGTTCTTCTCCTTCACGATCGCGCTGTTATGAATGCTGTTCGCGCGAGGAACAGCCTTCGCAGTGATGATCGGATTGCCTTTATAACGCTTAAATACGGTTTCGTTGGCCATGTGTCAGCTTCCTTTCGATTATCCAGACATTGTCCTTGCAGGGCCCGGAGTAATGGAGTGCTGGAGGACTGGAGCAGTGGGACAGACAGTCCGGTCTTTGTCCTGCTTTCCCTCAGCAATCCAACACTCCATCACTCCATTACTCCAACTCCCCACTCTCTCGCATCCCACTCATGCTCGCCCTTCCAGAGCAGGTGTTTCCAGTCTTTCTGATCGCCGGTCGGGCTCGCGTCGCAGGTGGAAACGTTGAATCCGATCATGTCGGGCTTCTCGACAGGCGCGGCCCCGCGCAGTTCCTTGAGCGGGAAGCGCGCCTCGATGATGTAGCCGTCTTCCGTGATGCGCGATGCGGCTTCGAGATGCGGGAACTGACGGTCGTTCCACTCGGGATGGCGATAGACCATGTGATCCGGCTTGCCGCCGGGTTCGAGCGAGGGCGCGATGACGAACTGCCAGCAACCGGGATTGTGCGGCATGTTGTTGAAGACGTCGGCGTCGAATCGCGAATCAATCCAGATTTCCACGCAGTCATCTTTCCAGAGTGAGCCGCCGGGGCCGTGGCGGCGGATGACCTCGCGATCGGTCACGCGCACAATCACGTAGAGGTCTGCTTCATCATGCGCGACGGCAAACCGGAAGCTGTGATCTGCCGGCGCACGGCCATCGTTCGGCAGCGCTTCGTGCATCGGGATGCCGTCCCACTTGTTCAAGTCGGCGTCCACCAGCATGGATTTCGGCGCGCGCGGGATGGAGAGTCGCGTTCGCTCGCGCTGCGCGGGCCGGCGCGGATCCCAATAGCTGAGAATGGGCCGGGGAGAGGTCTCCGGCTTCGCGGTTCCTGCAAAGCGGAGTTTGAGCGCAACATCGGGTCCGGGCGCTTCAAACGGGAATTCGAGTTGCCCGCCGGACGCATCCACGGAAAACGCGGAGCGGATTTCGCCTTTGTAGGTGTCCCACAACTCGACGTTCCACGACCCGTCCGCGACATCTTCGAAGCGCATCGTACCCTTCAAGGCGGGCGGAGTCGCGGGCGGATTCTCGCTCCAGGGCAGGAGTTCTGAATCGTAGAGCCATGCTAAAACAAAATCGGGTGATGCCAGCGCCAGGACTCTTTCGCGGCCGGATTCAAGGACTCCAGTTTCCAGCGTCCAGTCTCGAGTTCTTCGATCAATCCCCTCGGCAAACTTCGCGAGCGCGGCATAGTGGTAATAAAGGTCGCTCGGATCAATCAGATCATACCACCACCAGCTCATCGCGTTGCCGCCTGCGGGCTGCATGAACTGGGCCCAGATGCCGGAGTGCAGCACGCGTCCGGTCTTATCCTGCGCGTCCACGCCGTCGTCCGTGTGACGTCCGAACTCGGCGATAAAGTGCGGCTTGCCAAAGACCGCGTAGACGGGATTCAGATAGGTGAAATGGCTGATAACGTCTGCGATGTAAACATGCGACATGACGTAGTCAATGCCCGGAAGCCGGTACACATTCGCGTTTGGCGTGGAGATGTAGCTGGTGGTGACCATGCGGTTGTGCGGATCGGTGGCGCGGATGAACTCGACCATTTCCTCGTGCCAGCGCGTGTCCCGGCCGATGTGAAAATCGTCGGTCAGATCCACCTCGTTGAACAGCTCCCAGGCCATGACGTGCGACGAGTAGCCCCAGCGTGCGATGATGTAGCGAAGGCGGTTGCGGGCAAGGCGCCGTGCTTCGGGGTCGGTGAAAAAGTCTTTCGGTTCCTCGCACATTCCGCCGCGCGCCTTGTTATATGGGTTGTTGTGCCACTCGGGATTTGTGCGCGCGCTGAGCCGGCAATGCTCATGCAGGACGAGTTGGAGATAGAGTCCGTTGGCTTCGGCAGCGCGGACGATGGCGTCGAGCTTTTCCGCCTGCCGGAGTTCGTATCGGCCGAGCCCGCCTTCGTACATCCCGTCCCGCGGCGTCCATTCGATTTCGCAGTTCCAGCCGGCGAGCCAGATGCGCGACCAGTTTTCGCCGTGCCGACCCATCTTCGCGAACTGGTCTTCATACTGTTCAAGCGAGTTCCAGCAGACGTTGTGGCCGATGGGGTAGTAGAAGTTTCCGTCCTCGAATTCAAAACAGCGCGGGTTGGAAGTGGAGACGCGAATTCCGCCGCGTGACTTGCCTGCGATGCACACCGTTTTGAATTCAGCAGACTCAACGCGATGTCCGCGTGATTCGACCACGATGCGCCAGCGCCACGCTCCGGTTTCGTTCGGGCTGAAACGGACGTGGAAAGTGTCGGCGTCGCGTTCTTCATTGGCGAGCGCGAGAACGAAGCCGGGACAGGAATAGGTTTTTCCCGAGGGTGAGATGAATGTTGCGTGAACGGCGATATCGTCCGGATCGAACGGATTCTTCGTGGCGGAGCGAATGAGCGCCTCGATTTCGAGCAGGCCGTATTGAGGGACCCTGTCGGCCGGCGGCTGGACGCTTGCCAGGGCCGGCGATCCGGGGGTCAGCGGATGCGGAGAGGGCGTGGTGCACGAGGCGAGAAGGCCTGCGCAACAAGTGATGCTTGCGGCGAATAAAAAATCGGACAATATCGAATTCAGCATAAATCCCTCTGCAAAAAACCCATTAACGCAACAGCAACAGCAAACGTTTGCGAATGTAAGAAATATCCGATAGCGGCCGATGTGTAAAGGGGCTGCGTGGATAAATTTTTCCGGATTCAAATCTGTTGTCTGGACCAGTAAGCGTCCCTTTCAGGCGACTCAACACCTGTCGCCATAAGGGGTAAATTTATTCGCGGCGCCTGATGAAGGGGTCGGGGATGCCGAAAACAACAATATTGCATAACGATTGTGTTCAATAATGCCCAATAACATAGACAAATAAATACAAAATAGTTCTTGCAAAGCGCAAACGATTGCGTTATAAGTGGGGCCAGAATCTTATTCGTGATCAGCGGGAGGTTGTCATGCAGTATCATGAGATGAAGTCGGCGATTCGGTGCTCCGCGCGGCTGGCGATTCTGGCGCTTGTTTTTCCCATCCTTTTAAGCTCCGCAAGTGCGGCCATGGAGCAGTATGGATTCGACAGTTGGCTTGAGGGGTGGACGACGGCTACCGATTCCTCGATGCAGGGGATCACGAATGTCGTTCAGTCTCCGGCGACGAACGCGGTGTGGTTCGGGGAAGGCGCACAGTGTCTGCGTGTCGAATGTAATATACGAACGAACGCGAACATGAACGTGGGCCGCGTGCAGGTGGACATGCGGCAGTCGCTCGGCTTCGGCATTCCGCTTCCCGCCAACCTCAGCAACCAATGGGTGCAATATAACATGATATGGCCCACCGGCGGCGACGCTGCGCGCGGGACCAACCGGTTCCGTTGGTTCGCGATGGATGAAAATGGAAAGTATCAGTACTACGGTCAATTTCTGACTCCCACACAATGGGTCAATATCGGCACCAATGGGCTTTATACAGATTCGGCGTTCCTCGTGGCTCCGACAAACGGCACGGAAGATGCCGGTTTCAATCCGTCAAAAATTGTTTCCCTCGGTATGGAGGTCGCGACAGGCGCCGGTTCGACCGGGGTCTATCAGGGCCCGATCTTTCTGGAGAAAATCCGCTTCTCTGCGCCGCCCGCGCTGCTGGTCGCGCCCACGAACCAGAAGTACTCGTTCGATTCCAGCGCGGAGGGATTTCAGATCCAGACGTGGCAGGACAGCCAGGCGATCACGAATGTGTACCAGAGCGCCACGGCGCCGAGCAATCGTTCCGGCGCGCTGGCGATGGATGTGCACCTCGATTGGAACACCACGAACTTCACCAAGGGAGAAGTCTTCGTGGACCTGGAGTGGAATCGTCCGACCAACGTTCCCGCGATGACGTTCCCCGTGGACCTCGACGGCAAGCTCGTTTCCGCGTGGGTCTATTGCCCGGCCGGATTACGCGGGCCGGAGAGCTACCGGAACAGCCTGCAGTTGTTCTGCAAGGACACGAGCTGGCGCACTTATTACGGCACGCCTGAGCATATCGTGACGGGTTACTGGATGCGGGTCGCGATGACGCCGGGCACCAACCAGGCGTACCAGGGCTGGAAAGATGCGGGTTTTGACGCGTCGAAGGTCCGCTTGATCGGCTTGAAGGTTTCCACTGCGAGCGGAAGCGATGCAACCTATGACGGCGTGATGTACATGGACGGGTTGAGCTTTTCCGTGCCGGATGAGCCCCTTCCGCCGATCACGAATTCGCAGCACTATTACGACATGGAGGAAGAATACCAGGCGCGCTGGTGGAAATTCGGGACCAACCCGGACGGATGGAATGCCGAATCGTGGGACAGCGTCTATTATGCCACGAATGAGGGATACGGCGGCTCGGTGGCGCTGGCCGCGGATGCCGAATTCGTGACGGGCGGCGACGACCGGTATCAGAAGGGCGTGTTCGAGATTGCCTATGAGCCCGCGCTGAATCTCACCACGAAAGATCACCGCAAGATTCACGCGCGCCTCCGCTTCGATCCGTCGGTGAACGACCCGAACGGGTTCGATGCATCCATCAACGTTTTCGACAAGATCACGGACCAGTGGTACACGAAGAATTTTAAGGTCGGCGGCGCCAACTGGAACCTGCTGGACTTCGATCTCGACGATCCGGACGAATACGATGCCGGATCGCCGGTTCCGATGGACACCGACGCCATCGGCTTCATCGTTATCCAGATCTACGGCAACAGCGACTGGTCGGGTACGATCTACCTCGACGACGTGGCGGTGGGCGGGCGCGAGGCGGGCACGAATTACAACCTGATCACCAGCGGGTTCGTTCAGGAAGCGGGCCACAAGTTCGTGCTCGACGGCTCGAATTTCTATCACTGCGGCGCGAACATCGAGTATCTCCAGACCGTGCCGATCTACACGGTGCGCGAGTGTCTCGATTGGGCGGCATCGAATCACATCGGCGTTGTCCGGACGTGGGCCATGCAGGAAGGACGGCCGTACAGCTTCCAGCCGGAACGCGGGGTGTGGAACGACTTGATGTTCGAGCATCTCGACCGCATCGTGGCGGAAGCGGGGCATCGCGGCATCCGCCTGATGCTGGCGACGGTGGACAACTGGGCGCACAACGGCGGTGTGTTTCAGTACGTGCACTGGGCGAAGCGCGAGCATCCGGAGTCGGTCAACCTCGAGTTGAACCCGGAAGGCGTGGAATATCACGACCAGTTCTGGACCAATCCGCATTGCATGGAGTGGTACAAGACCTACGTCGCGAAACTGCTCACGCGCACGAACACAATTACCGGCCGCGTGTACAAGGACGATCCCACGATCTTTGCATGGGAGGTCGTGAACGAGCCGCGTTGCGAATCGGATTTCGGCGGCGCGACGATCCACAACTGGCTGCACGAAATCACCGGCTACTTCCGCACGTTCACCACGAACCACATGCTGAGCAACGGACAGGAAGGCGGCTACGTCAGCACGTTCGATTTCGCGGACACAATTCCGTGGGAGATCTACCCCGACAACTACTATCACTACGGCGTCTATGCGACCGGCAATTCGGAGTGCGACTTGTATGGCTGCGGGCGCGGGCATGGGGTGGACTTCATCAGCGATAACCGCAGCGGGCCGACCTACGTCCAATGGCAGGGCGGTTTTTATACCAATCAGCACGAGAATCCGCCGCAGGGCGAGTGGCGCACCGGCATGTCGAACGTCAATTTCTGCACCGCGCGTATCTATATTGATCAAAAGGAATACAACGTCTGGCGCACCAACATCTTCGGCGCGGACCAGCGGCTGGAGTGGATCAACGACCACTGGTACGACTCGCACGCGGTGATCGGCAAGCCGATGATCCTCGAGGAGTTCGGCATTCACGGCATCGGCTGGGTGTTCAACGGTTCGTACGGACAGGTCCAGCTTCAGCGCACGCCGGAATACACGTTCGAGGACCGCGTGGGCGTGTACGAGGTGTTCTACCGGCATATCGAGAACAGCGGCATCCCGGCCGGCTATTTCTGGAACTTCGGGTTCGACGGCATGTGGGACGACCCCTTCCACCTGTGCGAGGGAACGGACCCGTGGGTAGTGGATGCAGGCAGCGCCGCGACGGGCATCGAGACATCCACCGACTACGTCCGGCAGGGCGAGACTGCGTTGAAACTTTCGTGGGATGCCACGGAAGGTCAAAGCGCGATATTCAATTGCCCGACGAACGAGAAATGGGTGTTGCGCGTGGATGAGAACAGCACGAACGAACCGCCGACGCACGGTATCAACCGGACGAAGTTCTTCTGGAGCTTCTACAATCCGTCGGCCCAGGATGTTCACGTTTCGCTCTCGCTGGTCGGCCGTCCGGAGGAATACTGGTGCGAGACGCCGGCTTACACGCTCACGCAGGGCTGGAACCGGATCATGTTCGACCTCAGCTCCGGCGCGTGGGCATGGACGAGCAACGGCGTGGTGCGGACCAATTACCTGATCAATATCCCGCAGCAATACGTTCCCGGCGTGACGTCCAACGTGCTCGAAGACGTGCGGCAGGTGGGTCTGGTCTTCAAGGATCTGCCGGCGGGCGAGGGTGTGGTTTATATTGACGATATCCAGATCAAGCGTGACGACGGCTTTGTGGTGTACGCGGATGATCCGCTGAACCCGGTGATCAAAGAGCACGCGCTGCTCATGAAATCGCGCAACGTGGCGACGAACGATCCGGCCAACAACGCGCCGGCCGCGGCGGACTTCACCGTGGTTGCGCATCCACTGGATCCGACGCCGTTCGCTCTTGCCGGGTCGGATGAGGACGAAGATTTTCTGTCGTACCGCATTGTTCAGAAACCGACGAACGGCTGGGTGTTCGGCACACCGCCGTCGGACATGGTGTATCGCCCGAAAATCGGTGCAACCGGCCGCGACACGTTCCGGTATGTGATTCACGACGGCAAAGTGGACAGCGCGGAGATCGAAGTGAGCGTTCAGTACGCGGGCTTCGAGCATGTGCGCTACGACTTCGAGAACGACGAAGAGGGCTGGTATGCCAACGCCACGGAATGGTCGGGCTACGCGGTGACCGCGGTGGTCCAGGCGACGGAAATGTCCTTCCACGGCGGCGGCTCGCTGCGGGCGGAAGTGGATCTGCGCGCCGGGCTTTACGACGCGGGCGATGCCGAGGTGAACATGGAATACAATCCACCGCCGCACGTGCTGGGGCCGGTGGATCTTGAGAACCAGACGATCACGATCAGCGTGTTCTGTCCCGTGGGCGCGCGGGGACACGAATCGAACCCGAACCGCATCCAGATTTATGTAAAGGATGATGAGTGGCGCGGCGAGTACACGGCGGAAGTCAACATCGAGGAGGACCGGTGGGTCACCTACACACTGACCGTTTCGACGAACACGCCGCCCGGAGGCTGGACGGCCGACGACTTCAATCCGCGGCGCATTCGCGCGGTGGGTGTGCGCGTGAAGCATGGCGGCGCGGGGTCGGATTATGTCGGCCCGATCTACATTGATCCCGTGAGTTTTCCAATCATTGGAAAAACTCTGTATGGGTTTTTCCAGGGATTGGAAGATTGGACGACCGAGGATTGGAGTTCCGGTCACGCTTCGCTGGATTGGCTGGGCGACACGGGCAATCCGCGTCCCGGCGCGCTGGAAGTTACGCCGGCGGCAGGCACAAGTTACGGGAAGTTCTACATCAAGGACTACACCCTCGTGGACGATCAGAACCTGCTCTACACGCCGGTCCTGCAGGCCTCCGTCTGGGTTCCTTGCGACGCGCCGGACAACGTGCATCACGCGGTTCGCGCGGCGCTGGTCCTGCGCTCGCGCGTGGACGGATGGGCCTACGGGCATATAAGCGAGCAGCAGGTGTTGATCCCGTGTCAATGGAACCTGATTACCTGGGATATGTCCTCGCTGCCGTCCGATGTGCTGATGCACGCGGACGAGTTCGGGCTCGAGATCGAATGGCCGAACCGCGATGTGTGGGCCGGCGCGGTGGTGGTGGATACGATCAGCGTACAGCCGCGCTTGCCGACGGCTGCGCCGCAGGTCGTGTCGGTGACGCCGTCGTCCGCATCGGTCGGCCGGTACGAGAAGTTCGAGGTGGCGGTCGGGCTGGACCATATCGCGGGGCTGAATCCGTACAATCCGCGCATGGTGGACCTGCGTGGTGTCTTCACTTCGCCTTCCGACCGCACATGGACCGTGAACGGGTTCTACATGGAGGGGGCGGACGATGCCTACGGATCGGGCTCGTGGAAGATCCGGTTTGCGGCAGACGAGGCGGGGGCATGGTCGTACCGGGTCGTCGTGGCCAACAACATGGGCGCGCACACCTCGGCGGTGCAGAATTTTACGGTCACGGCGAGTGAGCGCAGCGGTTGGATTCGCACCGCGGAAGAAGATCCTTATTACTTCGCGCACGATGATGGGAGCCCGTTCCTCGGCATCGGTTACTGCCATCCGTGGGATGGTGATGATGAGGGCCTGTTCAGGACCTGCGCGGCGAACGGCATCAACATGCTGCACTGGTGGATGGCGCCGTGGGACACAATGCTGACGGTCAAGCGGGCGAATCCGGATGAGTGGTGGCGCGAGGAGTCCTCGTACGACACCTACGAGCAGATGCGCGCGCGGCGGCTGGACCGGATCGTGGATTATGCCGAGCAATACGGCGTGAAGCTGGTGTGGACGATCTGGCCGCACGACGCGATCCGCGACTTCAACCACCACAAGTGGCGCATCAACGGAAGCTGGGCGGTCGCGGCGGACGAGAAATTCAGCGAACCGGAATGGTACATCAACGCGTTCAGCGAGCTGGACGATCCGCCGATGAACCAGAAGTTCTTTTATGATTCCGTCTACAAGGAATACCAGGACCGGCTGTACCGCTACATCATCGCGCGCTGGGGTTACAGCGAGGCGATCGGGACGTGGGCGCTTGCCTCGGAAATGTTCGGGACCTTCGCCGATTCCGCGAGTTGCATCAATTACCAGGGCGAGCAGTGGGTGACCAACAAGAACGCGCTGTTCGGCGAGAACCCGTACGACAACATCAACACGAACCAGGCGGACGGGAACGACTACACGATTTCCTGGCTGACCTACATCAACGACTACTTCACGAACAATGATCCGTTCAAGCATCCGACCACGGCCAGTTATGGTACGGATGAATACTGGGAGCACGGGTTCCCGGTGATTGACGTCCCGCAGATTCACACGTACGCCGACCTGTACAGCTGGATCACCCCGCCCGTGACGGTGGCGAAGTATCATCACTACCTGCGCGAGCACTACGCCAAGCCCTCGTTCATGGGCGAGATCGGGACGGTGGAGTGGAAGCTGTTTGAGCCGGATTACGTGCGCGTGACGGCGTGGCCGGGCATCTGCTCCGGGGCGGCGATCACTCCGATGATGTGGACGACGCCCGCGTTCTCGTGGTTCGGTGACGCGAAGATGGGGCCGTGGTATGAGGCGATGTCCGCCGAGATGAAAGTCGTGGCGAAATTCGCGCAGGATATCCCGTTCCACCGGTTGGGCCTGGAGCCGGCCGACGTCGAAACGCGGGAGCTGGGCGAGCCGGCGGAGACGCTGATCGAGAGCTTCGAGAGCGGTATGAACGACTGGGCCACGTGGGGGCCGGCGGTGACGAACGCGGTGATTGTGACCAATCATGCGACGCACGGCACGTTCGCGCTGCGGCTGGATATTGATATGAAGACGTACGCGGAAATGCCGGATGGCCCGTCGGGCATCGAGAAGTACAAGGACGATGGCTTTACGTACAACTGGTCGAACTACTGGCCGCGCGGCACGATCAAGATGGATGTCTATATCCCCGAGTTTTATCACCCGGAAAACAACCCGGACGGCTTCCTGCTCGGTATCAACAAAGATCCGCGCTCGATCATCGAAGTGTTCACGACGGACGAGTTCGGCGGGAACTGGGACTGGCATTCGACGACGAACCGCTACGGCGGCCCGATTCGCGAAGGCGGCGGCTGGAAGAAGCTGACCGTCGGCATGCTGTGGAATCTGGAGCTCGACCTGGCGTACGTTCCCACCGCGGAGCGGGCGTCGAACATTTCCGGTCTCAAATTCCAGTTCGGCGATGTCGGCATCCTGCGCGGGCCGATCTACATTGATAACATCACGGCGGGCATGTATGCCTATAACACCTATGGCATGATCAGTTCCAACCGCGAGTTTGCCTTCGCGTGGATCCAGGACCGCGCATGGTCCGATGACCTCATCGCCAGCAACGCGATCTTCCAGCTCAACGGGTTGAACCCCGGCGAGTACCACCTCGAATGGTGGGACACGCGTACCGGGATCTCCGGCACGTTCAACGCGACGGCGGAGACGGGAACGCTGAAGGTGGCCGTACCACCGTTCAACAAGGACATTGCCGTCAAGGTCCGGCGCATCGGCGCCGTATCCGCGACGGCGCACAACGTGGCCGTTGCCGCGCTGCAGGAGCCGGAGTGGGTGGTGCGCGCATTGTACCAGCCGGTGTACGTCCTGGCCGTCAACCGGGGCACGGCGACGGAGACGTTCAGTGTGACGCTGACCGACGAGGCGACTTCGCAAGTGGTTGGCACCAATACGGTAACGCTTGGAGCGGGCGAGTCGGAGTGGACCCGGTTTATCTGGAACACGATGAACGGGCCGTTCGATGTTTATCATGAACTGAAGGCCGTGGCATCCACTGTTGCGGGCGAGACGGAGACGGACGACAACACGTGGATGGGCCGCATCATGGTATACGCAACAACTCCTCCGTGGGATACGGGCGACGGGTTGCGGCGTTGGCAGGAGGATGCGCACGGATCCGACGGGCGCGCGCTGCTGGTGTCCACGAATTTTGCGACGCACGGAGAAACATCGTTCGAGTTCTACCACCGTTCGCCGCAATTGGATCAGGCTTACTTCGGATTCGACAACGTGTACGAGGACTGGTCCGACCGGACGTCCCTCGCGATGGACCTGAACGTCCTGAGCGATGCGACGCACGTGCAGCTCCTGATGCGAACGGGCGAAGATTGGATTTGGCACTTCTCTGAATTCCTGGCGATCACTTCGGGCATCAATCACGACGTCACGTTCAGCTTCATCGCAAGCAACTGGACGCGAGCGGTGTGGAACGAGGAGACGCAGCAGAACGACTACCTTGAGAACGTCGTCCCGAACGGCATGGAGGAAGTGCAGCAGGTGTTCATCAAGTTTGTCGGCTACACCGATGAAGGATATATCTACGTGGACAATATCCGCCTCGACGGACTCTACAAGTTGCACATCGCTTATTTCGGCGGGCTCGACTTGTTCCCGAAAGCGATTGCCGAGCAGTCGAATTACACCGGCGCCGCATGCGCGTGGATGATCGCCAGCTATCTCAACAGCGCGCCATTTGAAAAGACGCAGACACAGATCTACAACGAGATGGCGAATGATCCGGCGCACAATCACGAGATCACGCCGCAAAGCTGCGCGTCGTGGATGCTCGCCAACGTGCCGGCAGGCTATTGGTTCGGCGCGCGCACAGCATCGAACCTGACCGATGCCGTGAAGGAAGCGGTGTACTGGGTGGACTTCGTTCCGCCTGCGGGCCTGCAGTCGCCGGCCTATATTTTGAACGGGACAAACTGGTCGTACCACGTTGTGCGCGGATTCCATTCCAGCGCAAAGCCTTATGACGGCGGGTATGGCGTGACGAGCAACAATCGCTTCACGGTGTACGGCTTGTGGCTGAACGATCCGCGCGTTGGCGGGCTTGGCTATAATCTGTATGCTTCCGCCGCGGAGATGACCAACATTTACCAGCCATCCACGAGCGACGGGAAGTACTACATTGTTGCCGAGCCGCCGGCAGATGAAGAGGCGATGGCGGTGGCTGAAATGCGGCTGGCGGGAACGGCCCTCGAGCTGGCCGCGCCGGCGCCGAATCCTGCTCTTTCCAAGTTCCTGGCGGAGCGGTTCGGGGGCGCCGCGGGGACGAAATCCGGGGCCGGCGGCGGCGATCCCGCGCTCTATGAATCCGTGCCGCAGGCGTTGCGCGAAGATGGCGGGTTCATGGACGCCTTCAGCGCGGGCGGCGTGGTGAATTATTATCCCGTGAACACGAATCGCGCGGACAAGTATTACCTCGGGGCCGGCGGGGTGCGCGGACCTGCCACGACACGCTTCGTGGTTAAACTTGCGCCTGACGGCTCGTTGCTGCAGGCCACGTGGAGTGACGATCCGGAGTTTTACCGGCCGCTGATCATCGAGGCGGCGGACTGGGTGGCGCGGCGCGAAATTGAGGGTGGCGAGGAAGCCGAAATGACCGGGAGTGAGCTGGTTTCGGCGGAAGGCGGGTCCGCGTTCAATCCGCAATGGGAACTTACGTATGACGTGGAAGGGCAGCCGGTGTTTGCGCTCGTCCGGCACGATGTGGATCTGAGCGGCGATGCGGACGAGGACGGAATGAGTGATGGCGATGAGCTTTACTCCGGCACAAGTCCTGACAGCGCACTCTCCGTGTTCATCATCGAGGGCGGCATCCTGCGCGCGCTGGGTGAGGATCGGATGGTGATACAGTGGCCGAGCCTGGAAGGCCGGACGTACAGTGTATATCGGGCTGATCGCATCACGGAGCCATTCGAGATGTTGTGGTCTGGCATCCCGGCCACAGCGCCCATGAACAGCAGCACGGACGTGGTCGTTTCCGCCTCCAGCGCCTATTATCGGGTTGTGGTGGAATAATTGATCGGGGATGGCTTGCCATGAAGTAGAGCCTTCAGCCTGCCGTCATGGCGGAGAGGGAGGGATTGCTGCGGCCTTCTCCTGAAGTCCTTGCCCTTGCTTCGCTCGGGGCTTCGCCAGCGCTCGCGGCTACCCTCGCCGCTCGCGCTCGAACCCGCAGCGCCTTCAGCCCGACGTCATGGCGGAGTCTCTTGAATCTCGTGCGAACCGCCATGCTCGGCCACGAATAGGAGTAGACCAAATCGCCCGGCCGGATGCAACGTCTCTACCTCGCGGCGCTGACGCGCCGCTCGGAACATGCCCCCGGCTCGGCGCTCCCGCGCCTCGCCGCCCTTCCACCCCCGGCGCACGCTGGCGCGTCGTTTTGCAATCCGGCAAAACTCCTCGCCCACTGTGCGCCGCCTCCCCGAAAAGCCCCGGCTCCGGCCACTGCCCGACGCTGTCGCGTCGGGCGCGGCCTCGCACGGGGCTTTTCTGCTCCTCGCCGCTGGACGCGGCTCGGAGTGCGGTCGCCGCTTGGTCGCGGCGGAATGGTCTTGGCCTGCTGGCCGCAGTCCAAGACCCGGCGGAACGATGGGCGTTCCGCCGAAAGGCCGGGCTGAACGCCCGGCCTTCAGAGCGGCGGCGATCCTCTCGCCCTCCATCCTCTCTTCCGCTCTCCGCCTTCTGCCGTTCTTCTTTGCCGCCCCGTTTCGGGGCGGCCTCGGCACGCGCGCGTCTTCGTCGTTTCAATCTGAGCGGCTTGTGACTCAGCGCAACCGCAGGAAATAGCTACCCTCATAGTTCTTAACTACGTTCTCGTGAGAGTCGAACTCGAAATACACTTGAACCCCTGCTTCGGAACCTCGACCCCCACGATTGAGCTCCTCTGCAAGGATAGTCTTCACTTTGCGCGTGACTCCGCTCTCACGGCATTCGTGCAAATCGCTGTCACGTTCATAGAAGACGTATACCTCAATGTGCTGCACGGCGATGGGGACAAGATGAATCTCGTGGAGCGGCGCGGCACCTAAGATTCGTTGGCACGCACGCTCTCTGATTGTATCAAGATGTTCCCACTCGGGCATGGAACGGGGTCTGGTCATGTTGCGATGCTTTCGACTTCTTGCTTGATGAAGACGGCGCACGCGTCGAGTGCATCCGGGAAAGATTGCTCGGACACATGGCGGCCATTCCTAGCACGCTTACCGACGGTACAGCCGCCACTCGTCTGGCGAAAATACCAGCCGGACTCAACCCGCTTGTCTTCTGAGTACTGTAGCCATTCTGAAACGCACTCGGGGTTTGTCCTGAGCGATTCCTTTATCTCGCTGACAGATAGCAACTCCTTGACCTCGGAGTAACCTGTTTCGGAGAGTAGTGTCTTCATCGACTTTGTCCCCGACTGGTTGAAGCTACGCGGAAGCATGGCAATACGGGTCGCAACGTTCTTAAGTTCTTTCATCGTTCTGAACTCCTTCGTTACCTGATCATTCGCGTCCCATCGGCACTGAACCGGAACCCCTTTTCGATGAGGTAATCGAGTTCCCGACGAAAAACGCCAGTGACGTTATTGATGTCAAATACTGGATTGGAAAGACGATGTCGTCTCCGCGAGCGATCATGACTGTTTCGCTCGATTGCGCCTCTTCATTTCGGCCTTTGCCGACTGTACAGCCATCGTAAGACAGGTTATGGCGACATACTCCTTTGTGAGCGGTAATTTTCGAGACTCAAGGCCGGTCAGCCATTCAACCAAGATGCCATCGTCTGTAGAGTCCAAACAACTCGCGACATCTGCCAGTTCTTCTTGCGTTGCTTCCTCAATCGCAGTCTCTCGGTCGATGTCATCCTGAATACCCCATCTTTCAGCATAGGACAGGATCGACTCAAGTTTGCTTGGGACTTTCTCCGCGCTCAGGTGGTCAGCGTTCATTTCAGCGCCTCGATGTATTCATCTCCACACCACATTATTTTCCCCGAAACTTTCTCAATTCGACTTTCGCGGAATCGATGGCCATTGTGAGGCACGTTATCGCCGCGTATTCTTCGGTATGATGATCGGGCGTCTTCTGGCATCTCTCAAGCCAGCCATAGAGATCGTCATCACTGATCCCGTCAATGCAATGAATCAGCGCTTCAAGTTCCACAACGGAAGCATTGCTTACCGCCGCCTCTCGATCATAGTCATCCCCAATGCCCCATTTCTCGGCCATTGGAACTAGAGGCACGAGTGCGAGCGGAAGATTCTTGGCGTTTAGTTTTGGCATGGTTCACCTCAGGGATTCTAGGTAGGCATTGAACTGTCTGAAGTACTCCTCCTGCACGACGGGAGCCACATTTGCGGCTTGGAATTGCTCTTCTGCGAGTCTCCATGCGGTGCCAGGCGACACTTGTGACCAGTCGATGTCCCTTATGCTTACACCCTGGCGACCCGCGATCTCACTACGAATTCGATTGAAGATGTCCCTGGTTGCGTTGTGAGATGGATCGTTCTTCATAAGAACCGCTGGCGCATCGCTAGCTATGTATCCAGGCGTATTCTCCTTCATCCAAACGGTGTTAACACCATGATGCGATTGGTAGCCGTCTGGTCGTGGTGTTGGCATGTCGCCATGTCGGCCGACTTGCATGAGCGGATCGACGACCACGTCATCAGCCGTTGATGAGCGACGGAAGGCTTGGGTCACACGTCCGGCGGATGTGCGGATGAGCGGCCCCATAGCCTGCCTGGTGTACTCAATCTGCATCCCGATTTCCGGATGCATCATCACAAACATGAAAGGCGCATATTCGGAATCCGAACCATAGATATGGACATCAATCATCGGATTGGCGGTCCCGGCCACGAGGTTCCAGATTGGGGCGAAGAGCATGTTTTGGATGGCTGCGGGCAGGTAGTCGCTCCAGCCCGACCAGTCGAGATAGTTCATAGTCGGGATGTATCGCCAATCGTCGTTGACCAAGCTGAAGTTGGCGTCCGCCCAGCCCGCGACGTTGTGCCCAAGCTGGCGGGCAAGCAGTCCGTCGAAATCGGTCATGACGAGAGGGGTTGCCTGCGCGAAAAGATATCGGTTCGGCCCGTCAAGGAACCCGAGCGGATCTGCGCTGACGAATCTTCCCGCCTGCGGGTCGTAGAGCCGACGCCCGAAGTACACGAAGCCGGTTTCCATGTCCGTGCGCTTCGACGCAAACCGCCACGGATTGCCGACGGCGGAATCCGATAGGAGCGAATGAGCCGGGTTATAGATTTGCGCGTTTCCGAAAGCGTCATACCGGCAGTACTCAGCCAAGGCCCCACTTGCCCGATTGATAAGGACAACCACGTTGCCCCGGTGGTCGTGAATCGGCACGTAAGCGACCCACGCGCTGGCGGCGTTCGTTCTGATTTCAACGGCGACCGCCGCGCCGACCTCGTTTCCAAGTCCACGGCCCAGGAAGCGAAGTTGAAGGAGGTTGCCGGAGGAATCCGCCGCGCCGATCTCGCTTTGCCGGTCCCACACGAACCGCTGAACAAGCGAAGTCGTCGCGCCGCTTGAAACCGTCTTGGAAATCCGCCGATTGAACGGATCGTAGGCAAAGCGGACGGTCAGCGTGTCGCATGTCGGGCAAGCCTTGGTTGCCATCACCATGCGATTCAGGGCGTCGTGAGTGTATGACCAGACAACCGCGTTGCTTCCGTGCGCGATCTGCTGAACGAGGTTGCCGTTTCGGTCAAACCGGTAGCCCGTAATCGTCGTCGAGGCGTAGCTGACCGTAACCGTCTTCGCGTTCGTCAGGCTGTTCGTCGTCGTCGCGGTGGCGGCGATGGTGTGATTTGCGCCGTCAACCGGGACGTTCAAGCCCTTCAACCCGCCGTTCACGTACTCCCATGTCCCGTTTGTAAGCGCCGCCGACACGGGGCTGCCCGCGTCGAGTTTCAGAGTCACGGAAGAAACCGCCTCGGAAAGCTTCGTCGGCCCATAGAGCCCGGACACCGGCACGCGAATCGTGCCCGTCAGGACGTTCGTCGCGGCGTTCTGCAAGAGAAGTTCGTTCAGGTGGTTGTAGGTGTACGCCGTCGCCCCGCTGTTGAGCGAAAGCCGGTTGCCGATGGAGTCATGCGCGTAGGTGCGCGACACAACGCCCGCCTCGGAAGCCAGTTGATAAAGCCCGTCGTACGTATGAACGAAGTTCAGCGTTGAGCCGGGATCGTTAACCGTGAAGTTCTTGAGGTTGCCCGCCGGGTCATAGCCGCTCGTTCCGCTGGCGACCGTCTGCGTCCATGCCGGACCGGAAATGAGCGTCCGCCGATTCAGCCGGTCAGTCTGGAACGTCTGCGCTTGGCCGCTCGCCAAGGTCACGGCCAGTATATTCCCGGCAAGATCGTTGCTCGTGTAGCTGTGCTGATAGGCAAGACTTCCCGCCGCGCCTAGGCTCGTGACGTTTGTCATGCGCCGGACGGCGGTCAGGAAAGCCGCGTTGTAGGCGTAGTCCACGGCGTTACTGCCGGGAAGCAGAGCCCGCGTTTCACGGCCCGCCCGGTCATAAGCATACTCAAGGACAAAGCCTGTCGCCTGGGTTTCCTTCTTCACGCGGTTGTTTTCGTCGAACTCCCGCGTTGTCGTCTGGCCCGTGACGATGTCCTGAACGCTCACAATGTTATTGTTCGCGTCGTACGTGTACCGGTAGCGAATGGAGTTGTCCCCGGAAACGAGGTTCTCGACGCGCCCGCGCGAATCGTAGAAATGGAAGAACTCCACGCCGTTGGGGTTCTTCTGCGAGTAGAGCTGTCCCACGTCGTTGTAGAAATACCGGGTCGTCCGCTCGTCTGCGCTCCCCAAGGCTTCGGTCATCGTCAAGACGCGGTTACGGCCGTCATAGGTCCAGCCCGCCGTGATGACATGGTTTGAGCCGATGACCGTCTCAATAGCCCGCGTCCGGTTCCCGTTCGGGTCGTGGCGGTACTCGGTCAGGCGCAAGAGTCCGTTCGTGGCGTTGCGCCGTTCGACGGTCGTTTGCCGCCCGAGCGCGTCAAGAATGGTAATGGTCTTGTTTGTCAGCGCGTCGGTGACGGTACTCTTGAGGCCGGAGCCGGAGTAATCGTAAACGATCGTCGTCCGGTTCGTGAGGGCGTCGGTCACGGCGACGATGTTGTTCAGCGCGTCGTACTCGCTGACGGTTGTTGCCCCGCCGCTCGCCGCCGTCGGGAACGTGCGGACCAATGTCCGGTTGCCCGCCAAGTCGTAGCCATATTCGGTCTTGAGCAACACGACCGCGCCGGAGCTTTGCACGACCTCAGAAGTCACGCGCCCGAGATTGTCGTAACCGTAAACCGTCGCGCTGTAATCTGTGGCGTTCGTCCCGAACCAGACGCGCCGCTCGCCGACCTGGCTCAAGTCGTTGTAGAGGTATTGCGTCTGCGCCCGCGTTGCCGTCGCGCCGGGGCCGTATTCGTACGTCAGACGGCCCGCCCAGTCATAGGCAAAGCTCGTCGTGTTCGTGTTGGCGTCCGTCAGCGCCGTCACGTTGAACGCGTTGTAAGCGGTCGAGTATCGCGCAAGAAGTGTGCCAGTGTCAGAAGAAACGGACCGATTCGTAACGCGGTCCAGCAAGTCATAATCGTATTCCGTGTAGGAGCCATTCGGGGCGACGGATTCAATGAGTCTTCCCGCCGTGTCGTAGGTGAACGTCTCCTGGGTGTTGTCCGGGTAGTAGGCGGCGGTCCGCTGCTTCCTCGCGTTATAAGCGTAGGTGGTCAAGTTGCTGTTTGCATCCATCAACGCCGCCGTGTTGTCGAAGATGTCGAACCCGGAAAGAATTGTCGGGGCGACGTTGTTGCTCTCCGCCGTCGTGATGATCGGCAAGACAAACGCCGTTCGCCGGTGGAGGTCGTCGTAATAGGAGCGCGTTACCTGGCCGTGCAGGTTGGTCCGGGCAAGCTCATTGCCGTACTCGTCATAGGCAAACGTGTTCGTCAGGACGTTCCCATAGCCGTCCTGCCTGACCGTCGAAATCAGCCGATTCGCATAATCGAAGCTGAATGTCGAAGTGTCCGTAAGGTTGGTGAGCGGCCCGTCAATCGTCGTGAGGTTCCCGTTATTGTCATACGTGTAGGCCGTTCGTCCGCCGTTCGCGTCCACGGCAAGGGTCTGCCGGTTCATCAGGTCATAACCGAACGCCGTCGAGAATTGGAGGCCATTCGTCGAGTTGTACGTCACGACGTTGGTCGGGTTGCCGCGCGCATCGTACGCAAGATCGTGCCGAAGCAAGGTCTGGTCCGAAGCGCCGTTGTAGAACTTGTCGTACACCGTCACCGGCAGACCGTAGGTCGGGACCGCCGCGCCGGGCGTGGTTTCATTGATCCGGCGTTGTGTCACACCGGCAAGGTCGGTCTTGTTGCTCGCCGTCCCGTCGTCGGTGATGCGCTTGGTCAAGACCTGGTTGGCGTTGTATTCGTAGAACTCGCGGCTGTAGATGGAATTGTTGAACGCGTTTGTGTCGCCGTCCGGCTGGCAGAAATAACGCGCCGTCAAGCTGCTGTTTGTGGCTGAGGCGTAGACGAAGCGCAACACGGACGCATTAGGCCGGATGATCGAGGTCATCAGGTTTTGTGCGTCGTTCGTGTTGGCCGGGTTGTAGGTGTATGTGTAGAGCGTCGAGGCCGATTCGCCGTTCAAGGGCAATCCGTTCGTGTCGAATTGCAGCGTCCCGGAGAAGTTTCCGCTCAGATTCCCCGCAATCTTTTCCGAAAGCAGATTGCCCCGGTCGTCATACGTCGCGCCCCAATTGAAGACAACATCGCTCGACGGATTCTCAAGCGCGGTGCGCACGAGGTTGACGCCGTTCCAGTATCGCCGCTCGGTTGCATGGAGGGTGTACGTGAAGTTTGTCCCGTCCATGATCGGATTGCCGTTGCCGTCGCGGGCCTTGGCATAGCGTTCAATGGCCGTTACATGGCGGTTCGTGTCGAACCGGTAAACGGTCTTGTTCTTGAGCGCGTCATAGACTTCCGTGAACCCGCTCCCCGCCGCAGGATCGCCCGAGTTCGTCACTACGGAGTAACTGAACCAGGCGTTTGTGATGAGAGCGGACGGCGAGGTCTGCGTCACCTTCTGCAACTTCACGCGGCCAACGAGGTAATGCCCGTTCGTCAGGACTTCCCCGTCAACCGTTTCGCCGATCTGGAAATACTCGTTTTCCAGAATGCGGTTGTCCGGTTTCTGAACGCGGGTAATCCGATGAGATGAGTAGTTCGTCGGCGTCCCCTGAATCGGGAAATGCTCATAGCTATACGTCACTTCGGTTCCGTCGGGCCGAACGACGCGCGAAAGATCACCGAAATTGTCGTAATAGTAACTGACGGTCCGGCCATCGGAAGCCGTGAGCCGCCAAAGCTTGCTTTCGGCGTTGTACTGAAAAGAAACGGTGTTGAAGACCGTTGCCCCAGTGTTGTCGGTCGCCCGGATCGTTGAGGGCAGGCCGTCCGCTGTGTACGTGAAGCTGATCCGGTTGCCGTTGGGTCTTTGCTCATAAACGAGATAAGGCCGTTTGCGATACGCCGGATCGTTTGTCGCGCCGAATTCCTGCCAGTCGAAGCGGCGGACGGAGCCTTGACCATTGTAGACATAGAACGAGCGATTCGAGGGCACGTATTCAACGCGGTTGTTCATCAGGTTCGCCCGCGCGCCGATGCCGTTTGCATTGATGTTGTTCAAGGGTGCGTTGGAATCGCTTGCTGAAACGCCTGCATTCACCAAAAGCACATTGGCAGGAGTTGAAGTTCTGCGCGAATAGACAACGGCGGAACCATCGGGCTCGGAAACCCGAACTTCGGCATTTGTCGGGAGGGAGACGCCAGCATTCAGATCAAATACCGCATTATTGACGAAGAGATAGTAGTTCCTCGACAAATGCCAGCCTGTACCAAGATCGGAGGGCGCCAGATTTTCAGAACTGAAGCTGCGGCGGATTTCAAATGGGTTGGGAGCCGGAAGTGAGAGGTCTATCTCGTCCACATAGAAATTGCCTTGCACGACGTTGACCGGATCGGCAATGCGGGCTTTGATATCCGCCCAGTCCAGGCCTCGGAAGACATCGAGAATGCCCCGAGTCTTGGCCGACCGCGCCACCTCAAGCGCATTACTCCAGTCGCTCCAGTTGAAATCATAATTTGGATCCAACGGCGAGCCTTGGGCATTCGCCATCATGAGCAGTTGCTCGAAAGTGACTCTGCTGAACGTTGTCGTGTAGACCGGCAAGCCGTTCGTCATGGGAATACTCAGCAAGTCCTCGGTGTTGTCCACTACCAAGATGCTGCTTGGCTCCAAAGCCGTCACGGTCGTGGTCGCTGCCGAGTTCCCATAGGAGGCAACCACATGGTAAACGCTCACTGTGGGGAAGTAGAGCGGCGTCACTTGAACAAGATCGGCGAAGCCGGCGGGTTCTGTCAGAATGATGAAATCGGATTTCGAGAGCGTTGTCCCAACAGCAACAAAAGTGCTGTTTGCCGCGGTTGCGATTGACAACACGGTGATGTCAAGAGGCTCTGTTATTCGAGTCAGGAAGGCATCAGAACCGCCGATATGGGACTGACCACCGAATGCGCCATTCGCGTACCCCGCGACATAGAATTGCCCCGCACCGTCCGAGGCCACGGCATTCCCCATGTCATAGTCGGTGGACCCCCACATCCTGCTCCATTGCCTAGTCCCATCTGCAAGGAACCTTGTCAAGGTGATGTCCCTTTGTCCTGCGTTGGTTTGCCCATCAAATTCCCCATAGCTGTAACCAGCCACCACGATGCCGTCGCTGGAAACGTCTGCTATGCCTTGCGCATCGTCAGGGTCCGTGGAGCCCCATATTCGAGTCCACAGATGCACTCCATTGGAACTGAATTTCGTTACAAAGGGGTCTCCCGCACCGATGTTTGTTGCTCCATGGAAGGCGAATTCGGTACCGCCAGCAACATAAACGCCCCCGTCTTCATCGCAAGCAATACCAAGAGCCTGGTCGTTTGAGACAGAGCCCCATACTCTTGTCCATTGCCAATTGCCGTTGGCATTGTACTTCACAAGGAAGGCATCGCCACTGCCCGCATTTGTCTGCCCATCGAATTCCCCGAACGTCGAACCCGTAATGTAGATATTGCTCTCTCCATCGAAAGCGATGGCCTTGGGATATTCGCTTTGAGATGATCCTCGCAGGCGCGACCATGTGCGCGTACCGGCAGGCGTAAACGTACTTAAGCAGAAGTCATATCCGCCTGAGTTGCTCTGTCCATCGAAACTTCCCCCGGTTTGGCCAACCACGAATACTGCACTCGTGTGGTTCGCAACGACGCCATATCCGTTTTCAGCCGCTGTAGAGCCCCAAAGGCGTGTCCATTGCCATGTGCCCGCTGAATCGTACTTGGTAAGCAACAGATCGCCTCCGGCAAGGTAAGCTTGCCCATGTACTGTCCCCGCAGCATTTCCCGCGATATAGACAGCGCCATCTTCGGAGACCGCAACACCCCTTCCTCTATCCGATCCGGACGACCCCCATATGCGGCTCCAGTTCCGCGTTCCATCCTCAGAGAATTCCGAAAGGAATAGGTCGTAACTCCCTGCATTGCCCTGTCCATCGAACGATCCAGCTGTGTACCCGGCAACAAAGATGCTTGTACCGAAGGTTGCGACGCCTTCGGCCGTGTCGCTGCTGGCAGAACCCCAGATTCTTGACCAGTCTATCGTCACGTCCTCCGTTCCCCGCAAGAAAATACCGTCCGATTTCGAGTCGGCTGGGTGGCTCCCTGCGGTATCGGGCTCTGACAACGCAGAAGTGGATGCCGACGGTCGTCGGGGGTGTGCCAATGGCACAACAAACTCGATGTCGGTCATCCCGTGAGAAAACCCTCGAATGTTTGCTTGCGTATCACCTGCATCATAAATCCATTCCATTCGCTTTACCCCCGACGCACGGGGCCGTGCATCCATCTCGGATGGAAGGGATGACGCCGACCTCCGGAAGGAACAGAGAATATTCCCTCCCTCGCCCAGGACGAACAGATCAGCAGACTCAGCCCCGATATCGAGGTGGAGAACAAAAGGTGTTTCCTCTTCCGTGGCGGGGAGAACCGAAAGAAGCTGCACGGTTTGGCCGCCCAATAGAGGCTTGTTGGAAATCCGGGAGTCAGGCAAACGCCATCGCGTAATCAGCCAGTCACCAGAGAGGACCCACTCCGTGAGCGCCATCGCTACATCCTTCGGCTTTTCCTCGCTCGCAAACGATCCTTGCACAGGAACGGGAAGCAGGATCGCACACAAAGAAACTGCGCACACGATTTGCCTGAGATACGAACCCAGACAATACCCCCCTCCGTGCTTTCCCCTCGTTGACAGTTCTTGTCCCTTGTTTGTCTTTGCGCTTGGCATTGTCATCCCCCTTATTTCGCTCTCGGCCTCATGATGAAAAGTTGCGGGCGTCCGTCGAGCAGGTCTTGCAGGCCCTGTCGGTCAATTTCGTCGAGCACCCCGTCGGAATTCAGGTCGGCTTGCGCAAACGTGACCGGCGTCTCGTTGTACGTGCCCTGCGCGAGGATGTTGTCGAGCGCCGTCAGGTCGGCGGCGGAAAGGACGCCGTCGCCGTTCACGTCGCCCTTGATAATCGTCGCGCCGTAGGTGTCCCAGCCGTCCGGCACTCCGTTGGTGTTGCTGTCGTAGTTGTTAGGCGAGGTGCCGTTCAGGTATTCTTGGAAGTTGCTCAATCCGTCCTCGTCCAAGTCCAGCACTGCGTCGTCTGGATCGTCTGGCGAGAGGCCATGAGCGACCTCCCACCAGTCGGGAATGCCATCGCCGTCCGAGTCCATTGCGATGGTAACATCAATCCCCGTTACGCGGTTGCTGACTGGAATCGCGCTCGATGCGTGCTCCCCTGCTGGCTCCAGGTCCGTATAGGCCCCGTTTGTATCCACATCAATGAACGCCCGAATCCAGTAGTTCGAGGCGGGCAGTCCGGTGATCGAGAAAGGCGCGGGAAACGTTACGTAGACAACTCCACCGGTCAATGGGTCTCCCTCCTGCACCCATGGTATCACATACTGGTAGGCGGTATCCCAACCGTTCGAAGTTGTCACAGCGATAACATGAATGTCGCCGGTCTCGTTGCCGGTGTAATCAATCGTTCCCCAAACGCTCGGTTGGTCCTGCATCGTGATGTTGATGCCGGAAACGTCGGTCGTCACCGTCAGCGCCGCATTGCTGTAGATGCCCCAAGGCTCCCACTCATCCCGCGAGTAACTTGTGTTCACGTCACGAAACGCCTTGAACCAGTAGCTTTGATTGTTGCCGATATCGTTGGAGTACGCGCCGGGGCCGGGTAACGGAACGGACTGCGCAATGGACCAGCCGTCCGAATCTGTCGCGCTGAGAACGTAGATCGTGCCCGTTTCGATGCCGGTGTAACTCACGATGCCCGACACACGGACCGGCCGGGAGTTCGAATCGGTGTGGTCGGTCTTGTAGACCATGATTTCGCGGGCATCGGCGTAGCCGTCGCCATCGGTGTCCATGTCGGCGTTGCCCGCCGCGTAGAACCGGACCGGCGGGCCGCTCGCCACCCAATAGTTGGTGTCCACCCAGGTGATTTCGTTCGTGCCGGCAGTGGAAAGTTCCTTCTTCGCAAACGTCCAGACGTATTGCATCAGGTCGTTGCAGGTAAACACGTCCAGGCGGTTCGTGAAGTCGTTCGGGTAGCCGATGACCAGACGAATCCCGCCGTTCGTCCGCCCTATCACTTCAAAGACAATGTTGCTGTCCGCTTCGCCGGACCGCAGGAGCGTGAAGCCGCCGCCATCAAGAGCGGCGGCGAGCGCGGCTTCCTCCGCGATGCGCTCGGACACATAGAGGTACGGCTCGACGTACTCGGTCGGAATCAACTTCGCCGAAATCTGAATACGGGCAGGATCGTAAAGGCTCTGCCAGTAGGAAATCTGATTGAATGAATAGCGTCCCGCGTACAGGCTCGGGAAGATGGAGCGGAGATAGGAAAACGGATCGTAGTCAAACGGCGGGGCGAGGGTGAACAGCTTCTCGCCCTTCGCGTTCAGGAATACCGTTTCGCGCGTGAACGGGTCTTCGAGGATCGTAACCGAGTAGACGGGGACGCTGTTTTCATACTCCAAGACGAGATTCTTGCTGAATTCGGGCGGGAAGCTTTTCCACGAAAACGGGAGGACTGTTGGATAACCCGCCTGGCGAAGAACAAAGTCGGGATCGGGCGGCGTAATAGGCAGGAAGAAGTCCTGCTGCTCGGTGAAGAACTCCTCCAAGTCATGGACATCTGCAACCTCCCGGGACATCAAGTCTCTGTAGATTGTTGGATCAATGGCGGGTCCTTCTACCTGCGTGCCATTCACTGCGAGAACCGCCAAGCTGTACGTCAAGACAACAAGCGCCAACTCGGCTCTAACGATGCTGGATTGATTCATCATTCACCCCTTCCGTGTGCTCTGTCGGAACCTTCCGCTTTGTGTCCACGCCAAAAAAAAGAGGCGCGAACTCCAAGCTCATGCCTCGACTGAGGGACCGCGAAGCCCCACCTTCTGAAACACAAGACAGGGAGCCGCGCCCCATATGGGGCGCATCTCCACAGCCTCGTTTCAGAAGGAGAAATTTCGCGGTTTTCAGTCGAAACGACTACTGCGTAAATGCAAAGATCACTTTCTCAAAGAACATATTCCGAAGATACGACTCTCGGAATTCTCTTCGTATTGTGCAGAAGGAACTAAGAATGGCCAGACATTTTTTTGGCCCTGCGTTTCCCGGACTGTGGCCGGAAGGGACCCGTCAAGGAGGATCGCATCCCGCGAAGCGGGAGCGAAGTATCCTTGACGGGAGGGAGGCCACGGTACAATTGGGCTTCTGGTTTGCGGACGAAGTTCCCTTCGCCGCAAACCGATAGAAGCCGTCTTGAGCGCGCGGGATTTCTTCGGGGTGGGCATCCCGCGCGCAAGGGTCCGGTGGGTGGTCTTGAAAGAGTGGAGCGGGCACGCCCCGGAACTGCCGTAGCAGACGCCTCGCGCAGGCCAACGAGAAAACGGATTCCGATGAAATCGGAAAGCGCCACAGCGCCGAACCCGGCAGCGGGTTCGGCGTACTTGGCGCGGCCGTTTTCGGTTGGCCGAGCAAGGTCAGCGGATGCTTAGGCAGAGAGGGGGCGTGACTGCGAAGCGATGGGCAAAAGGGGTCTGCTTGATAGATGTTGTTCGGAGATTGTGAAGACAATCCGCGAAGGGCGAAGCCCGACCGCCAGTGAGGACAAGGCCGAAGGCCGCCGCCGCAACGGTGCCGGGCGCATTTCGCTCCTAATGCGCCCGGCAGGCTTCTTGCCGCCGGACGTTGGCAAATGGCCCCGATGATTTGGCGTAGACAAACACGCGGGGCGAATTGCCCGGCGGCTCCGTGGGGGCCGCATTTGAAGTGATCGTCGCCGGTGGAGGTGAACGAACGAAAAGGCGTCACGCCTTTTCGTGGAGTGAACAGAGCCGAAGAAACCGGCACTTGAAATGCGGCAGGGTGGAGAGCGCCGCGTGAAGCGCGACGTTCAGGAGCGCAAGCGGCGCGATTGAGCAAACGGCGTTTCCGTTCAGGAAACGCGATTTGCGCTCTAAGCAAAGACCGGTAGGTCTGAGCGCTCCTGAGCGGCGGCGTCAGTGCGAAGCACTGAATGGAGCGAAACGGCTTCTGCCGCTACCGCATTCCTTTTTTTCGCGCGCGTGCCGAGGCCGCCCCGTTTCGGGGCGGCAAAGAAGAACGGCAGAAGGCGGAGAGCGGAAGAGAGGATGGAGGGCG
>Ga0334890_1000958_pt1 | contig 43865 bp, 26 predicted proteins | sample GraSluR1_MG_3_FD_207220 | JGI IMG/M metagenome (GOLD analysis project Ga0334890, IMG submission 207220) | Sludge microbial communities from methane-producing bioreactor in Wageningen University, Netherlands - Granular Sludge_31_08-R1 | ecosystem: Engineered > Bioreactor > Anaerobic >... | reverse complement strand
CACATCTGTATCACAATCTTTTCTCCTATTGAAAAAAAGATGTGGGTTTCAATCTCGGCCCAAATGTGGACCGCTTGTTACTTGGAAACTTCTTTTGGAAGTAGGCGGAATATTTACTTTTCAAGGTGTTAGTGTATTCAATTTAATCAATATAACCAAAATAATCCCTCATCCAGAACCTTTCTGGATTTTGAGGGCAAAAGATACTCTAACATAGCAATAGTTGAAAGTCAACAGAGTTAAAAGGAAAAAATTATGACTATCCTGAAAATACCTAAATAAGTGAAAAGTAATCAAATAAAAATGAGAAAGAAAGAATTCAACAATTCCCTTCCGCTGGAGGGGAATTGTTGAAAAAGCATTTAATATTCAATTTTTTAATTCCGCTCTTGAGAGCTTTCTTTCTTTTTCCTCTCCTATCAGGGGAAAAGGAGCAATTGGAGGAAATTTATAGCAAGTATGAGCTTAAGACTCGAACATAATTAGCTCGTTCGAACCGTTCTGGATCTTTTACCGATTTTTGACTCATACTTCCCTGCATTTGTTGAATTGATTGATACTCATGTTCTTCCATCCAAGCCACCAGGTCATTAAGAATGGATTCTAAATAAGGAATACCCTTTTCGAACAAAACTGATGTCATCATAGCAACTTTGGCGCCGGACATCATTGCCTTAAGGACATCAACGTGAGAATGAATGCCACCCGTTATTGCCAAATCGGCTTTGATGTGGTTGTATAAAATTGCTACCCAGCGGAGCCGGAGACGTAGTGACTCGGAACGGCTAAAATTTAAATTAGGGACTACTTCTAATTTTTCGATATCAAAATCAGGTTGATAGAAACGATTGAAAAGCACTAATCCATTGACTCCAGCTGATTCAATTTTTTTTGCCATGTTACCCATAGAACTAAAATAAGGACCGATCTTCACTGCCAAAGGAAATCTGGTGTTAGATCGCACCGATTTGATTAAATCGATGTAATTTTTTTCCACCATGTCTCCAGTATTCTCAAAATGAGTGGGGAGATAGTAGACGTTCAGTTCCAACGCATCAGCTCCGGCATCTTCGATTTGTTTGGCAAACTTGACCCAAGAGCCCTCGGTAGTCCCATTGAGACTGGCAATGAGAGGAATGTTTAGAGCTTTTTTAGCTTTTTGGATATATTCCAGATAGAGCTCCGGTCCCAAGTTGTAATGATTAAGATCGGGGAAATAAGTAATCGATTCTGCATAGCTTTCGGTTCCACGGTTAAGGCTTCTATCGAGCTCTAGAGATTCCAGGGTGAGCTGTTCTTCAAAAAGAGAATGGAGAACAATGGCTCCAGCCCCTTTTTCTTGCATGAGTTTTAGATTTTCTATTTTTTCACTCAAAGGAGATGCTGAAACGACTAATGGATTTTTTAGAGTAAAACCCAGATAAGAGGTTGAAAGATCGATCATTGAAGACCACCTTCCTTCTAATTTTCAAAGACTATTTAAAAATTTTTTATAAAAATACTGAAAATAATCACAACAATATCCGATTATTAATTATTTAAAACCCTTCTTTTTAGCTTTTATTTCGTTTAATTTTTTCTAATTGATCGAGAATTTAATTATGGGACTTTGTGCCGGAGAATAAATATTTCTGATTACCTAATAATTTAATAGGCATAAGGAGTGAATTAATGATGATGCGACTGGATAAATCCCTTAAATTTTTTTAGTAGGATGGGGAGAATGTTTTGAGACATGAGAAACCCGTCTTTTAAATGTTTTTTTAAAACCTACATGAAAAAAATCTTTACTGAGTTGTAAGCAGAGAGAAGCGGGGAGAAAAGGATAAAAAAATAATAGATAGAATCCACCGGGACCGGAAAAACCCCCTAGGATGTCGCCATTGACGGTTAAATTTTACCAGTTTCATAGTTATTCTTTTCATATCGAATCTGAAAAAAAGAGCGGTAAGGTACCTTACCGCTCTTTTTAGTGTGTGCTAATTATCCTTTGTTTTCTGGTTCCATTGCTGCTAAATGTTGATACATTTTCCAACGAGCAGCAACATCCTCTTCTGCTAAGGCAAGAAGCTTCTGAGCTTGTTCTGGGTTGCTTAGTTTGAGCATAGAATAACGAGTTTCGTTATAAATATACTGGTCAAGAGGGAGGCTTGGAGCTTTGGAATCGATTTGGAGTGGATTCTTATTATCTTTTGCTAAATTGGGATTGTAACGAATAAGAGGCCAATAGCCTGATAGAACGGCTTTTTTCTGTTGCTCCATGCCGTGGACTAAATCAAAACCGTGGTTTATGCAGTGGCAATAGGCTATTATGATTGATGGTCCATCATAAGCTTCGGCTTCAAGAAAAGCTTTAATGGTTTGAATATCGTCGGCGCCCATTGCTACTCGGGCAATATAGATATTCCCATAGGGAATTGTCATTAAAGCCAGATCCTTTTTGCGCAAATCTTTTCCACCAGCAGCAAATTTCGCTACTGCTCCTCGAGGAGTGGATTTTGACATTTGTCCACCAGTATTAGAATAAACCTCGGTATCCAAAACAAGAACGTTGACATTTCGGCCAGAAGCTAACACATGGTCTAATCCACCATAACCGATATCATATGCCCAACCATCTCCGCCTAAAATCCAAACGCTTTTCTTGACCAAAGAATCAGCTATGGTCAGCAAACGTTTTGCCTCAGAGGTGTTAAGATCTGATAGCTTGGACTTGAGCTGGCTTACTAGTTCCCGCATGGTTTTTATGCCTGCTTCAGTTGATTGATCGGTAGAAAGAATTGCATCAACTAAAACAGAACCGACTTGAGAAGCCATATTGCTAAGAATTTCTTTGGCAAACTCAGCTTGTTTATCAAGAGCTAATCGCATACCAAGCCCAAACTCAGCATTGTCTTCGAAGAGTGAGTTTGACCAAGCAGGACCTCGACCATCGTTGTTGTATGCCCAAGGAGTTGTAGGAAGGTTTCCTCCATAAATAGAGCTACACCCAGTGGCATTGGCGATAATTGCTCGATCCCCAAAGAACTGACTCAAGAGTTTAACGTAAGGAGTTTCACCACAACCAGCACAAGCACCGGAAAATTCAAAAAGTGGCCGCAGCAACATAACATCCCGAGTACGGCTCAGATTAAGCTTGGCTCGTTCGGGGTCGGGGATGCTCATGAAAAATTTCCAATTCTCGGTTTCTTGTTGGCGAAGTGGGATTTGGGGAGCAAAATTAATCGCTTTTAAGCTGGTATCTTTTTTATTTTTTGCTGGGCACGCTTTTATGCAAGCCCCACAACCAGTACAATCCTCTGGAGAAATTTGGATGGTGAAGGCGTAGTTAGGAAACTCTTTCCAACGAGCTGCAGTTCGTTTGAAAGTCGGAGGAAGTTCGCCAGCTTTTTCCGTATCGTATATTTTTCCTCGGATAACAGCGTGAGGGCAAACTAAAGTACATTTACCACATTGAATACAGACTTCTGGATCCCACACCGGAATTTGGAGAGCAATATTTCTTCTTTCCCATTGGGTGGTTGCACTGGGGAAGGTTCCATCGATAGGCAATGCGCTTACCGGAAGACTATCGCCTTCATTAGCAATAATTTTGGCAGTCACTTCCTGAACGAATTCAGGGGCTTCGAGAGGAACGGAACGACGCATTTCAAATTGGCTATTAGCAGAAGAAGGAACTTTAACCTCATGAAGGTGTCCCAGCGCAGCATCGACAGCGGCGAAGTTTTTCTTTACCACTGCCTCACCTCTCTTACCGTAAGTTTTTTCAATTGATTCCTTTATTTTTTGAATAGCTAAGTCTCGAGGTAAAACACCACTAATAGCAAAAAAACAGGTTTGAAGAATGGTGTTTATTCTTCCACCCATTCCGGTTTCTTGAGCGACTTTATAGCCATCGATCACAAAAAAGCGAAGCTTTTTATTGATAATTTGTTCCTGAACTTTTTTAGGGAGATGTTCCCAGGTTTTATCGGCTCCATAGGGACTATTGAGTAGAAAAATCGATCCTTCTTCAGCATTTTTCAACATATCGAATCGCTCTAAGAATGGGAATTGATGGCAAGCGATGAAATTAGCTCGATTAATCAGATAAGGAGCATGAATCGGTTTAGGTCCAAAGCGGAGATGGGATACGGTTACAGCTCCAGCTTTCTTGGAATCGTAAACAAAGTATCCCTGAGCATAGTTTTCAGTCTCTAATCCGATAATTTTCACCGAATTCTTGTTAGCGCCAACAGTTCCATCAGATCCTAATCCGTAGAAAAGAGCTCGAACGGTTTTGGGATCCTCGGTTGAGAAAGATGGGTCGTATTCAAGACTGGTATGGGTGACATCATCTTTGATTCCTACAGTAAAATGATTTTTAGGGTCGGCCTTTTTGGCTTCGTCAAATACCGCTTTAACCATAGCGGGGGTAAATTCTTTGGATGAAAGCCCATAACGTCCTCCGAGAACTCGAGGTTTATGAGATTGAGAAAGCATCCCTTTCTCCACTGCTTCTTCGATAGCTGTCTTTACATCGATGTACATTGGTTCACCCACCGCTCCTGGTTCTTTGGTTCGGTCAAGCACGACAATGGTTTGAACGGTTTTAGGAAGAGCAGCAATAAAATGTTCTACTGAGAAGGGACGGTAAAGTCGAGTTTTGATTAAGCCTAATTTAGCCCCGCGCTCATTCAGGTAATCGACCGTTTCTTGGGTTGTTTCGGCTCCTGATCCCATAATCACAATAACCGATTCAGCGTCCGGAACTCCATGGTAATCGAAAAGTCGATACTTTCTTCCAACTAGTTTTTCAAACTTTTCCATAACTTTTACGACAACACTCGGGCAGTTAAGATAATAAGGATTACATGCTTCACGGGCTTGAAAGAAAACATCAGGGTTTTGAGCGGTACCCCGAATAAACGGACGATCGGGAGAAAGCTTCCGGTTTCGGAAGTCTTCAACCAACCGGTCATCAATCATTGCTTTCATATCATCAATAGATAAAAGTTCAACTTTGGCAACCTCGGAGGAGGTTCGGAACCCGTCAAAGAAATGAAGAAAAGGAACCCGTGACTCTAAAGTTGCAGCTTGGGCTATTAGGGCTAAATCCATTGCTTCTTGAGGAGAATTTGAAGACAATAAGGCAAAACCAGTTTCCCTGGTAGCCATAACATCACTATGATCTCCAAAAATAGATAAAGCATGAGTAGCTACGGTACGAGCAGCAACGTTGATAAGTGCCGGTGTAAGCTCTCCAGCGATTTTGTACATGTTGGGAATCATTAATAATAACCCTTGAGAGGCGGTGAAGGTTGTGCTTAAAGCCCCGGCTTGAAGCGAACCATGAAGTGCTCCCGCTGCCCCTCCTTCGCTCTGCATTTCAATTACTTGAGGAACAGTTCCCCAGATATTAGGCTTATTCTCAGCTGCCCATTGATCGGCTAATTCTCCCATTGTTGAAGATGGGGTGATGGGATAAATAGCGATTACTTCGTTGATATGGTATGCTGAATAAGTCGTCGCTTCGTTCCCATCGATCATGACCAATTCTCGTGTCATATCTTATCTCACCTTTCTTATTGGATTATTTCCCAATTCGTTTTATAGGTAAAAAACATTTTTCACGTGAAAATTATTGTAACATTATTATTGTGGTCTCATCAAAATATTGAAAATCAAGTATCTATGTGAACATCCCTTCTTCCTTCAAAAGCTTGAGTTAGGGTAATTTCATCAGCGAACTCCATATCCCCACCTAAGGGTAACCCACGAGCAATCATCGTGACTCGAATCGAAAAAGAACGGAGTTTACGGGCAATGAAATAGGCAGTTGCTTCACCGTCAAGAGAAGGATTGGTGGCTAAAATTACTTCTTTAAATTTTTCAGTTTCAATCCGTTTCATGAGTTGGTTGATGGTCAAATCTTCTGGACCGACACCTGAAAGAGGAGAAAGCACACCCTGGAGAACATGATAGAGACCACGATAACCAGTTTTTTCAATAGAAAGAACATCCTGAGGTCGTTCAACAACGCAAAGTATGGTTGATTCCCGGGTAGAATCCTGACATATAGAACAAAGTTCATTTTCTGTATAAAAACCGCAACGAGAACAAAAGTGAATTTTTTGTTTCACCTCAGTAAGGGAATTAATCAACCCCTCTATCTCATCCGGTAATGATTTTATTAGAAAAAAAGATAACCTTTGAGCGGTTTTGGGGCCTACGCCAGGGAGACGCGAAAATGAGGCGATTAAATTTTTTAATGCCTCTGGATAAGAATCACTCAAACAACTTCCACCTCACATATAGTTAATTGCTTAACAACTTCCACCTCAAAATCTTTAATCCACCCCGATATCCCTCCTCTGTGGGAAAAAAGACCTAAGGGGAGATAACTCGAGAGGGTGAGGGGGCGAAAGAAAAAGCAAAAACTTTCCAGAAAAGAATAATCCACCCCTACACTTTCACATCAACCCAGGGAGATTAAATCCTCCGGTAATTTTCGCCATTTCTTCTTGAGCCATCTCTCGAGAACGATTGAGAGCTTCATTAACGGCAGCCAAAACTAAATCTTGAAGCATTTCAATGTCATTTTCTTCTAACAGCGAAGGCTCAATTTTTATTTCAAGAATTTCTTGTTGACCATTACAAATTACTTTAACCATTCCGCCCCCGCTGGATGCTTCAACTTGTTTGGTTTTTAGTTCTTCTTGCAATTTCGCCATTTTAGCCTGCATTTTCTGGGCTTCCTTCATCAGATTTTTCAAAGTCAGTCTCCTCCCATCCGATTCTTAAATGATCATCAATGGCCGAATATTCAACAACCAAGCCGCCAAAAATCTCGACCGCGGCTAAAAAGGGTTTTACCTGATTATTATTGTTATCAGCTTTATTAATTAAAATTTTATCATTATTATAATTATTTGGAACTACATGATCAGTTTCATCGCTTGGTATTTGCTCTGATTCATCAGAATTATTCGAACTATCAATAACACACTCCAGTTGGCATTTTTTGCCTCTGATTTCCTGGAGAACATCGATAATTATCTGGAAGTTTTCCTTTCTTTCTACACTTTCTTTGTGAAATCGGTTATTTGGTCCAAACGCTAAAATTAACTTGGAATTGCTGTCCTCCCGCAACTCAGCTTCTTGCAAAAAAGCATAAAGAGATATCTTTCTTTTTTTTAAGCGCTGTAAAATAGTTTGCCATTCATCATCGAATGCATTGACAGATTGGGTATTCGTTAACGATGAGTAAGAAATCGGACTTTTCTTATTAGGAACGGACATCTCCTTGGCAAGAGCTCTTTCAGGAGAAGTGGTTAAATCCATTGACTTTTGTTGGTTCGCCAGAAGATCTATTATATCTAATAGGGCCAATTCAAGCAATATTTGCGGATGAGAAGACCGTCTTATTTCTAATTCCAATCCCTGGAGGCGTTGCAAGATTTTTCTTAAGGCAAGTACTGGATGGGGACTGACCATTTCTTGCAAAATTTGAATCCTTTGGGGAGCAATGCCTGATGGAGACGGGGATTCAATGAGAGATAGAATGAGGAGAGAATGAAAATACTGACTTAGAGAACGAGCGATGTCTTCAGGCTCTAATCCCCTCAAAATCCACTCGTTTGTTTTTAGCAACACCATACCGCAGTCTCCTTTACTAAGAAGAACAAACAAAGCATCGAGATCGGATTGGTCAACTTCTCTCAAAACTAAAGTAGCATGTTCATAAGTAATTCTTTTTTCTTCCCAGGACATAAGTTGTTCTAGGAAGCTTACTGCATCACGGAGCGAACCAGCAGATTTTTGGGCTATTAGGTATAAAGCTGCCTCTTCAATTGAAAAGCCTTCTTGATTGGTAATTTTGCTAAGATGCTGAACCATGGCTTCATTTTCGATAGAATTGAAGTTTATTCGAAGACATCGAGATAAGATAGTGTCAGGTAGGCGATGAGGTTCAGTGGTAGCCAAAATAAAAATGGCATGAGCGGGAGGTTCTTCCAAGGTTTTCAATAAGGCATTGAATGCTTCAGTGGTAAGCATGTGCACTTCGTCTATTATGTAAACCTTAAAACGTGATTCGATTGGAGAATATTTTACTTTTTCCCTTAAATCTCGAATATCATCAATCCCACGATGAGAAGCGGCATCGATTTCTATACAATCGAGGGAATTTCCTTCTATGATGCGAATACAGGAAGAGCATACCCCGCATGGTTGAGCCGTAATACCCTGAGCACAATTTACTGAACGAGCCAGAATACGAGCGGTTGTAGTCTTCCCCACACCTCGGGGGCCACAAAACAAGTACGCGTGATTTATCTGGCCGCTTTTTAGGGCGTTGGTTAACAATCGAGAAGCGACCTCTTGCCCGACAATCTCTTCGAAAACCTGAGGACGCCATTTGCGATAAAGGGAACGGTAGGTCAATTGGTTCTACACCTTCAATAAAAAGATACCATCAGATCCCTCTTGAGAGGGATGTCGCGGATAGACGGTGTGGATTAAATAAAAAAACAAAATCCAACGAAATTCATTGCCTCCAACCGTGCACCGAAATTCGATATTTCCTCCCGGCTGTATCCAAGACAGTTAACTCAAATCAGGCACTCTCACGGCACCCAAAGAGCCCCACGTACCGTTGCTTCCTCCCGGACCTGGCGGGGTTTATGGGGATTTGTCGCGTAAGACCCAATCTTCAACGCCACTTTTCTTGGCCGACACCAAAAGAAAAATACCTGGTTTCGGAATTCGACCCTGCTGTAGCGGATTGCAGGTACAGGGCACCGCTAACTCCCCATCTAGCACGATTAGAGGCATAACTCTGGCGGAGAGGGTGGGATTTGAACCCACGAGACAAGTTCTACACCTGCCTACTCGCTCTCCAGGCGAGCGCTTTCGTCCACTCAGCCACCTCTCCAAATATACTCAGCCTCACAACTTCCGAAAACATTATATAAATGACTGCCTCATTTTACAAGTGTAGGATTTAAGGAAGAGATAAATCTCTTATGTATCTATTTACGAGCATGATAAATGTAACTTCGTTTAAATTAAAAAAAGTGAGGGGGTTTATTTCTTTTCATTGATTGATGAGATTTCACCCATTAAGAGAAGATTCCAAGAGATATACTTTTCTCATTTTTTTAATTACTTTTTAATTTATTGCTATATTTTCAGGATAGACACTCATGCTGCCTCGTAGCACCAGATGGGGATGTAAACCAAGATTCGACATGCCATGGCATGTCGCTACATTAAACGAACGCAATAAATTGTTGTCCCTACATTTTTAAATCTTTTAATGTGGTTTGTTTTACCAAACCACATTAATCTACGTCATTGCGAGGAACGTAGTGACGTGGCAATCTCATTTAGCCATTCTTTTTTCGCCCCCTCTCCCCCTCAGTCTTTTTTAATGGGAGAAGGTGAGGATGAGGGTGAAAGCCCGGAATGAGGCCCTGGTTAGTTGCTCAATATGAGTTACCTATAAAAAATCATTCCAGTATTTTCAGGATAGAGGTGATAAAAATATCACTCTTTTACTCATCTGGAAACAACGCTCGAATGATTACACGATTGGGAAGACAAGCAATAAACCCTCCATTATCCGGTATTTTTCCCATATGAATACATATCTTATCAAGGCAGGGAGAGCTAGATACCCACACCTTTCCCTGATGGATGTGGACTTCAGTATTTCCCAGGGGCCCTTCAATCATAAGAACACTGTTGGTTGTATTATCCACCAGTATTTCTTGTTGGTTTTTAAAGTCTTTAATAACTAACTGATAAGATTCAATTGTCTTGAAGCGGGAATAAAAAAAAACTATCATGCCAACCAGAGCGATACCTAACAACAGCAGAACGAGAAAGCGGTTTTTCCAAGAAGGCTTCAAGAGCGTTAAAATCTCCCCAACTCACCGGCCATAAAATGGTCAAGGACTACCGAGGCAGCTCCCAACAAACGAATATCATCTCCCCATTGGGAATAATGGATATTTGGGGTGATATAATCACGGTACAATAAACGTTCTTCAATTCCACGTTTTATTGGTTCTTCTATAAATTCCTTTGCTAAAGCAGCTTCTCCACCGATGACAACTACTTCGGGATCAAAAACGTTGAGAATATTGACAATCCCAACACCGATGTATTGACCGAGCTGTTTTAAGATATTCTGACAGGTTATATCGTTTTCTTGGGCTCCCTCGATAAGGTGGTGAAATTTAAGTTCATCCCGCTTTTCGGTAAGAAGCTGGTGAAGGAATTGACTTTCGCCAAACCAAGCGGCTTCACGGGCTTTTTCTAAAATTTTTTCCGTGTTACAATACATTTCTAAACAGCCTTGATTTCCACAAACACACCGAGGCCCAAAAATATTAACACTGGTGTGACCAATTTCACCAGCTTTTTTATTTTTACCCTCATATAGTTTTCCATCGATTAAGATGCCGGCGCCAACTCCTTCCCCGGCCATAAAATAAACCACATTGGGTATTTCTTTGGCTACTCCATTCCAGGTTTCATGTAGACAGGCTGCATCAGCGTTGTTGGCCATGAAGATAGGTAAATCATATTCTTTGAGATGAGAACGAAGATCAAGAGATTTATGGTTTAAAAAAATTGGATGAGCAAGAATGGTATAGGTCTCGGCTTCTACTGGACCAGGTACACTTACCCCAATACCCAAAATCAATCGAAGAGACTGGGTTGCATATTCGAGGACGTGAATAAATTCTTTTTGCAGTTCAAGGAGAGCAATTTCAGTATTTTCTTGAAGTTCATAATCAGAATCACGACGAAATAAAATATTTGGAGTCAAATCGGTGAGAGCCACGGAAAAACCATGCCGACTAAAACTAATAGCAATGGTATAAAAGGCCCTATTATTAAACGAAAGCAAGATTGGCTTCCGGCCGGCCTTGGTATCGGAAGTCCCTACTTCTTGGAGTAGATTGGAGGCGATTAATTCGTTAACGATATTGGTAATGGTCGGTTGAGTAAGACCGGTGATACGGGCTAATTCGATTCGGGATAAAAGCCCTCTTTTTTTAACCAGGCTTAACACTAACGCCCGATTTTTTACTTTAACATCGGTAAGGTTATCCCCGATTCTCTGTTCGTTCATGGCTTCCTCATAGAAAATAACTAACTATTAATTCCTTTATAGTCTTGATTATATATATCAAGGATAGTTTTGCAACTAAAATCTATTTTACTTTTAAGGACTTAATTTTTATAAATTAAATCCTTATGCAATCTATTATATACTATTCAAGGAATTTTCTGATGATTTAAGCAGTATTTTGTGATATTTTAAAAAAAATCCATTGTGATAGAATAAATTAAAAAGGCTTCAAAGTTCTTTTTCAAATATTGACTATTACTGGAAAGATCTCAATACCACCTTTAAAATACAAGCTGGGGATAAAAATGCACCTTCTCATCCTAATCTTTCCAATGATGATGTGGAAGGGGATAATTTCTAAGAAAATTTAATAGTTCTTCTCGCTTTATGGGAAATGGCGAGGATGAGGGTGAAATATAAAATCGTTATGATTTTTACCGAAAAAAGAAATTTATAGGACTTTAATAATCATAAAGGATGAACATGTTTATTGTAAGAATTTATGGAAATTTCACGATAGACGAAGACAATTTATTTGAAAGAAAGTCAGCTTTTTAAGTAATAATCAAAGATAATGATTTGAGGTGATTTAAAACTATATATAAATTAACCACGAGAAATCTTCATCAAAGAAACTTATCTAAACATGAATAGAGGCTGAGAAGTCCGGTACCTTTTACCGGACGACGTGAAAATCTCGTTTTTTTAAAATAGTTATGAATTAAAAATAAAAAGATGAGATACTTACGGCTTCGAAAAGCGAAGCCTCAGGATGATTCCTTCGGTGTCAAATGAGATCATCACGTGGAAAGGCATCCCTCAGGATAGCGTCGTTTTTGCTCTTTCCTTTATTTTCAGATTAAACACTCATGCCACATTGTGGAATTAGATAACAGTTAAAACAATGATAAAAATTAACCCACTCTTATGCTCTGATCTTCCCCAGATTTTGTAAAGATTGATAGAAGAGAATATAATAAATCGGGAGAAGATCAGATAGGATGGATCTGGATTTACCAAATATTGTATTTTCAGGATAGAAAAGCGATTTGGGAGGTTAACATGGAAGACGAGTCACGTTTTCGCAGCAGATTGCGGTGGCTTTATCCAGGAATGAAGGTTAAAAGATGGCTATTTGTAGCGATAATAGGGGTTATATTTATCTCGATAGGATTAAGTCTTATCGTATCAACTCCTTACTTTAGGGGTATCTATCGAACCTGGAGTTCTATTGTATATCAACTAGTAAGAAATTACTGGTTATCAGTAAGTTTTGGAATTATTTGGTTAGCGGTGGGAATATTTTTCATTGTTTATGGGCTTCAACACATGAACCGTTCCATTTTTAGCGTAATAATGCCCACCCCCGAAGATGATGTAGCCAAAAAGATATTTCAAAAAAGACAACTTGAGCGAGGGCCGAACGTAGTGGCTATTGGCGGAGGACATGGATTACACGTTTTTTTACAAGGAATAAAAAAATATACTTCTAATACCACGGCGATTGTAACGGTTTTCGATGATGGTGGGAGCTCTGGTTTGCTTCGCCAAGAAATGGGAGTGCTTCCTCCAGGGGATATTCGTAATTGTCTCATTGCCCTTGCCGATACTGAGCCTTTGATGGCCAAGCTTTTTCAACATCGTTTTGAAAATGATAGTACCCTCCACGGACATAATTTTGGTAATTTGTTTATTACCGCTCTTACTCAAGTAACCGGAGATTTTCAAAAAGCAATTGGAGAATCAAGCAAGGTTTTAGCAGTGAGGGGTCGGGTTCTTCCTACCACACTTCTTAACGTTGTTTTAAAAGCTGAGTGCGATGATGGGAATATTATTAGTGGTGAATCAAATGTCGGTGTTTGTGGAAAAAGAATTAAAAAAATATTCCTCGATCCAGAACAAGTAGTATCTACTCCAGAAGTCATTAAAGCTATCTATGAAGCCGACATTATTGTTTTAGGACCCGGCAGCCTTTATACGAGCGTTTTGTGCAACTTAGCAGTAGATGAAGTGAGAGAAGCGGTTTTGCATTCCCCCGCTCCGGTTGTTTTTGTTTGTAATGTGACAACCCAACCGGGTGAAACTGACCATTATAAGTTTGCTGATCATTTGAATGCAATATTTCAATTTATTCCACCAGAACGATTAAATTATATTTTAGTCAACAATGAAAAACCCGACTCTGATAGGATGGATGAACTGAATCAGAGGGGAATAGACATGGTTAACATTGCAGAAATCAACACCTATGATTCAATAAAAATTTATGAAGCCCCCTTACTATCCTTTGAACAACCAACACGTCATGATTCGAATAAGTTAGCCAGGGCACTCGTTCAAATCTTAACGAATGAAAAACCTTCTTGGAAATTTTATTTTACTCTTTATACTGAGGATGGATTTAAGAATTTAAAATTAGTTCAAATGATGAATAAATATAAAAAAAAGAAAACATCTGATCAAGAGCTATCCTTGCAAATAGAAAAAAATCCGACCAGTGATATGAATGAAAAAAAATTAGTTAAAAAACAACGATAAGAGCTTGTCGTGGCTATTTTTAACGAGCTCTAACTGAAATTATAAGAATTAAAAAATATTATTATGCTCTTTTAAAAAGAGATTTTCTTTAACTTGGTTGTTTATTCTCAAGAAATATTGTTAGGCAAACTTGTTTTATGATGATGGCAAGAGTTGAGGTTTATTTACACCATGCCAATGAAGATAGTTTTAAAAACTCAACAATATATGTTAATATTGTGAATGTATAAAATAGAGGTATCGTTTAAGGAGATGTCAAATTCTTTCTTTCAAGATAAAGCCATTGAAAAATTACTGTTGGTTTAAACTGGCTTTTTTTCAAGCAATTATCAAAGAATTGTATGAAGGGGACAGGTGAATAATGCGATACTTTTTTTATTATTTAATATTTGCATTAATCGTTATAGTTATTCTTTTCCCAATGCTGTGGACCTTTTCTCTTTCTATTAAAACCCATGCTGATATAACATCTTCGATCCCAAAATTTATTTTTCAACCTACAACGGGCAACTATCGCGGGCTGTTTACCGGAGAAACCGGAACGACATCTCTTCCCTCTTCCAAACCTAATTTTCCTCGTTATTTTATGAATGGAGTAATAATTAGTGGTGGAGCAACTTTGCTGGCGATGCTCATAGGAATACCTGCTGCCTATGCATTAACCAGGGCACGTTTTAAGAAAGAATCTACCAGAGAAAACTTGGCTTTTAACATACTCAGCTATTGGTTCGGCCCTGAAATAGCAATTGTTCTCCCCCTCTATCAAATTTATCAACGCATAGGGCTTATTGATACTTATTTAGGTTTAATGCTGGTTTATCAACTGATTGGTATTCCATTTATTGTTTGGATGTGTCGAAGTTATTTTCTTGATATTCCGGTATCTATAGAAGAAGCCGCTAATGTAGATGGATGTAGTCAAGTTCAAACTTTTTTTCGAGTGGTTTTACCCTTAGCAAAGGGCGGTATTGCGGCTACAGCTCTTTTAACCTTTATTTTTTGCTGGAACAGCTTCGTTTTCGCTTTGGTTGTTGGAGGAGAAAAAACCATGCCGGTCACAACCGGATCTCTCGGTTTTATTCGATATCAAGCGGTTTTATGGGGACAAATGAGCGCTGCAATTATCGTATCCGCTCTTCCTGCCATTATATTAGCCATTCTACTTCAAAAACATATCGTTCGTGGATTAACTTTCGGTTCGGTAAAAGAATAAAGGAGGACTACAGTGAAAAAATGGATCATTGCACCAGCGATTCTTGTTCCAATTTTAGTTGGCGTTATTCCTTTTGGATATGGAGTCTATCTTTCTTTTACCAACTGGCGATTAGCTAATCCTGGTATTAATTTTATAGGTTTGGAAAACTATTATTTTCTTTTTAAAGATCAGAACTTTTGGAAAGCGGTTTTGATATCATTTGAGTATGTAGGAATGGCAATTTCAATTGAACTTGCCTTAGGAAGTTTAATTGCCTACCTTCTTACTAAAAACCGTCGTGGCCAATGGTTTTTCCGCTCGATTATTATCATTCCTTTAACAGTTGCTCCAATACTTCTGTCCTTAATGTGGAAATTGATGCTTTCGACATCGGGTGGTGTAGTAAATTACTTCCTAGGTTTTATTGGTATTTCACCGGTAGCTTGGTTAGCCGATCCAAAGATTGCACTTTTAACCCTGGCTTTTATTGATGCCTATATTTATACTCCGTTTGTCGCTTTAATCTTGTTTGCCGGACTGCAAAGCCTTCCTCGCGATCCCTATGAAGCAGCTTTGGTTGATGGAGCCTCAGGATTTGATAGCTTTCGGTATATTACCTGGCCCTTGATGAGACCATTGGTTTTGGTTTCGGTCATGTTTCGTTTAGTCATTTCATTTAAAATTTTTGATACCATTTATGCAACAACGAGCGGTGGGCCGGGTACCTCCACCACCAACCTGCATCTTTGGGTTTACTTGAATGCTTTCCGTTATGGAGATATGGCTTACGCTATGGCAGGTGCGGTTATCCTATATCTTATTATTTATATCTTAACCAATGTTTTTGTCCGAATGTGGAAAAACGCCACATCGTATATTTAAGAATTTAAGTGAAGAGAAAAATAGCTTAGGGGGGTGATCAATGAGTAAAAGTAAAAAAGTGAGGAAAATAAATTAGTACATAATTTTAAAAGGGGGTCAAGGTCTATTATGAAAAAAACGTATTTTGCTCTCGTTACTTTTATGGTTGTTTTGTTCATGGTTTTTGGAATTGCATTTGCTCAAGGATCGTTCGAAGGAACCAAGGTGAATTGGAAACAATTTGAGGGTGAATCCATCAGCCTTCTGCTCTGCAATCACCCAATGCAGGCAACCTTTGATGCCTTGCTCGGTCAATTTGAGGAGCTCACTGGGATTAAAGTCAATGTTTTGACTCTTCCCGAACAACAATTTTTTGAGAGACAGACGGTGGTTTTAACTGGAAAATCACCAGAATTTGATATCGTTATGTCCTCACCGATGCTCAACTGGAAATTCATCCCCGGTGGCTTCTTGGAACCCCTCAATGCTTATCTTGAGGACCCAGCTTTAACCGATGCTGATTTTTATGATATTAACGACTTCTTCCCCATGACCATTAATGCCAGTATGGTAGCAGGAAAGCTCTATGCTATCCCCTATCAGGTTGAAGCCTACACTCTTTACTATCGATCTGATATATTTGACAAATATGGTGTAGCAGAACCAAATAATTTAGATGAGTTATATGAAGCTGCCAAAAAAGTTAAAGCTGGATTTGATGCCGATGGTATCACCGATATCCTTCCTTTCACCTGCCGTGGTATCAAGGGAGCTGGAACTGCCAACTCAGCCTACATCAGCTTGGTTGCTTCCTATGGTGCCAAAGATTTTGACAAAGACGGCAATCCATCCATGTATACTCCAGAAATAGTTGCCATGTCCGATCTCTGGACCAAACTCATTCGTGATTTTGGCCCCAAAGACTGGTCAGCATTAGACTGGTATGACGTAAAAGACGCTTTCATTGCCGGAAAAGCAGCCATGATCATCGATGCCGACCACTGGGGAGCTGAGCTTGATGACCCAGCTATAGCCCAAAATATCATTGGAAAATGGAAAGCTCTTCATGTTCCAGAAGGACCAGCCGGAATTAAATCCAATATTTGGGCGTGGTCGATTGCTATGAACGCTGCTTCTGAAAACAAGAAGCCGGCCTGGTTATTCATGGAATGGGCCTCCAGCAAACCAGTTATGTTAGAAGCTTCCTTGAAATATAACAACCAGACTCCAGTCCGGAATTCAGTATGGAACAATGAAGAAATTATTAAACGAACCTCAGAATGGGGTCAGGGAACTTGTCGTCCTCTGGTTACCAAAAATTTAGAAGAATACGCAGCGTTACAATGGACTCCTAATCCTAACACTTTTGCTCTGAGCGAATTGTGGCAGGAACAACTCCAGAGAATTTGGACCCAGGAAGTCTCTGCCGATGATGCTATCAAAGAAGTGCAAAATCGTGCAATGAGATTGATGCCTCCCAAGGATTGGTTGCAATAGCAAAAGCCGTAACTATAAACAAGATTAAAAAAGAGGAGCTCTGCCTTGGCAGAGCTCCTCTTTTTTGTGGGAAACTGTAATTTTATTTATCTCAATTAGATGAACAATTACTGCTTTATAATTTATAGGGGATATAATATTTGGATAAATGAGTTATTTGGGCATTTTAATAACTAAAAACTTAAAAGGTTTGTCAGTATTATTGATGAGACGGTGAGGGATATCTTTTGGACTTTCAATGCAAGCACCTGGATTCACCGGAGCACTTTCATCGCCAATTTCCACCAATCCACTTCCTTCAAGAATATAGAAAGCAACATCAACCGGTGTGGTGTGTGGTTTTAAAGACTCACCTGGGTGTAAAGTCATATGGATAATCTGGCCATGGTTGTAATCGTAAATCCTACGAGCATCGATATTGTGGTTATTAACAAAAGGCTGGGTTTTATCAACTTCTAAAATTTTCATGGTAATCCTCCCAATAATTTTATAGAACAGGGGATGGTAAGCATTTAGAGGGAGAGTTGGGAACCCTCCCCCCATTTATAGAAAGCTTACTCTCCTAGAATGGCTTTGAGGTCAGCTTCAGGAGTAGTTATGGTCATAAGGTTGAAATTCTCCTGAAGGACTTTTAAAGCTGCCGGGGTAACAAAAGCTGGTAAGCTGGGGCCAAGTTTCATGTTTTTGATTCCCAGGTGTAGAAGCGAAAGGAGAATGCAAACCGCTTTTTGCTCATACCAGGAGAGGATAAAGGAGAGGGGTAGACCGTTGACATCGGTGTTAAAAGCGTTTGCAAGAGCAACTGCTATCTGAATCGCCGAATAGGCATCGTTACATTGTCCAACATCAAGCAAACGAGGAATACCTCCAATATCACCGAATTCAAGTTTGTTGAAACGATATTTCCCACAAGCTAAGGTGAGAATAACCGAGTCTTGTGGTACCATTTGGGCTAATTGGGTGTAGTAATTTCTTCCTGTCTTTGCACCATCACAGCCACCAATAAGGAAGAAATGGCGTATGGCACCCGACTTGACTGCATTGATTACCTGATCTGCGACTCCCATTACAGCATTATGACCAAAACCTACTATGATAGTTTTTTCTGGTTCGTCTTCTGGGAATCCTGGAGCAGCTAAGGCAGCTTCAATAACCGGTGCAAAATTACGATCAGTAATATGAGTCACTCCCGGCCAGGCCACTAACCCGGAAGTGAAAATTCTACTTTTATAGCTTTCTTTCGGTTTTTGAATGCAATTCGTGGTCATAAGGATGGCACCAGGAAATGCGTCGAATTCTTTTTGTTGATCCTGCCAGGCTCCACCATAATTCCCAACGAAGTGAGGATATTTTTTCAGTTCTGGATAGGCATGGGTAGGAAGCATTTCTCCATGAGTGTAAATATTTATTCCTTTGCCCTCGGTTTGTTTTAAAAGTTCAGCTAAGTCTTTTAGGTCATGACCAGAAACAACAATTGCCTTCCCTTTTTTGGCAGTTATTGGAACTGCAGTTGGAACCGGATGACCATAAGTACCGGTATTGGCTTTATCAAGGAGCTCCATAATCCGAATGTTAACCTCACCGCATTTTAGGGCAGTTTTTAACAGTTCATCAAGGGTAAATTGTCCTTTGGTAAGAAAATTAAGAGTTTCATGGAAAAAGGCGTAAACATTATCATCTTCTTGGCCAAGGATTTGGGCATGGTCTACATAGGCAGCCATTCCTTTAAGACCATAAAGGATAAGGTGCATCAATCCAGCTATATCTTCACCATATTCTTTAATGTTGTTTTCAAGGGTTACTGATTCTCCTTGACGAATCAGTTGGTCTAAACTGTCAGCTGGTTTCCAGGTTGCTGGACCACTCAAATCTTCTGGAGTTTTTCCCGATTGACGGCAAGCATCGAGGTATTGCTGTTTAACCTTTTCTTTGATGTTGTAGGCTTTATGAAGTAAAGATTTTAAGCGTTCAGGATCAAAATCAACATTGGTAATTGTGGAAAAAAGAGCTTCAGCAACAAAGACATCAGCATCATGGTTTTTTACACCGTATTGTCGTACTCGGTGGGCATACTGACCGATTCCCAGGATAGCATAAACTAATAGATCTTGCAGAGCAGCAGTTTCCGGATCTTTACCGCATACTCCAAAGGCAGTACAACCAGTTCCTTTAGCAGTTTGTTCACATTGATAACAGAACATATAATGAACCTCCTTTTTTAATGATTATTGTTATAAACTAACGTTTAGTTCTTACAAAAAGAACTTGAATAGTTTAAAAGTTGTTTATTCAATGAAATATCAGTTCTTTGCTTGGTCTATCGATCTGATTGCGATTTTTCAACTAAATCTTTCAAGGTTTTCGAAGACAAATATTGTCTAAACTCGTGTCGCATCTTGTCGATAAGTCCACCAAAAATACAATTTTTAAAAGGGCAAACCCCATTTTTGTTGAAACAACTACCTTCTTCCAGGGGACCCTCGATGGCTTGGTAAATGTCTAAAAGCGTAACTAACTCAATTGGATTTTTTAAGTAAAAACCACCATTGGGACCTCGAATGGAGTCAACCAAATTAATTTTAGCTAGCCTTTGCATTACTTTTGATAGATGAGCTTCTGAGGATGCAGTTTTTTCTGCCATTTGTTTTATAGTTAATGGCTCGCTGTCATGTTGAGCCAAAAGGACCATACTGTGTAAGGCCAATAAGCTAGCTTCAGAGAGACTAACTATTCCTTTCAATTCTTTCACCTCTTTTATTCAGGTATAAAGATACTAAAATACCAAATATATGTCAAGAGGAAAATTCTATAATTTTTTTATTTTTAAAGAAATAAAAATGTTCTGTCCTGAAAACCCACGGGCATGATAAACCAAGCCCCTACAAAAGATTATTTTTCGTGGGAGCCAATAAATTTTATCATTGTAACGACAAGTCATTTCAAGCCCATTGCCTAATTTACGTCCTCTTCATGCGCTGTACGGCAAGGGGGTTTATCCTGCAAATATAGCGAACGGCAAGTTGTGAATAATAATGAGAGTAAAAACTAAGAATTTATAGAATCTGGGAAATAAGGATTAAGAAAAAAATAGAGATATAAAAGGAAAGTAAATGAAGAGGAATTTAAAATGAGGGAAATAACTGGTAGGCCGTGAGGGAATCGAACCCGCAACCTACTGATTAAGAGTCAGTTGCTCTGCCAATTGAGCTAACGGCCCACCTTATTGCAGTGAAAATATACAATGAAACACTAATAATTGTCAAGGTATGAATTTCTATGTGGTAAGGAACCCATGCCTTTATAAAGGACACCTCTACTCTTGGTTTTTTATTCTACCCTGCATTAATACAGTAAAATGCTTGACTCTACGAATTTTCCTGCTAAAATAAGTAAGGCGTGGTCAGAAAGGTTTCCTTTCGCCGTGCCGGAGTGGCGGAACAGGAAGACGCAACGGACTTAAAATCCGTTGGGGCGCAGGTCCCGTGCCGGTTCGATTCCGGCCTTCGGCACCAGTTAAATAAATATCGCGGGGTGGAGCAGTCAGGAAGCTCGTCGGGCTCATAACCCGGAGGTCGTCGGTTCGAATCCGGCCCCCGCTACCAGTTTTGCTATATTTTCCCCTCTAATCAGAGAATTTCAGCTTAGTCTGGTTTTCTGAAGAGGGGTTTTTTGTTTTCTGAGTCTTTATAGAGGAGACTCGTTTTTCCTTATTAATCATTGATTCTTCGCGAAATTAAAAAGCTACAAGCCATGAAAATAATATGCAATGGGAATAATCCTGAATTGGAATACCTTTCTCGCTGTGATATCCTTTTATTTAAAGCATTCATTTATCTCAATTATTTCATCGAGCCTACTTATTTACACATAAAACAACGACCAAGGACTTCATAAGCATCAGCTTCTGAGAGAGATTCGGGGAAGATAAGAAGAGGGGTAAGAGTTAGATTGAATTTATTGGCTTTATTGGAGAAAAGATCCGAAATTTGAGTAGCAAGCTGTGAAGGTTTGAAGTCAATTGAGGCTAAGATATGACCGGCTTGTATTTCAGCCAAGGATAAAGTTGAGGATTCAAAGCAAATAATATGATGAGAAAAGGACAGGTATTCTTTCATAATATCTTCACAGCCGGTGAGATAAACCTGTTGGGGAGGTGGTGATTGACATGGCTTATTGTCATCGACAATCAAGTGATATTGGGAATGATTATGCAAGTATAGCAGAAAGTCTTGGATATAGGATTCATTGTTATGGACAATAAAAGCCGGAGATTGATAACCAGACAGAATGGTTTGGAGTTCTTCCAACACCAGCTCCCAATTGATGGTAATCGGTATAGAATGAAAATAATCAGGGAGGTTGGTTAAATCGCAATTCCAAGTTATAAGAAAAGGTTTTTCCCGAAATTCGATATTTTCACACTCTCGAAAAAAACAATCGGTTAGTTCTTTGGAAAAATCCATTAGGATAATAATACGGGCAAGGCACAATTTTGGGTTTATTTTTTTTTCCATTTCGCCGGGTTGTTTGGAATAAAGATTAATAAATTGTAACTGTGAAGTCGAAAAAACTCTTTTTAAATGAATTTCTAAAAAAGCCGAGAAGTAACGTTCGGGTTGAGCAGCAAAAAGCCAGATAGCCGGTCCCTCTTCAGTAGAAAAAGAAGGACCGGAAAAAAAAAGGAGGATAACTAAAAGTATAATACCTTTTAAAAAACCTCTCTTCATAGCTAAAATTTGCGACGGTTGTATAAAATTTGATTCAGCAGGACACTTCCCACCAGAACTAAACCAAGAGAACCCAACTGCCAGATCTGGTGAATTCCCGCTAACTGCATTCCATTATAGAGCATGGTAATGATAGCGATACTTAATACAACCCCGCCGGCTGTCCCTTCTCCACCCTTGATGCTGACACCTCCTAATACAGCTATGGTGATGGCTTGTAGTTCATAGCCAGTGCCAATATCAGGGCGGGCGCTGGCAATCCGCGAGGTTATTACCCAACCAGCTAGAGCGCTTAGGAGGCCGGAGAGAGTATAAACGATTACTCGAATTTTTTTTACATTAATCCCAGAAAATATCGCCGCCGTTTCATTGCTCCCTACACCATAGAGATGTCTTCCAAGCACGGTTCGATTCATGAGAAACATGAGGATCAAAACCACTGGGATAAAAATAAACAACACCTGAAACGGAAGACCCCCGATACGATGTTGGCCGATAAAATAGAAAGACTCGGGAAAATTGGAAACTGGCATTGGATTGGGGCCAAAACGAGGATCGACCGAAATAATCATAGCCAATGATTTATAGACGTAAAGGCTGGCAAGAGTGACTATAAAAGGAGGGATCTTGGGATAAGCAACCAGGAAACCATTGGCATATCCCATCGCACTGCCGGCGATAAGACCAATGAGGATGGCTAAAGATGGATTAAAACCAGCTCGGCCAATAAGCACTCCAATAATCATAGCGACAATGGTAAGCATGGAACCAACCGAGAGGTCAATGCCAGCACCTCCCGATAGGATGACCAGCATTTCCGCTAAAGCCAATAACCCCAGTTCCACACCGTATTGGGTCATATTGGTGAGGTTATAGAAAGTGAAAAAACCCTTGACGGAAAAGGCAAACACCCCGAAGAGAATGAGAAATAATACCAATAGAAAGAGCACCCGGTTTTCAACGATTTGGCTTCCAATATTTTTCATAACGATTCTCCCCTGGATCGGACGAGGTCGATCATAACCGAAATCAAAATCAGTATCCCGATAACCAAGCCTTCGCTGAGAGCAGGAACGTTCATAAGAACCATACCATTTTTAATAATTCCTACCAAGACTGCTCCCAGCAAGCTTCCAATCACGGTTCCTTTTCCCCCGAAGACGCTGGTGCCACCCAACATTACAGCTGCGATGACTTCGAGTTCGAAACCAGAACCAGTATTGGTTTGTACAATTCCGGTACGGGCAACGTAGATGAGTCCGGCAAAACCGACCAAAAGCCCGGTAAGTGAGTAGACAATTAAAATGGTTCTTGCAAGGTTGACTCCAGAAACTCTGGCTGCTTCTGGGTTGTTCCCAATGGCATAGATTGCCCGTCCGGTTGGTCGGGAACTGAGAAAATAGCTGAAAAGAATAATCAAGACAGCGGTAATCCACATCGATAATGGGATACCCAGCCATTTTCCTAAGCCAATGATCCGTATATCAGGTGGAATTCCTGAAACCCAACGGCCACCGAGAACTTGGTACATTAAAGCTCGCATCATACTCATCATTCCCAAAGTGACAATTATAGGGGGGACATTCCCATAAGAGATGATGATCCCATTGAGGATGCCAATCCCAAAACCGGTGATAATTGCCGAAAGAACAACGACAACAAAGGATGAACCAGCCATAAGAAGTTTTCCGGCAACCACTGAAGCCATACCTAAGATTGAACCCACCGAAACATCAATACCACCGGTAATGATAACCATGGTCATTCCAATCGCCGATATGGCGACTCCAGAAAGCTGTAAGAGTAAATTAGAAAGGTTACTGACTGACATAAATTTCTCAGTACTCAGTGAAAAAATGACCATTAATACCACTATAAGACCCAAAACTGTAAATTCTCTTCGTTTAATTACAATTTGGAGGTTAGCAGTCATAGTTTTTTTCCTCAATTGGTGAGCTCTTGGTTTTCAACATTCTTTCTCCGGTTGCGGCACGAATCAAATTCTCTGAGGTAATATCTTGATCTTCAAAGGCTCCAGTGATACGACCTTCATGCATAACAATCACTCGATCGGCCAGTTTTAGGATTTCAGGAAGCTCACTGGAGATGATGATCACGGCGATCCCTTTCTCAGCTAAAGAAGCAATCATATGGTGGATTTCTGATTTGGAGGCGACATCCACTCCCCGGGTGGGTTCATCGAGCATGAGAATTTGTGGATTTACCCCCAACCACTTGGCTAAGACTACTTTTTGCTGATTCCCCCCGCTGAGGCTATAGATTTTTGAATCAAGGCTGGGTGTTTTGATGGCAAGCTCTTTCACATACTTTTTTCCGAGCTCTTTTTCTTGGGAGTTATGAACAATACCCATTCTTGAAGAAATTTCTTTTAGAACCGTTACACTAATATTAAAAGCGGTACTTAAAATAGGGAAAAGGCCTTGAGCCTTTCGATCTTCAGGGAGATAGGCAATTCCATTGGCCATGGCCTCTTCAGAAGAAGAAAAGCTTATCTTTTTTCCTTGGTAAACGATCTCACCGCTGTCGGGTTTAATCAGTCCGAAAAGAGTTTGAGCGATGTCAGTTCTCCCGGAGCCAACCAACCCAGAAAAACCTAAAATTTCTCCAGGATAAATATCAAAACTAATATCATAATAACGTCCTTTCCGGGTTAGATTCTTGACGGTGAGTATTGGTTTTTCTCCTTTTTTCCCCAGATGATTTATTTCTTCCACTAACAATCGTCCAGCCATGAGTTCAACTATTTTACTGCGATTGATTCCACCGACGAGATGTTCACCAACGACTTCACCATCTCGCATAATAGTAACTCGATCAGCAATGCGGAATATTTCTTCTAAGCGATGACTGATATAGATAATGCCAACCTTTCTCTCCTTTAATTTCTTAATAATTTCAAAAAGTCTTTCGGTTTCATGTTCGGTCAAAATGGCGGTTGGTTCATCAAAGATAATCACCTTGGCTTCATATACCAAAGCTTTGGCAATTAATGCTAATTGTTGCAATCCAACACTGAGGTCTCGCATGGGTTGCTTAATAAAATGAGGGGATATTTGGAGGGATTCAAATAACGATCGAGCTTTTTTTTCTTCTTCATTCCAATCGATATTGCCCCTTCGGGTTTTTATTTCCCGGCCTAAAAAAATATTTTCTAAAACACTCAATTCCCTATAAATGAGTGGTTCTTGATAGACAGTAGATATGCCAATTTCTTGAGCTTTCCTTGGGGAACCAATATTAACCGCTTTCTCAAGATAGAAGATTTCGCCTCGATCCTGAGAAAGTGCTCCAGAAATGATCTTGATGAGAGTTGATTTCCCGGCTCCATTTTCTCCAACCAAAGCATGAACTTCTCCAGGATTTAAAGAAAAATTGACTTTTTTTAAAGCATGAACTCCTCCAAAAGATTTTTCTATTCCACGACATTCGAGAATGGTATCCATGGTGAGCTCCTAATTCTTGACCCTCCCTATAGAGGTTAGGGAATAATTGGTACAAAACTAGTTCTTTAACTTTAAGAATATTTTAAAAACAACGTATATATTCAACTTCATGCATAAAAATATTATGGATAAATAAAGAAAAAGGCGTCCCGAAGGACGCCCGAAGAAAATATTTAGAAGTTAAATTGATCGACATTGTTGGCATCAAAAACCTTGGGAGGACCAAGCACCAACATTTTGTCTTGTACTAAAAATACCGGTTTGGTTTCTATGCCTGGAACATCATATTCTTTTCCATCTTCAAAGGTATTTTTATCCAGCAAGTATTTTGCTGCCCAAACAGTTAGATAGCCCAAATCAACAGGGTTCCAGAGAACAAAGGACTTCACTGCTCCACTTTTCACATATTTTGACATCATTGAGGGAACTGAAATACCAGTAGCAAAGATTTGGTCAATTTTACCAGCTTGTTCGACAGCTTCCGCAACTCCAGGAGCTGAAGTGCTGCATTGACCTATAACACCTTTTAAGTTGGGGAAAGCATTAATCAAATCAAGCATGACATTAATGGCCATTTGAACATCTTCTTCGGCATAACGAATGGTTACTAATTTCATATTAGGATATTCGGCTAGCTTTTGTAGTTCATAGAGAATCCAGGTGTTCAAGTTCCAAGCAGTAGGTCCGCAAGAAACAATGGCGAACTCTCCTTCGTAATTCATGGCTTTGGCTAATTCGTCTAAAGTGGTGTAACCAATTGCATCTTGAAGAGCCTGGTTGACAAATACCTCACGTACATCCTGAGCTCCGTCGGTATCGCTGGTTAAGACAACAATGCCTTTTTCCTGAGCTTTTTTGAGTACTGGAGTGATTGCTGCTGGGTCGTTGGGAGCAACAGCAATGGCATCTACTCCCTGTGTGATGAGGTTGTCAACAATTTCACTTTGTTTGGCAACATCGGCCGTTACCGGACCAGTGTAAATAAATTCAACATCCAGATCTGCAGCCGCCTTTTTCCCACCTTCTTCCATAGCATTAAAATAAGGAATTCCAATTAGTTTGGGAACAAAAGCTATTTTGTACTTTGCTTCTGCCAAAGCTGGAACTAAAAGAACCGCTACCACCAACAACATCATTACAACTAAAATATACGTTTTTTTCATATAAACCCCCCCAAAATATAATATGTATTTTTAATTACAGTTAAATATTACCTATTTAGAACTTTAAATTCAAGTTTCTTTTTTAGAGATTTGTGAAATTTAATTTAAAATAGAATACGGTGCGGTATTTCGATTGCAGGGCGGGATGGGACTTTATCTTGTAAATATAGCAAGAAGCGGGTTGTGAGTATTGAATAGGAAGGATTTCATCCTCATCCTCACCTTCTCCCATCAAGGGAGAAGGAACCTTAAAGTCGTCATTTCTAAGAGCGCAGCGACGTGAGAATCTCTCAAGGTTAATCTTTTTTTTCATCTCGTTTGCGGGCATGATAAATCAAGCCCCTACAAAAGAATTTTTAAAAATACTGTCAAACTGAGCGGTGATTTCCAGCGTGAGGACCTCATTTTTTTCCTTAAACCTCTCCCTTTGAATAAAGGAAGATTGAGGGATTCGATTTTTTTCTCTGTTCTTTCAAATGACCTTACCCTCTTTGCTAAAAGGGATCAAATATTGACAAGGAAAAAGCAGGAATAATATTTGAGCAACATACTCGTCAATTTTACACCGGATTTATAAAACGAGAAACGCTCTATGAAGCGGTGGCGCGCCCGGAGGGATTCGAACCCCCAACCGACAGATCCGTAGTCTGTTGCTCTATCCAATTGAGCCACGGGCGCAAAAAAGAATGCGATACTATTTTAAGGAGTTATTTAGTACTCGTCAAGGTATGAGTGTAATCTGAGGAGGCTTTTATTGCTTTTAATAATTTTGGGCTCTTAAACTTTATTAAAAAAGTGTATAATTATAAAAGGAGGTGAGAGATTGAAAAAAATTGTGTTCATGGTAATTTTAATTTGGTTGGTTATGTCTTTATCGGTTTGGGCAGTAGAAAGTATTGATTCTGAAATTACTCGAATAACTTCTGCTTTAAAAGGCGAATATACCCTGGGAAAACCTGTTATTATTGGGGAACTGACAATTATACCGGTGGTAAAAACTAATGTCTTGTCTTTTGGCAGCGACAAAAACTCTTCTTTTCAAATGATTTTTGGTGGAATAAGCCTTGAACCAGTTGCTATATTAGTGGTAAAAGATGGGATATTTCAGATTTATAATATTGGTGAGCCCGATGCCGGTGTAGGGGAAATATTCGAAACTATTCCAGGATTATTACCCCAAACTCAAACTCTTTCTGAGAATGCAAAACAGGAATTGATTAAAAAAGGGAGGGAAAGTCTTCAAAAAAAGGATTTTGAGAAAGCAAGGCAAATTTTTGAAGACCTTTTAAAAAACAGTCCCGAACTCGCCGATGCTCATGCTCTCTTGGGGCAAGCATTAGGAGAGCTTGCTCAGTCTACAGCAGATCTTAACAAAAAAATTCAATATGGGATGGAAGCCTTCCGGGAGTTTGCTCGTGCTTTAGAAATTGAACCGGATAATCCTTATGCTTTGGTTGCCAGAGGATATGCTCGATTGATGGTTCCCCCTCCTTTGGGAGGAGTTGATATGGCCATCGAAGATTTTAATCTGGTGATCAATAAACACCCTGAATTTATTGATGCCTATATTGGTTTAGCTGAAGCATATAGCAAAAAGGGAGACCAGGAGAAAGCCAAGGAATATTTTAATAAGGTTCTTGAGCTCGATCCAGAAAATGTTCAAGCCAAAGAGGGTTTATCAAGATTGAACGAGTAAAAAAGATTTTTATTTAGAAAAACATATTGAACGAAGATAGCTTTATAATAAAATTTATAAGAGTTAGAAAGTCACTCTAAGAGTGAAATGTATGTTTAATGAAATTTTATTTGAAAGTTATTTGGAGGCGATAGGTATGAAAAAAGCGGTATTAATAAGTTTAATTGGACTAATGGTTTTGGTTTTGGGAAGCTGGGGATGGTCTCAAGAAAGCGTATCTAACGATATCATAACTTTGATGGATGCGGTTTTATCCAAGGTAACCCAAATGGTTCAACCCAATACTCTAATTGGAACGCCAATTCAAGTAGGAGACGTGACAGTAGTACCAGTGATTAAGGTTGATGTTGGATTTGGTGGTGGTGGCGGTCTTGGTATGCCAGCTGGTCAACCTTCTGGTGGAGGCACGGGTGGGGGTATTACTATGGAGCCAGTTTCATTTTTAGTTATTCAAGAAGGTAAAGTAACTCTGCTATCAGCCACGACTCCGGTTTCGCCCTGGAAGGATATTATTGAAACTGCAATGCCTATGATTATGCAGGGTCTACAGGGAATGTCAGGGATGCCAGCGGATATGTATAATTATGAATATGAACCATCGGAAGAACCGATAATTAGCCCAGTACCAGAAGAATAATAACTCTTTGATAAACTTAACAAACTTAGAAGCTTAAAGTGTTAGTATGGCGGGTATGTGATACCCGCCATCCTTTTTTTGTTCTAATTTAATTTTTTAATTTCCCTTTTATCCCCTCTTATAAAAGAGAGAGATCGATTCCAGGATAAGTATTTTCATTGTCATCTAATATCAAGAAAATATCATGAAGATCATCTCGGTTTAGGAGAAAAAAATCAAGATGAATTTGTCTTATACAAAAAAAGTATTTCCATCGGACTTAAAAGTAGTATTTCGTCGGATGAAATCACCTTTAGTGACTTTGAATCTTTGGGCAAGAGTTGGAGTTAAAGATGAAGAACCAGTTCAGATTGGAATCTCTCATTTTTTTGAGCATATGGTTTTTAAGGGTACGACCAATTACCCAGGATTAGAATTATCTAGGCAGGTTCAAGCCATTGGTGGCAATATTAATGCTGGCACCTCCTTGGATACCACTGATTTTTATATAGTTGTCCCTAATAATCATTGGGAGAAATCATTAGAGCTGATTATCGATTTAGTAAACAATCCACTTTTTAATCCGATTGATATCGAACGTGAGAAAAAAGTAATCATTCAGGAGATACATTTAGACGAAGACGATCCGGAAGAAAAACTCGATACCACTCTTTATCATGAAGTTTTTTCAGGAACTCCTTATGAACGTTCAATATTGGGATCAAAGGATACCATTGCTCACTTGAAAAGGGAGAACTTTATATACCACCAGGAATACTTTTATCACCCCTCAAATCTTACCTTGGTAGTCTGTGGAGACCTACCTGAAAATCAGTTATTCGAGAAAATAGATCAATTTTACAAAAATGGGGGAAAACCACTGCAGAATTTGTTTAGCTCCTTTCCTCCTCTTCCTAAGGTACAAAGAAAAAGAATCGAAATCAACATGGACATACACCATCATTATGGAGCTATTGGTTTTTTGGGACCAGGAATTCGGCAAGATGATTTTTGTCTGCTCAAATTTTTATCAGTTATTCTTGGAGATGGAATTGACTCCCGTCTCAATGCCCGGCTGAGGGAAAAGGAACAGTTGGTTGACTCAATTCATACCAATTTTTCCTATTATCAAGAATCCGGGATATTCAGCATCATTTTCACCTTTGCTAATAGTGACCCTAAAAAAATTGAAGCTATAATTCAGGAAGAATGTGAATTGTTGTTAAATCATCCCCCTCAAGATATTGAAATTAAACGAGCTAAAAACCTTTTATTGAGTGGCTTTTATCATTCTATTGAAACTACCTTAGGAAGTGCCGAATTATTGGGGCGTTTAGATACTATTAATACTATTGATACCGTTTTTCGGTATTTGAAGAATATACAAAATGTTCAAACCAAGCAGATAATTGATGTTTTAAAAAAATATCTTGATTTTAATTTTGCAGTAAGTGTTATTATCAATCCTGAGGATCATCGATGAACGAATTACAACAGCAGGTAGAAAAAGTTCGCTTGAAAAATGGCTTAACTTTCTTATTTATCTCTATTCCTGATTCTTTATTATGCTCAATCCATCTTTGCCTGGCTATGGGAAATTTATTCGAAAACGAAAAAGAAAGAGGCCTTTCAGCGCTTTTACAGGAGGCAATTGTAAAGGGGACCCAAACTAAAGATGCGATTACTTTCAATCGTGAAATTGAATCGCTTGGCGCATCAATAGAAAGCTCATCAAATAGTTTTGTTGGAAAGATTGCCATTGAAGGACCAAACGAGCAAATATTTGCTATTCTTGCCCTTTTCTTCGAATTGATTAAAAGTCCAGCATTGAGAAAAGAGGAAATAGAAAAGGAAAAAAGATTTTTAATCGAGCAACTTGCTGCTCTTGACGACGATCCTCTCAAGGCGGCTCTTCTCCGTTTTAAAAAAGCGTTTTATGGAACTCACCCCTATGGGTCATCTACCCTTGGAGAACCTGACTGTCTGGAAACTTTTACTGAAAAAAAAGTATTAGAATGGTATCGTCGCTGGTATGTTCCAAATAATATGGTTATTGCAGTAGTGGGTAATTTTGATCTTAGCAAGATGAAAGATGTATTTCTGCATCAAATGGGAGAGCTCATTCCTCAAAAGGTAAAGCCTTTTAAGGAAGACAATTTTTATCCTTTATCTTTACGGATTGTTGAACAAAAGGATATTCAGGATAATTGGATGGTAATTGGTTACCGGGCACCTTCCCTTTTTGATATTCGGGGAAGAACAGCTTTTGAACTTTTGTCGAACTGCTTAGGAGGGAGCATGTATTCCCGGCTTTTTTTGAAAGTTCGTGAAGAATTAGGATTAAGTTACCAAGTCGGTTCAATATATGTACCTTTTATTGGATCCTCGTTCATCTGCGCTTATGCTGGCTTTTCTTATCCATTCTTTGAGGAGATAATTCAGATTTTTCGTAAGGAATTCAATAACTTAGTTTATATGAGCGCAACAGAATTTGAAGAAACAAAAAATTATACCCTTGGTATGTATTTGAGTCGTTTTGAAACCGTGTATTCACTCTCTTCAATGATATCTTTTTATGAAAGAATTGGTTTAGGATGGGAATTCCCCTTTAAATATCAAGAGTTAATTCAGGGTATGTCTCTGGAAGAGGCTTTAAATATATATAGTAAGCATAAAGGGGAAGGAGAAACCTTAGGAGCAGTGGTTTCTTCTCAGATAAAAAAATAATTTGAAATATTTTTAAAAGAACTCTTGACATTCTTTAAAATAAATATATAATGTCCTTTGGAACAGGGCAGAGAAGTTATAAAAGACTAAAAATAAAAATTTTAAAAATATAAAGAATCTTTCCCCTCCTTGCACTTATGGGGAGTTGGACGCTAGTCCAACTCCCCATAAGTGTTTTTAGGACTTTTTTCTTCAACATTATTGTTATTCACGTTAGATTTTGTTATAATCCATGATTGTCGGGGCGTAGCGCAGCATGGTTTAGCGCACCTGCCTTGGGCGCAGGGGGCCGGAGGTTCAAATCCTCTCGCCCCGACCAGATAACTGGTGTTCCTTCACAACAATCCCTTTTAATCCATTCTGAAAATACAATATCAACCAGTGAGATCCCTTTTTCTCCAGATCGTGAGTTCCTTTTACCATTTTGCTTTCAACCGGGAGATGTTCTGGGGGGAGAGACCCAGGGTGTCAGGACCCAGCATGGTTTGCAGGGCTTCGGGGAAGTTTTTGGTGGAGCTACCCAATTCAATTGACTAAATTAAATGCCTTTATAGTATCATTGATTGAGGAAGCACAATAAGTGGCCTCTATTCTAAGAGTTATCAAACAAAGAGAGTTTTGAGAAGTAAGGTTGAATCATAATCTATAAAGCTATAGAATTATTTATATCAAGATGATTGTATTAGAAAAGTTAGACGGTGTAAAGAAGAAATATGTTGGGATATAGAAAAAGAAAGATTCAGAAAGAGTGTCGCTTGAATTATTTCCAGTACCCCGCATGTTAATGCCACGGTTACCTATTCATGTAGGACTCGATTTCAAGGGGCAATATAACTAAATTAGAACCATGTTGTAATGTATACTATAATAAAATTTGAGATAAAAAAGGGTGTTTTGCTGTCTGATTTTGATTCAAAAGTTATCTTTTAGATGGACAACATATCCAAACGTGTTTACTAAACATTTGAATATTAGGTTTTGGTTTTTTTACGGGTTATAAATATAGTAAATCAGTCAAAATGTTTATGTCTTATCAGTCGAAATCATTTAAAAGATTTAAGAATTTATTTTTTTTGGTGCTCGTAAAACCGGATTTTTTAATGAGGAATAGTTATATTCATGGTTTGTCTACCCCTAGATGTGTTTTGCAAAAGAACTTCTTTCAGATAGCTCATAGTTAAAAAAACCATCCTTTGGGATTGAATTACCAAATGATTAATGATATGAAACAATGATTCAAGTTTATAATCTTTAAAAGATGTTTTGAAGGCATATCATAAAACACCTCAGTTTTATATATTAAAATAAATAATGCTGGCATTTTGAGTGATACTCTTTTACCATAGCATAAAAGTTCAATAGCTTTTGAGAAGAAGCCCCGTTTTAGGTATTGCTATAATATACAAGAAGAATTTATTAATTTTTACTTAATCCCTTGGTCGAGTGATTTGTAAGGAAAGGAATCTCTTTGTCATTATCAAGATTTTAGAATTTATTCGGTTTAAAGAACTCATAAACCAGTCTGGCATCTCTGGTGGCATCAATGCTTGGGTGTTTAATGAGTTCCCATGGCTTCCTTTCTATTTCTTAAGAAATATTTTTAAAGCGGGAAATGGAAACTGTAACAACACCTTTTATAAAAAGCACTTCATGAGTAGCTCTACTATTGCCCTCGGTCAGCTTATTCCATAAAAGCGAGTAATTAATATATATTAGAGGTTGTTGTAGATAAAGAATTGGCTTGAGTCCTTAATTAACAGGCTCACTTTTTAGATAGAAGGGAATTTTTAAATATATAAAACAGGCTAATCGAAATGACCCCATAAAAAGGAGATTGAAAATGAAAATGGGAAACAAAACAAGACGATCATCCTTTCGCCATCGAAAAGATCGCTTCTTGGATAAAAGATTGATAAGAAAAACCAGCGGAGAAGAGGTGCCATTGCGATCTGAATTGCTCAGTAGTGACCAAATGAAACAGCATGGCAAAAGACTCGCCGCCTCACACATTATAAGTCCAGAACGAATACCTGACCAGCATCTGAAACGCTTAGCCGAAAATGAAAGGGTCTTGATTGAAACTTATAGTTTGCTGCTAACAGCGGTCAAGAGAAATCCCAGGATTGCTCCTGCTGAGGAATGGTTTCTTGATAACTTCTATCTAATTGAAGAACAGATTCGTACCGCCAAAAGATATTTACCAAAAAAGTATAGCCGGGAATTACCATGCTTGCTTAGTGGCCCATCGGCCGGGCTTCCTCGGGTGTACGATATTGCTTTGGAAGTCATCCTACACGGTGATGGACGGGTAGATATGGAAAATCTCGTCAGCTTCGTCACTTCCTACCAGACCCTTGTAGATTTAAATTTAGGTGAATTATGGGCAATTCCTATCATGCTTCGTTTGACCTTGATCGAGAACTTACGAAGAATTGCGGCTCGAATCAGCGCTCGTAGGATCAACCTGGATCTGGCTAATTATTGGGCTGACCGCATGATGGAGATTGCGGAGAAAGATCCGAAGAATCTAATTCTGGTAATCGCAGATATGGCACGGTCGAATCCACCGATGGAAGGTTCTTTTGTTGCGGAACTTACTCATCGATTACAAGGACAGAGCCCCGCTCTCGCATTGCCTCTCTCCTGGGTTGAACAACGGCTTACTGAATCTGGGCTAACCACAGAGCTATTAGTTCGATCAGAAAATCAACAACAGGCCGCTGACCAGGTGTCTTTGAGTAACAGTATTGGTTCCCTGCGATTTTTAGGAGCAATGGACTGGCGTGAGTTTGTCGAAACTGCGAGTATAGTTGATCGGGTGTTGAGGGAAGATCCGAGTGGGGTCTATGGAAAAATGGATTTTAGCACCCGGGATCATTACCGTCATGTCGTGGAGAAGATTGCTAAAAGCAGCCATTGTTCCGAGAGCGAGGTGGCGCGTAAAGCATTACAGCTGGCACAAAAAGGTACCTCCGGGAAAGACAAAGATGATCGAACGGCTCATGTCGGGTACTACTTAATCGATAAAGGATTAACGCAGCTCGAACGGATAATGGGGGTTCACTTATCCCTCCCGTTAGTTTTTGGGCGGATAATCCGTCGGTTTTCATTATTCTTCTATTTAGGCACCATCGTCCTGATGACAGGAATTTTTACCTGGAGCTTGTTGAATATTACACCTGCCAATATGCTAACCGGCTGGCTCCTTTCATTGGTCGGAGTTCTCTCTCTTTTGGGCACCAGTCAACTGGGGGTAGTTTTAACGAACTGGTTAGTTTCCTTGCTGGTGAAACCCGATTCATTACCACGAATGGACTTTTCGAAAGGAATTCCACCAGAATCATGTACTCTGGTGGTTATTCCCAGCATGCTCGCCAGTACCCGCCATATCGAGGACCTGATCGAAGCACTCGAGGTCCGATATTTAGCTAACCTTGCCCAGAATCTTCACTTTTGTCTATTAACCGATTTTCTTGACGCAAAAGAGGAAACCATGCCGGATGACAAGGTATTGCTGCAAGTAGCCCGACTGGGAATTGAAACATTGATTGAAAAGTATCGTGATACAAAAGGTGGTCAATTTTTCCTTCTCCATCGTCCCCGACAGTGGAATCCTAATGAAAAAGTCTGGATGGGTTACGAACGGAAGCGAGGGAAACTCATAGAATTGAACTCGTTTTTGCGAGGTGGAGCAAAAGACCGTTTCTCATTGATTATAGGTAATGCTGAAATCTTACAAAAAATAAAATACGTCATTACCCTTGACACTGATACCCAACTCCCTCGTGATTCGGCACGGCAGTGCGTAGGTGCTATAGCACATCCACTGAATTGTGCCCAATATAATGAAGAAAGACGGTGTATCACCGGTGGGTATGGAGTTCTTCAACCACGGGTAGATCTAAGTTTGCCTGGTTCGAACCGGTCATGGTATGCGCGATTCTGCTCCGGAGAGCCAGGTATTGATCCCTATACTCGTGTTGTCTCCGACATTTACCAAGATTTATTCGGCGAAGGCTCATTCATTGGCAAAGGGATCTATAATGTCGACGTGTTCAATCAAGTTTTGGATGGTCGATTTCCTGAAAACCGGATTCTGAGCCACGACCTCTTAGAAGGTTGCTATGCGCGGGCGGGTTTATTAAGTGATGTACAGTTGTATGAAGAATATCCATCACGCTATAGCTCAGATGTGAGTCGACGACATCGTTGGGTTCGTGGCGATTGGCAGATTGCCTCATGGTTGCTGCCACACGTTCCCAGCTTCAGCAACCAACGAGAGAAAAATCCGCTCTCGAGACTTTCCAAATGGAAGATCTTCGACAATCTTCGTCGCAGTCTCATCCCCACAACCTTGATGCTGTTATTCCTTCTTGGCTGGATGGTTTTGTCACCACCCTGGTTTTGGTCTTTGGCAATTATCGGGATTCTCTTAATTCCGTCTTTGATATCATTGGTTTTTGAAATATTCCGAAAACCAAAGGATGTACTATTTCTACAGCATCTCATTTCCACCTTCCACTTGAATGTTAAACGCTTCATTCAGGCAGCATTTACGCTCATTTTTTTACCATACGAAGCCTTTTTCAACCTGGATGCGATTTTGCGTACTGCCTGGCGGTTGCTGGTTACCCATCAAAAGCTCCTTGAATGGAATCCATCGAGCAATCTACATTTCAATGCGTCAAGTCTGGTTACCCATTACCGGGAAATGTGGGTCGCTCCAGTCAGCGCCTTTGCCATTGTGACCTACCTAGTTTTTTACAAGCCAGCTATGTTGTTAGTAGCCGGGCCCATGCTGACAGTCTGGTTTGTTTCCCCGATTATTGCCTGGTGGATCAGCCGACCTCTTATCCCTCGGCCGCATCAGTTTACAGCCAAACAAACCATATTTCTCCGAAAGCTTTCCAGAAAAACTTGGGCATATTTTGAAAACTGCGTTAGTATAGAAAATCATTGGCTACCGCCGGATAACTATCAGGAACATCTCACTGAGGCGGTTGCTCACCGCACATCACCTACCAATATAGGGCTCGCGCTTCTTGCAAATTTAGCCGCATATGACTTTGGTTATCTTCAAACTGGGCAACTTATAGGACGCATAGAAAGCACTTTTGGTACCATGGAATCCCTGGAACGTTACCGAGGTCACTTTTATAACTGGTATGACACCCTGTCCCTTCAACCGCTTCCACCGCTTTATATTTCAACTGTTGATAGTGGAAACCTCGCTGGTCACTTATTGACGTTGCATTCAGGTCTACTCAATCTTCCTGATCATAAGATACTAAGTACCCAGTGGTTAGATGGGCTCAATGATACCTTCAATGTTTTGATGGACATCGGGGGTGAGTTGGTCTCCTATCAGTTTGAAGAATTTAAAGAAAATTTAGCCTCAGCATCTTATCTATCAGCCATGACGCTCACATCAGCTTGGCATTGCATTGATCGACTGGCAGAATCGGCCACTAAGGCGACTGATCGTCTGGAGATAGACTCAGAAAACGAGGTAATGTGGTGGGCAAATGCTCTAATCCGTCAATGTCGAAACCTCCTTGACGAGTTGACATATTTTGCCCCCTGGATATTGCTTTCGTCAGAATTTAAAAGAATTAGTAACATTTCTGGTTTGAATGAAATTCCAACACTCCGTGAATTAGCCTGCTTCCCGGCGAAGTATTCTAAAGCAATTAAAAACCAATTCGTCTCGGCTAACACTCTCGAGGAACGTAAATGGCTTGAAGAGATTCAAAGGCTCATATTAGAATCAAGTAAGCGTGCCAAAGCAAGAATAAATAGTATTGATCGTCTGGTTCGACAATCCAGCGGGCTCGCCCAAATGGAATATGAATTCCTATTCGACAAGGACCGGCATTTATTAGCAATTGGGTATAATGTAAGCGAACATCGACGGGAATCGAGTTTTTATGATCTGCTGGCTTCTGAGGCTAGATTGGGATATTTCGTGGCAATTGCTCAGGGACAATTGTCACAGGAGAGCTGGTTCGCTCTAGGGCGCCTTCTTGCCAACACCGGAGGAGAACCGGTTCTCGTTTCATGGAGTGGTTCAATGTTCGAATACCTCATGCCGCTCCTGGTTATGCCAACCTATGAAAACACCTTACTCGACCGATCTTACCGGGGAGCTGTTGAAAGACAAATTCAATACGGGAAAAAACGAGGAGTTCCATGGGGTATTTCGGAGTCATGCTACAATGCAATTGATGCTCGTCTCAACTATCAGTACCGTGCGTTTGGTGTCCCAGGTCTAGGTTTCAAGCGTGGACTCGTTGATGATTTGGTTATTGCACCATATGCATCTATTCTTGCGCTAATGGTTGCACCAGAAGAGGCTTGTCTGAATCTCGAGCGGCTCGCTACTAAAGGGTACTTGGGAAAGTTCGGTTTTTATGAAGCCATCGACTACACTTCTTCTCGTCAACATCCTGGTCAATCAAGCACTGTTGTCCGATCCTTTATGGCCCATCATCTGGGTATGAGTATCCTCTCTCTATCCAATGCTCTACTCGATCGTCCGATGCAGAAGCGATTTGAGTTGAACCCAATGTTCCAGGCCACAATGCTTTTGCTCCAGGAACGTGTTCCAAAGACCTCAGCTGTTTATAGCCATACCATTGAGCAATCCGATTTATTAATAACTCCCAGTAGCATGGAAACACCAGTACGTGTTTTCGATAGTCCTGACACACCATTTCCAGAAGTACAGTTGCTGTCGAACGGCAGATACCAAGTGATGGTCACCAATTCCGGTGGTGGTTACAGTCGTTGGAATGACATAACCGTCACCCGCTGGCGCGAAGACGTTACCCGCGATAATTGGGGTACGTTTTGTTTCATTCGGGATGTTGCCAGTGGAGATTTCTGGTCAGCTACTTTTCAGCCGACACTGAAACGAGCTAAGAACTATGAAGTTATTTTTTCTGATGCCCGGGCTGAGTTCCGATGCCTTAACCGCACTTTCGAAACCCACACTGAAATCACGGTTTCACCGGAGGACGATATCGAACTGAGACGAATCCGCATCACCAACCATTCCGGGATGCGAAAATCAATTGATGTCACCAGTTATGCTGAGGTCGTTCTCACGTCGACAGCAGCCGACGAGATACACCCGGTGTTCAGCAATCTTTTTGTTCAGACAGAAATTAACTGCCCACAACGAGCTATTTTATGTACACGCCGACCTCGCTCAACCGACGAGAATCCTCCCTGGATGTTTCACCTGATGGCTGTGCATGGGGCAGAAGTTGGAGAAATATCCTTTGAAACCGATCGTATGCGATTCATTGGACGTGGAAACACCATCGTTAATCCAGTGGCTATGCGCGACTTGTCAGCACTTTCGAATAGCCAGGGCTCTGTTATTGATCCGGTTGTTGCAATCCGGCATGGGATCTTGCTCGATGCAGGAGAATCGGTAATGGTATATATTATATCTGGAGTCAGCGAAACCCGTGATGAAGTTTTAAGGTTGGTAGAAAAATACCAGGACCAGTCTCTCGCCGACCGTGCCTTTGACCTTGCCTTGACCCATAGTCAGGTGGTTCTACGGCAAATCAATGCAACTGAGTCTGACGCTCAAATTTATGGACACCTTGCCAGCTCTATAATCTATGCTAATCCATCCTTGCGTGCTGACCCAAGTATTCTCAGCAAAAATCAACGTGGACAGTCCGGTTTATGGGGTTACTCCATATCCGGGGACTTACCCATTGTGCTAATACGGATTGGAGATCCGGCACATATCGAACTGGTACGTCAACTTCTCCAAGCCCATGCGTATTGGCGCCTAAAGGGATTGGTAGTGGATCTGGTGATCTGGAATGAAGAACACTCTGGTTACCGGCAACTGCTTCATGATCAGATCCTGGATCTGATTGCTTCCGGTCTCGAAGCTAATTTAATCGATCGTCCGGGTGGTATTTTTGTAAGAAATACCGACCAAATATCGAGCGAAGATCGCATCTTGTTCCAAGCGGTTGCTCGTGTTATTATCACCGATAATCGAGGAACACTGGCAGAGCAGATCAACCGTTACCGATTTGCAGAATCGATCGTTCCACCATTCTCGAGAGTGAAACGACCCACCGTCAAATCCTCTCCATCGGTTGAATTGCCCCATCGAGATCTGATTTTCTTCAATGGGTTTGGAGGGTTCACCCCCGATGGTCGCGAATATATTATTACTACCAAACATAAGCAATTAACACCAGCACCCTGGGTGAATGTTCTGTCAAATCCCACTTTTGGAACTGTTATTTCCGAAAGTGGATCATCCTATACCTGGAGCGAGAACGCTCACGAATTTCGACTCAGTCCCTGGTACAACGATCCGGTGGTTGATGCAAGCGGAGAAGCCTGGTATATCCGTGATGAGGAAAGCGGACGCTTCTGGTCACCCACACCACTTCCAAGACAGGGTACCAGACCGTATATCAGCCGCCATGGTTTTGGCTACAGTGTCTTCGAACATATTGAAAGAGGCATCTACTCCGAGATGTGGATTTACGTAGCGCTGAATGCACCAATCAAGTTCACCGTGTTGAAAATTCGGAACAAATCGGGTCGGAACCGACGTCTCTCTGCTACTGGATTTGTAGAATGGGTGTTGGGGGACCTGAAGCCGAAAACGACCATGCATCTGATCACTGAAGTTGATCCTAATAGCGGAGCACTCTTTGCCCGTAATCCTTACCATACCGAGTTTGCTGACCGAGTTGCCTTTTTCAGTGTAGACGATTCTTCTCGAACATTTACCTGTGATCGTAATGAATTTCTGGGACGGAATGGTACCTATCAAAATCCTGCCGCCATGAACCGATCAAGGCTTTCTGGAAAAGTGGGAGCTTCATTGGATCCATGTGCTGCTATTCAGGTGACTTTCGATTTGGAAGACGGACAAGAGCGTGAATTCGTCTTCACTTTGGGAGTGGGGCAAGATGCCAATGATGCTAGTCGATTAGTGCATCGTTTTCAGGAATCTGACGCTGCAAGAGGTGAACTCGAATCAGTATGGCAGTATTGGAATCACACTCTGGGAGCAATTCATGTAGAAACACCTGATCTAGCTCTCAATACCCTGACTAACGGTTGGCTCTTATATCAGACCATTGCTTGTCGATTGTGGGCGCGTACCGGTTATTACCAGTCGGGGGGAGCTTTTGGCTTTCGTGATCAACTCCAGGATGTTATGGCGCTCATTCACGCCGAGCCAGGTTTAGTTCGTGAACACCTACTTCGCTGTGCGGCTCGACAATTCCAGGAGGGAGATGTTCAGCACTGGTGGCATCCCCCTTCAGGCCGGGGAGTTCGAACCCACTGTTCAGACGATTATCTCTGGTTACCACTGGTAACCAGCCGTTATGTTTTGAATACCGGAGACATCGGTGTACTAAACGAATCCCTCCCCTTCATCGAAGGCCGCCCGGTAAAAGTTGAAGAAGATTCCTATTATGATTTGCCCGAACGATCTGAGCAAGCCGCCAGCCTATACGAACATTGTGTACGGGCAATCTTGAGAGGCTTAAGTTTTGGTGAACACGGATTACCACTGATTGGTTCCGGTGACTGGAACGATGGTATGAATCTGGTAGGCATTCAAGGGAAAGGTGAAAGTATCTGGCTCGGATTTTTTCTTTATAATATTCTCACTCAGTTTGCCGAGGTTGCCCGCAGGCAGAATGATATCTCCTTTGCCGAAATTTGTAAGAGTGAGGCGATTCGTGTCCGTTTGAATATCGAAAAACACGGCTGGGATGGCCAATGGTACCGTCGTGCATTCTTCGACGATGGAACAGTGCTTGGTTCATCAGACAGCCCTGAATGCCAGATTGATTCGATTGCTCAAAGCTGGTCTATTCTCTCGGGAGCTGGTGATATTGAGCGGTCAAAGACTGCTATGGAATCGGTGAACCAGCATCTGGTTCACCGTGACCAAGCCCTGATACAACTTTTGAACCCCCCGTTTGATAAATCGAATTTGAATCCTGGTTATATAAAAGGATACGTTCCAGGTGTGAGGGAAAATGGCGGGCAATACACTCATGGAGCAATCTGGGTGGTTATGGCATTCGCTGCCATGGGTGACCAACAAAAAACTTGGGAATTATTTTCTATCATCAATCCCATAAATCACGGAAAAACAAAGGATGAAATTAATATATACAAAGTAGAACCATACGTGGTAGCTGCTGATGTTTATGCGCTCCCACCTCATGCCGGCCGAGGGGGTTGGTCGTGGTACACGGGTTCAGCAGGCTGGATGTATCAGTTGATAGTTGAGTCAATCCTAGGGTTGAGACTTGATGTGGATAAACTTCGCTTTACACCTTGTTTCCCGGTAGATTGGAAACAATTTATTGTCCATTATAGGTATCGAGAAACGGTTTATCATATCACTTTTATATGTTCTTCAGGCGAAACGAGAGTTATAGTTGACGGCATTGAGCAACCCGACCAATTTGTTCAATTGATTGACGACCACCAAGAGCATTCGGTTGAGGTAATAGTTCCCGGTTCAAAGATTAATTTTGTTGCTGGGGATGAACCAAATTAGGACCTTAGAGAAGGACTCATTCTAAATATTTGCCCTACATTTAAAAAGAAGCTTTCCTTAGTACAGCAGGAAAACCTCTTTTTTCAAAGCGAGAATAAGAGCTATTTCTTGACTCTTTCGTTGTCGGAATAAAAGGGTAAGCTTTCGAATATTTAATCGCTTGGATTTCAAGGCCTAATATCGTATCGTCGGATCACCCAGCATTGAGAGAAATCTTCGTGATCAATGCAAAAAGGCTCTCTTGGTATTGTATTAAAGCAGCTTTTGCTAATTAACTTAACTTCTTATTCCTCAGTTCGAATAGAGTAGGGAATCTCGATGAGATTCCCTACTCTATTTTATTTCCTTCAAAGAATAATCAGTATTTCCTAAACCGATTAACTGAGCATAGTCAATCTGAGTCCTCCAATTCGCAACGGGATGGACGTCGAGAAACTTATCTTGACCACCCTGAAATGCACGACTTAGCGACGAGTCTCGAAGTCCTATCGAGCGGTTAATGAGATCGGCCGAAGCCAGATCGATAGCCACCAAATCATGACTCCCCAAGACACCTATATCGGGAACCAAACTGGCATCATGCCAATCACAACAATCACAATCGGGACTAATATCGGTTAAAAAATTAATAAAAAGACTCTTAGTCATTTTATCTTTTAAAACCCCAAAGGCATGTTCAACCATTCTTTCTTGTAAAAGTGACGCTGAAGATGTCCAGGAGATAGCGATGGCACCAGTTGGACAATAAACTACACATTCAGCACAGCCAATACAAAGGTCTTTTTGAACTTTTGCTTTATGATTTTTATCAAGGGAAAGAGCTTGGGTTGGACAATGAATGATACAGCGCCTACAACCAATGCATTTTTGCGAATCGGGATTAGGAATGAAAGTTTCTCCATGTTGCATTTGCTTTCCGGAACGAGCAACACAACCCATGCCGATGTTTTTGATTGATCCACCTAACCCAGCTTCAACATGTCCTTTTACGTGGGTAACGACCAGTAAAAAATCAGCTTCATGGATCGCCGAAGCGACCTTAACTTTTTTAAAATGTTTTTGATTAATTTCAATTTCAAAAAAATCACTTCCCCGAAGACCATCAGCAATGATGAGGGGAGCTGGAACGGTTGCATAATGGAATCCATGAAATGTTGCAGTTTCAAGATGATCAACCGCATTATGACGAAAGCCGGTATAAAGAGTGTTGGTATCGGTGAGAAAAGGCTTCCCTCCCCTTTCTTTAACCTCTTCAATAATATAGCGTAAAAATACCGGTTGGATAAAACCATGGTTTCCTCTTTCTCCGAAATGGAGTTTAACTGCAACCAAATCACCAGATTTTAAGCGCTTATCAAGGAGTTGACCGGTCATTCTTTTAACTTTCTGTAGAACCGAATTTCTTTCATTATCAGCTCTCAAACTAACAAATAAAACGGGAGACGACATTCAAACACCTCCAGGCATAAAACAATAACCATCACTTTTTCAGTATATCAGAAGGAACTGGGATAAAAAACAATTTTCAACTTTAATTTCATGTTGACTTCCTCCGGGATATGATAGAATGAAAACCAGGGGTGTGTGGATGGGGTAACCGCAATATTGTGGAGTGCTACCGCTTGGTATCTGAATTTCGTCTCTTGTAGACCAAGTTAAGAAACCGATTAGCAAAAAAAC
>Ga0334890_1000955_pt1 | contig 43913 bp, 35 predicted proteins | sample GraSluR1_MG_3_FD_207220 | JGI IMG/M metagenome (GOLD analysis project Ga0334890, IMG submission 207220) | Sludge microbial communities from methane-producing bioreactor in Wageningen University, Netherlands - Granular Sludge_31_08-R1 | ecosystem: Engineered > Bioreactor > Anaerobic >... | reverse complement strand
CAGCTTTGTGCTAGAATCCATGGGACACCTTCTTTCTGCGCGATGGCTGTTTAGTAGCCCCATCATAGCAGAAGAAGGTGTCTTTTTGTATAACTTGACTATAACCCTGACTTTGGAAACGCCGTGGCTCGTCTGTTCGCCAGCATTGACTCACTCCCTCTCCCCGGCTAGAATACCCCCATACAGGTATCGTGTGGCAATAGCAAAAGGAGTGTACCCATGCGTCAGGTAGAATTGGGCCGGACGGGGCTGCGCGTCTCAGAAGTGGCCTTTGGCGGCATCCCCATCCAGCGCCTTTCTGAGGATGAGGCCGTGGCCGTGGTGCAGCGCTGTCTCGATCTGGGCGTTACCATGCTCGATACGGCCCACGGCTATAGCACCAGCGAGGAGCGCATCGGGCGCGCCATCGCGGGCCGCCGCGAGGGGTTGGTGATCGCCACCAAGAGCCCGGCCCGCGAGGCCGGCCCCTTTCGCGAGCAGATGGAGTTGAGCTTTCGGCGGCTGGGCGTGGAATACATTGACCTGTTCCAGTTCCACAACATCAGCACGCCCGAGGCGCTGGAGCAGGTGTTGGCCCCCGGCGGCCCCATGGACATCGCCCGCCAGGCCAAGGCTGCCGGCCGCATCGGCCACATCGGCGTCACCTCCCACAAGCTCGAGATGGCCATCGAGATGGCGGGCAGCGGCCTGTTCGAGACCCTCATGTTCCCGTTCAACTATATCACCGACGAGCCCGCCCAGGAGCTGATCCCCCTCTGCCGCGCCAAGGGCGTGGGCTTTATCGCCATGAAGCCCATGGGCGGCGGCCTGCTGGAGGATGCCACCCTTTCCTTCAAGTTCTTGCGCCAGTTCGAGGGCGTGTTGCCGGTGGTGGGCATCGAGCGCGCCGCCGAGATCGAGGAGATCGTGGGCATCATGGAGGGGGACACGGCCTTTACGCCCGCCGAGCGGACGCGCCTGGCCGAGATCACCGCGTTCCTGGGCACCCGCTTTTGCCGGCGCTGTGACTATTGCCAGCCCTGCCCCCAGGGCATCCAGATCTCGACGGTGATGAATATCAAGAGCTTTGCGCGGCGCATGCCGCCCGAGCGGGTGTTCGGTGAGTGGGGGCGGGCGCTGGTCGCCCAGGCCGAGACCTGCATCGTCTGCGGCGAATGCGCCTCCCGCTGTCCATATGGGCTGCCCGTGCCCGAGATGCTTGCCCAGAACGCACAGTGGTACAACGAGCAGATGGCGCTGCACAACGCCTAGATCGTACACGAAAGGGGACCAATCATGGGAGCGATGCTGAGTAGCGGCGAGTTTCGGTATGAGGAGCACCTGGATTGGGCCAGGCTGCCCGAGGGCGTTTCGTTGCGAGAGACGCCCGATGTGGTGGTGGGTCCCGACGACCGCGTCTATCTGTTCACCCGGGGCGATCACAAGATGCTGGTGCTCAGCCCCGAGGGGGAGTTGCTGGGCACCTGGGGCGCCGATATCTTTGAGCGCCCCCACGGCGTATCGCTCTCCCACGATGGCACCTTGTGGTGCGTGGACGATGGCGACCACACCGTGCGCCGCTGCACCCTGGATGGCCGCGTGCTGATGACCCTGGGCATTGCGGGGCAGCCCGCCCCCGCCGGCAGCGGCCAGCCGTTCAACCGCCCCACCAAGGTCGCGGAGGAGCCCGGCACCCACAACCTGTACATCAGCGATGGCTATGGCAACGCCAAGGTGCACAAGTTCACGCCCGAGGGCAAGCTGCTCTACTCCTGGGGCGGCTATGGCACCGGGCCGGGCGAGTTCAACCTGGTGCACATGGTGGCCACCGACCCCGAGGGACTGGTCTACGTGGCCGACCGAGAGAACCACCGGGTGCAGATCTTTGACGGCGAGGGTAATTACCTGCGCGAGTGGCGCCACCACCTGCACCGGCCCTGCGGCCTGTACATCAGCGCCGAGCCGCTGGTCTATATCGGCCAGCTCGGCCCCACCATCCCCGTGAACCGCGAATACCCCAATCTGGGCGCGCGGGTCAGCATCCACGATCTGACGGGCAAGCAATTGGCCTGGATCGGTGGGATGCACCCCGGCCTGGGGCCCGGCCAGTTCCTGGCGCCCCACGGCGTGGCCGTGGACTCGCGGGGCGATATCTATGTGGGCGAGGTCTCGTACACCGACTATGGCCGCCACCAGGATCCGCCCCGCGAGGTGCAGAGCCTGCGCAAGCTGGTGCGCGTGCGCTGAGGCGGGGGCGCAGAGCAACTTGCCACGACGGGGGCGCGCGAGACAGGCGCGCCCCCGTTCACGTTCTATACAGGGTCTTTTCATTGTCGGTATTATGTACAGATCCCTTTACGGCGAGAGATGCTCTCGGTGCTCTGTGAGGGCGACTGGCCGCAGCAAAGCAAAAGCAGCTCGCTTTACCATAACCACGACTTTGACAAAGCCCTTACTCTGAAAGTACGATTTTAGGTGAGTGAACGCGGCCCTGGATGCGCCCCAAGCGACCATTGACAGCGACCCAGGCGAGTGATACACTACGCGCGATTTGATCTGATCGCTGCTACAATGGGCAAAGGGATGCGCGGATGACCTCGGTCCTGGTACTCAATGCCACATATGAACCCCTCAGCATTGTGAGCCTGCGCCGCGCCATCGTGCTTTTGCTCAAGGAAAAGGCCGAAGTCCTGGAGGCCGCCGAGGAGCGCATCCACGCCGCCAACCTCTCGCTCCCCTACCCGTTGGTGATCCGGCTGGTGTACTATGTGCGGGTGCCCAGGCGCATGTTCGTGCCCCTCACGCGCCGCGCCCTGCTGTTGCGCGATAACTATACCTGCCAATACTGCGGCGTCTCGGCCCCCAGCCCGGAGCTGACCATGGACCACGTGCTGCCCAAAGTACGGGGCGGCAAAACCACGTGGGACAATGTGGTGTGCGCCTGTCGCGCCTGCAACTCGCACAAAGGCAGCAAGACCCTCGAAGAGGCCCGCATGGTGCTGGCCCGCGAGCCCGCCCGGCCCCAATACCTGGCCTTTGTGGTGCTCTCCAACGCTACGGCCCACGAGGTCTGGGGCAAGTATATCCCCAACATGGAGCAGGGCTACGCGCTGGCCCCGGCCTAGCGCTCGCGCACCTGAATGGGCAGGCCCAGCCGCAGATGGTCGCCTAGCACCTGTCCCCGCCGGTCGGTAACGGTAAGCCGCTCGACCGTGTCCGTGGCATAGAGCCCCAGCACAAGGGAATAGTTGCCCGGTGGCGTCGCCGGGTCCAGCGTGACGAGGTGGCGATCCACCAGTGTCTCTCCGGTCCGCCAGATGCGCGTGGGCCACAGCCCATCCAGCGGCTGGGCGTCGTGCTGGCCCCACACAGGGCCCTGGGTCGCCGGGTTGAATGCCTCGCCGATCAGATGGACAAAGACGGTATAATCGGCCTGGGGCGCCTGTTGCACGCGCCAGTACAGATCCACCACCAGGGTATCGCCGGGCGCCAGCTCAACGGCCTGATACTGGGCGCCGGCCAGGCTGAGCCCCTCCAGAAGCAATCCCTCGCCCCAGATCAGTTCCAGCCCCACCTCCGGACCCTGCGGAGCCGGGAGGGGCAGCGTATCGGCGATGCGCACCTGGCCGAGCACAAAGGGCGGCTCTCCCTCGACGACAAGCTGCAAGCTATAGTTGCCCTCGGCCAGCGCCGGCGTTACGGGCAGATCCACGCGCTCTCGCCAGGCATACGCGCGCGGGTCGGCCACGACGCGGCGTCTTTGCAGCACCTGCTCTTGGGCGTTGACCAATTCCAGGGTAACGGGGAGCAAGGGGGAACGGTCCCAGTACAGGACCACGCGCATCTCGTGGCCCGGGGTGAACACCCGCACGGGCAGTTCCCACCCGCGCAAGGCCCCAAAGAGCGCGCCGCGAGCCGCCGCATGGTCGGGCGTATAGGTAGACGTCAGCCGGGGTGCAGCGGCATTGGGGCCGGCATAGAGATAGAGGGCGTTGTGGCCATAGCCCTCGGAGCGCAATGCCACATAGCGCTCCTGCAACGCGGCGCGCACCAGGCGTTCGGGATCGCTCAGGTTCGCCTCCACCTCGGCCAGCCAGATGCGCCGGTACTCTCCGGCGTGCTCCTCAAACCACGCCGCTACCTCCTCGGGGTCCAGCCGCTCCGCCTGCTGGGTGATCGTCACCACCTCCGGGCGCCGCGCGCCGGGCAACCGACCATAGTAATACAGGAACACCGGATAGCGGCTGCCCGAGTTGAGCAGGACCACGTCGCCCGTCTCGGCCTGGCTGGCAATCGTCCGCACCAGGGTTTGTAGCTCGTCCTCCAGGTAGCGGTCGGCATAGTGCCCTGGCAGCACCACGAGCCAACTGAGCACAAGGGCCGCCCCCAGAGCGATGGCGACTCTGCGCCAGCGCGCCCCGATGGCCGCCACGGCCCAGGCCAAGAGCGCCCAAAAGGCCGCCGCAAAGGGCAAAAAGTAGCGCGCCTCGATGTGGGGCGTGTAGAACAGGCTGCGGGGCAGCGTCGAGAGATAGACCATCACCGGGGGCGCGGCCACGGCCAGGGAAAGGGCGATCCAGTGCAGGCCCTCCTGGGCGCTGGCCTGGCCGCGCAGCGTGCGCCGCACCAACAGGATCATCCCCCAGACCAGGGCCGCCAGCGGCAGGGCCAGGCTCCACAAGTAACGGCGGATCTCCACCGAGGCGCCCGCCGTCAGCAGCACGGCATACAACTCGGCCACAAAGAGAGGCGAGACCGGCTCCGAAACCGACCAGGTGGGCATGCGCTCCCAGGCAAAGACAAGCCACACGGCCAACCCGGCCAGGATGGCCACCTGGGCGGCCACCCATTGCAGCAACATCCGCCCCCGCCGATAGCCCTGGCGCCACAATAGCGCGATGAGCACCACCAGGTTCTGCACCAGCACCCAGGCGGCCATCAAAAAGATGGTATAGAGGGAGCCCAGGGCCGCCAGGACATAGCCGATCAGGAGCAACCAGCGGCGCTCCCGGCCTGGCGCAGACGAGGGCGCGCGGGCCAGGGTGCGCAGCCAGCGCAAGCACAGGTAGAGCGAGAGCGCGCCCAGCAGCCCCGCCAGGACGTACATGCGCATCTCTTGCGACCACCAGATGTGAAAGCGGCTCAGGGCGGTGAGCAAGCCTGCCAGGATCGCCGCGCCGCGCCCGCCGATCAAGAGCCCCAGGCGGTAGACGACGGCCACCGTCAACACGCCGAACATCACCGAGAGCAGGCGCATGGCAAACTCGGATTCGCCCGCCGCCTGCACCCAGCCCCGCAACGACCAAAAGTAGAGAGGTGGATGCACGTCGGCGGCGGTCCAGAGGGTGACGCCGGCAAGCCCCTTGCGCACGGCCCAGATGGCCAGCGCCTCATCCCACCAGAGGTTGGCGTCGCCCAGGCGCACGATGCGCAGCGCAAAGGCGGCCAGCAGGATCAGCAGAGGGCTGATGCGCCGCCAGAGGCGCAGGCTCAGGCGCTCAAGCCTGGGCAACCAGGTCATCTAGCATACTCCTGATCTCGTGGCGTCTGCTTGTCGAGAGCGGCGGCTGATCCCGCAAGCCTTCCTTGACCATTTGGGCAAGTTCATCCACGGTAGCATAGCGGCAATCGAGCCCCTGGATGTCGAGTTGGGCCGCCGGGTTGGTAAAGACAATCACGCCATCCACGGGGATCTCTTGGCCGCCCTCGATCTTGGCCAGCCAATCGCGCACCCAACCGATCTCACGCTGTAGGTCATGCTCCGGCTTGCCCAGGGAGGATTCGCCAAAGAGCTGCAGGAACTTGCGGAACCCGGCCTTGTGCCGCCAACGGCCATCGGCATAGCTGATGGCGCCATCCTGGTTGCGCACCTCTAGCACGGTAAAGCCATAGTGTGAAAAGAGCACCTGCTCGCTGGGCAGATAGTAGCAATACAGCACATGGCGCCGATCCAGCGATTCCAGCGCCTTGGCCAGGCGCTGGTCAGCCCGCGGCTCTTTGACATAGCGGTTGGCCATGTACGAGCCGACGCTGGCCCCCACCAGGCCGATCAGCAGGCAGGCATAGGAGATGAGCAGCATCTGCTGGCCGGCGGTGAGCAGCCCCGCAAAGAGCGCCGCCAGGCCGATCAGGCTGCCCCAGCGGCCATACTTGCCGCGCTTGGTTAGAAAGGGCTGGTTGACCACCGTTTCCATGTTGTACCTCGCAGAATCGTTTCGGAATCAATGTGTCTCGCTTACTCTGTCTCGCTGGCGCCCGTCTCGTCTCGCCAATCTGCCATCCGCTCGCGGATATGCTCGATGACATGGGCCTGGACCGCCGCAATCGCCACTCCGATGGCATTCTCGATGGCCAGCTCGTCCGAGCGCCCGTGAGCGATGACCACCGGATGGTTGACGCCCAAGAGCGCGCCGCCGCCAAACTCGCGATAGTCCAATCGGGCGGCCACAGCGCGAAAGGCGGGCCGGGCCAGCAGCGCCCCCAGCATGGCCAGCTTGCGGCTCTTGATCTCGCTGCGCAAAAGAGAGAGCAGCATGGCCGCCGTGCCCTCGGCGGTCTTGATGGCGATATTGCCGGTGAATCCATCGGAGACGATCACATCGGCCAGCCCCTGGGTGATGTCCTTGCCCTCGACGTTGCCGACCAGGTTCAGCCCCAGGGAAAGGCGATCCAGCAGGGCGTGGGTATCCTGCACCAACTGGTTGCCTTTGATCTTTTCCTCGCCATTGGAGAGCAGGCCCACCCGTGGGTTGGGGATGCCCAGCACCCGTTCGGCATAGGTTGCCCCCATGAGGGCGAATTGGGCCAGCCACTCTGGGCGGCAATCGGCGTTGGCGCCGATATCCAGCATAAAGGCCCAGCCCCCTTCGCGGTTGGGCAGCACGGTCGAGATGGCCGGCCGGTGAACGCCCTGGATGCGCCCGATGCGCCCCGCGCCCACCAGGGCCGCCGCCAGCACGCCCCCCGAGTTGCCCGCCGAGACCAGGGCATCGGCCTGGCCCTCGCGCAGCAGGCGCATCCCCACCACGATGGAGGCGTCCTTTTTGGCGCGCACGGCCTGGGCGGGGTGCTCGCCCATCTCCACCACCTCAGAGGCGTGCACCACTGAAAGGGCCAGCCCCTCCGTATCGAGACCGGCCAGCTCGGCCTGGATGGCCTCCTCGCGGCCCACCAGCACGATCTCCTGGCCAAAGCGCCGCGCGGCGCGCACGGCGCCTCTGACGTCTACCCCGGGGGCGTGATCGCTGCCCATGGCGTCCAGCACAATGCGCATGCTCTTCTCCTGCTCGGATGGTGGAGGGGGAACAGCCGATGGGCGCATTGTACCTTGCCGCCGGGCGAATTGACAAGTGGCCTGTTCCGTCTATACTGAGCGCCGCAATGCCCCTGTGGCGGAATTGGCATACGCAGCAGGTTGAGGGCCTGTGCTCGAAAGGGCGTACTGGTTCGAGTCCAGTCAGGGGCACAAAGCGGTGAGGGAGTAGAAAAGAAGCGCTCAATCGAGCGCTTCTTTTGCGTTATCAGGAGGTCTAGTTCCGCCGCCGTACCCAACGGATCTGCTCCGGCGCCCACTGGCCGATCCGGGTCCAGGCGATCTCTTGCCAGGTATCATCCAGTGGGTTGCGGAACGCCTGGCAGACGATGTCATCGGGCAAGCCCTCGGGCAGCTCGATGCCCAATTCATGGGGACGGCGCTCGTCGCTGGCCACCGTGAGGGCTGCATTGCGCAGCTTGGCCGCCTTGTACAAAGCCGCCGCCGGGTTCAGCGGCAGAACGTGCTCTTGCAGCAGATCTGACACGAACGCCCCGATCTCGTCCTCGCTCATGGCCGGAGGCGTGGGCGCTTTCGGGGGCGCCTCGATGCCGTGCAGCGCCGCCAAGTCGCCCACCGCCGAGATGGGCTGCCCGTTGCGGTGGTACATGGCGCCGCCCCACAGGGGATTATCCCCCAGGATCCAAAGCGTCGCGCCTCCCACATAGGGGGCGCGCTCGTTCAGGTGGGTCGCATGGGCCACCAGGTTCTGGCCAGCGCCCGCCTGCTCGATAAAGTGCAGGTTCGGGTAGCCATACTCGGTGATCCACATCGGCTTGTCCGGCCACCAATAGCGCATGCGCTCAAAGCGCCGCCCATAGGCCGAGTGACTCCAGAGCCCCGTGGCGCCATCGCGATCATGGAAATAGACATGGGCGTACAGCTCATCGGCCAGCGCGAGGCTGTCATAACAGGGGCCCTCGCGCCTGGCCTGATTCCACTGGGCGGCGGTTAGCGTCTCGGAGCCGCGACAGCCGGTGGCGCCGTGCAGGTAATAGGCGCCCGTGGGATCGCCGGTGAACCAGCAATCCCTATGCCCCACGGTCAGGGGCGTCCAGCCAACGCGCACGGATGGGTGGCGCGTCTTGATCCGCTGATGGGCATCGCAGAACACGGCATCAAAGCGCTGCATGTCGCTTTCCTGGTCGCCAAAGCCCTCCCAGCCGGAGCCGCGCGGCATGTTCTGCTCGTTCCACAACTGCACGTGCAGTTGGCCCGAGGGGATGACGCCCATCCATTGGGGCAGGATCTCGAGCACGGCATCCACATACTGGCGGCAACCCGCCGCCGTGCTGGCCATCTCGGGGGGACAATAGGGCCGCACGACAAAATGGCAATCCGGCACAACGGAATGGATCCAGGCAATATCCGCCGGCGAGACCTGCTGCCGGTCAATGCCGTAATCGGGCAGGAACACGACGCAGCCCGGGTGCAAGAGCTCGATGACGCGCCGGTCGCCCTGGCTCATGGGGCAGCCATTGCCCAGGTGTACCCCCACGACGCGCCGGCCTGCGGGCGCCGGGTCCCAGTCAATCAACGGCCAGGGATCTATGGCCCCATAGCGATAGGGCGAGCCGGCATTGCGCCGCACCTCGACGTGCAGGTGCGGGCCGGTGCTGTTGCCGGTGCTGCCGCTATACCCGATGATCTGGCCGCAGCGCACAGTCTGCCCGCTGCTGATGGCGATGGAATCCAGGTGCGCAGCATAGACCTTGTATGCAGCCGTCTCGATGCGCACATAGCGGCCAAAGCCCTCCGGCTGGTCGGCGGCATAGGCCACGCCATCCACGGCGGCATAGACGGGCGTGCCCGTATAGGCGCTCAGATCCAGGCCATAATGGGCGGTGGGGCTAAAGAGTTGCGTGATCCGGACATAGCTCTTGATGGGCCGGCCAAGTCGCATGGGTCTCACCCCCGGAGGACGGGCACGCCAGGCGTGCAGCATGTCGGCAGACCAGCGGCCCTGCCCCGAAGGCAAGGCGTGGGCCGCGGCGAACACGCAGAGGATACCACCAAAGCGAGAGGTTTGCCAGCGGAAGGGAGGGAGAGGCACAAAAAAAGCCCCCATCTGGGGGCAAAGGGGCTTGAGTGGGCGCGAGAGGACTCGAACCTCTGACCTCACGGATGTGAACCGTGCGCTCTAACCAACTGAGCCACGCACCCTTTATAGGCGCGAGTATAGCATGCCCGCCCGAAAATGCAAGTCGGCGCGATCTTGTTGCACGGCCCGTTTGCTTGACATATCGAAAGCTGCTAAGCTTGTGGCGGATTCAGGTTGTGCGCCTGGGCTTGCACAAACAAAGGGGCATACGGTGAGTCTGTTGGGTCTCGATGTGGGCATCAACGGGTGTCGCGCCCTGGTCATCTCGGTAGAGGGGGCGGTGCTCGCCAATGTGGGCCGGGGCTATGCGCCCACTGCCGCCGGCCAGCCCTCGCGCGAGCTGGACGCGCGCCGCATCTGGGCGGCGGTTGGCGGGGCGCTGCAAGAGGCGGCGGCGCGCACCACCGGCGACCCCATCGCGGCGCTGGCCATCTCATCGGCGGGCGAGGTCATGACGCCCTTGGGGCGAGATGGCGCCGTGCTGGCCAGTGGCCTATCGGGCCGCGACCCTGGGGAGCGCGACGAGGTGGCCCGTCTGGTCAAGCAGATCGGCCTCGAGCGCCTGCACGATATCACCGGTCGGGCTCCGGGCCCTTCGCACTCTCTCTCCAGGCTGTGCTGGCTGCGCGAGCATGACCCCGACCTGTATCGCGATACCTGGCGCTTTGCCCTGCTGGGTGGGCTGGTGGCGCATCTACTGGGGGGCAGCAGCCTGTGCGATTACTCTTTGGCCAGCAGCACACTCTGCCTGGATATGCGGCAGAGGGCCTGGTCGCGGGATGTGCTGGGGGCCTGCGGTCTATCCTCGGCCAAGCTGCCCGAGCTGGCCCCTGCGGGCACGCCTATCGGCGTGGTCTCGCCCCGGGTGGTGCGCGAGCTGGACCTGCCGCCGGGCATCACCATCGTCCTGGGCGGCCACGACCTGGCCTGCAACGCACTGGGCGCAGGCGCCGTGCGCAACGGGCTGGCAGCCCTGAGCCTGGGGCCTGCGGTGCACCTGACCCCCGTTTTCTACGCGGTGCCCCTGGTCTCTATGCTATTGCGCGAGGGCCTGAGCCTGGAATACCACGTGATCCCCGACCTGCTGCTCACCGATTGCCATGCGCGCGCCGGTGGAGAGTGGCTGCGTTGGTTCACCAACCGCCTCACCCCCTTGGAGCAGCGCGAGGCTGCCCGGCGAGGGCTTGGCCTCTATCGCACCCTGCTGGAGGAGATGCCCACCGAGCCAACGGCGCTGCTGGCGCTGCCTCCCCTCTACGCGACCTCGGCCCGGACCGGCGCCCTGCTGGGCCTCACGCTAGAGACCGAGCGCGGCGAGTTGATCAAGAGCCTGCTTGAAGGGATCATGCTGCACCTGGCCCAGGGGCAAGGGCAACTGGAACAGAGCGGCGTGGGGATCGAGCGCTATCGGGCCACAGGCGGCGGAGCGCGCTCCGATGCCTGGCTGCAACTGTGCGCCGATGTATTGGGCCGCCCGGTGGAACGCACCCACTCCGAGCACGCCGCCGCCCTGGGGGCCGCGCTGCTGGCGGGCGTGGGCAGCGGCGTCTTTGCCGATGGGCAACAGGCCAGCGATGCCCTTGTGCGGGTGGAACAGACTTGCGAGCCCCACACCCGACGCAGCCGGATCTATGCCGCCCGGTTGGCGCTCTATCGAGAGCTGCACGCGCTCCTCTCAGACCCCTTGGCGCAACTGGGCGGCGCCCACTGACCCGCTCCCTATCCCCCTGCCCCGCCTGGGGCGGCCTCGCGGCGTGTATAGATCAGCACCTCCCTGGCGCCCCAGATCTCGTGGGGCAAGGGCAGGCGCTCCACCAGTGCATAGTGCGCCAGGAACCACGGGTCAACATCGATGCTGCGCACCGAAAAGGTGGTCATGCTCACCACATAATCGGGCTGCACGGCGCGCACAAAGGCCGTGCCGATGACGCCATCCCAACCGCTGTTGCGCTCGCTAGCGGGCGCGGGCAGATAGGGCAGCGCCTGGGGCGAGACCAGTCCGCACGCATCATAGATATACCCGTGGTAGTAATAGCCCAAGGCGCCGATCTCGGGCGTTGCCACGGTGGTCTCGGGCGTGGTGCGTGCATTGAGCCACTCGGCCGCCTCTCGGTAGACCGGCAGCCGGGCGCGGTCGGGCTCGATATAGGTCACGGGCTCGCCAGCCAGCGTGGTATGCAGGAACGAGTTGGCGATCAGGGGCTGATAGGCCAGCAGGGCCAGCGCGAGGCTCAGGGGCATGGCGCCCAGAGCGCGCAGCGCGAGATGCTTGTGCGCCAACAACCGCTCGCCCAGCAAGGGCAGCCCCGCCGCCAGAAACAAAAAGGCCATAGACCAGAAAAAGGGCCAGTACCAGCGGAACAAAAAGGGGTTGGTGACCCAGTAAAAGAGGAGGAGCATCCCGTAAAAGGTCGGCAATGCCCAGCCTGCGAGGCGCCGCGCCCGCTCTGTGGCGGCCAGACCCAGGGCGCCGCCCAGCAGCAGCAGGCCCGCCAGCAGGCGATACACCCCCTGGGGCAGGCTGCTCGCCAGGGGGGCCGCCGCCCATTCCCAGATGCGCCCGGCGATGGTGGCGCCGGCCCAGCCTGGGGGGATCAGATAGACCGGCTGGAGCTTGGCGATGATCGAGTGTGGAATGGGCGAGCCATAGTACGCCGTGGCCAGGACGGTCCACAGGGCGGGGGCCGCCAGCGCCGCCCCCAGGGCTCCCCAATTCAGCCCGCGCCAGGAGCGGGGCTTGGCCCAGGCCAGCCAGCAAACGCCCCAGACCGCCAGGGCAAAGGCGCCCTCTGGCCGGGTCACCAGGGATAGCCCCGCCAGCGCCCCGGCCAGGGCCAACTTCTGATGTGCAAGGGCCAGAAAACAGGCCAAGATCAGGGTGAGAAACAGAAACGATTCCATGCCGTTGGCCGAGATGTAGAGCATCTCTGGGTGCAGGGCGTATAGCCCGCCCAGCAGCAGCGCCGGGATGCGCCTGCCGTGCAGGCGCGCGATCAGGGCGGCCGCCAATATGGCCGAAGCGACGTGCCAGAGGGCGTTGCCCCGCACAGCCAGTTCGGGCAGCGGCGCGCCGGGCGCCAGGCCCCGGATAAGGATCAACCAGAGGAGATACAGGGGCGTGGTGCTGCCAAAGACCCGTTCGGAGGGGTTGTAGACGAGGCCCTGGCCCGCATACAGGTTATCCACATAGCGAAAGGTGATATAGGCGTCGTCATAAGGGGCCACCGGCAAGCTGAGGTGGAAAAAGAGCGCATACGCCAAGGCCAGCAGAAAAAAGCCCGCGCAAGCGAGCAACAAGATCCTGTGCAAAAGACGCCGGGTTCGATCTGACACGTTGCGGGCCTCCTGTACGTCATGGGTCAAGGGCGGTGCGCTCGCACAAGGGAGATTATAGCCGGCGACGGCCAAGAGGCAACGGGGACGCTTGCGCAGGGGCCACCGTGGCGCAAAAGCGAACCCACGCCACTCTTGACGCAATAGAACAAATGTGCTATTCTTGCGTCAGAGCAGATGTTCGCTTCCGCAAGGGAGGAATGGGCCATGGATCTCTGGCAAAAGGTGGATCTGCTGGGCGGAGCGGCCCAGTGGGATACAGAGCGCGGTTGCAGCAAGAGTGGGCGCCAGCGTGACGCCCTGGATCGTTGGATCTATCCCGCCATCCGGCCTGATGGCCAGCGCATCCGGATGCTCAAGGTGCTGCAATCCAATGTGTGCGAGAACAACTGCGCCTATTGCGCCTTTCGGCGCGACAGGGATGTGCCCCGCAGCGCCTTTCGCCCCGACGAGCTGGCCGCCCTGTTCGATGGTCTGGTGCGGCAGCGACGGGCCGAAGGGCTCTTTCTCAGCTCGGGCATTTGTGATAACCCCGTGCGCTCCGCCGAGCGCATGCTGGCCACGGTGGAGCTGGTGCGCAAGCGGTACGGCTTTGGCGGGTATATCCACCTCAAGGTGCTCCCCGGCTCGGACCTGGGCAGCATCGAGCAATCGGTGCGCCTGGCGACGCGGGTATCGGTCAACCTGGAGGCGCCCAACCAGGAACGCATCCATGCCTTGAGCCACGATAAATCCTTTGATGACCTGATGCGCTGCCTGGTGGCTACCGATCAGGCGCGGCGACAGGCGGGCCGCCAGGTGAGCATGAGTACACAGTTCGTTGTGGGCGCCTCGGGCGAGTCGGACCAGGAGCTGCTCCAGACCTCGGATCAGCTCTACCGTGACCTGAACCTGGCGCGGGCCTACTATAGCTCCTTCCAGCCCATCGTTCACACGCCGCTGGAGGGGCGCGAAGCCAGCCCTCCCCTGCGCGAGCACCGGCTCTATCAGGCCGATTTTCTGCTGCGCCAGTATGGCTTTGGCCTCAAGGAGTTGGTGTTCGATGCGGCGGGCAACCTGCTCAAAGAGGGCGATCCCAAGCAGGTCTGGGCGCAGAGCCACCCCGAGTTCTTTCCCATCGAGATCAACAGGGCCGAGACCCGCGAGCTGGTGCGCATCCCCGGCATTGGCCCCAAATCGGCGGCCAAGATCGTGGCGCGGCGTCGCCAGGGGCGGTTGTGCTCGCTGGATCATGCGGGGTTGCGAGGCGATCTGGCGCGGCGCGCGGCGCCTTTTGTGCTGCTGGATGGCCGCCGCCCCACCTATCAGCCCGAGCTCTGGCAGGCGGCGCTGGCAAGCTGATGCACGAAAAAACGTCCTCCCCTTGCCCAAGGGGAGGACGTTTTGCATAGAGCGGGTGATGGGATTCGAACCCACGACATTCTGCTTGGGAAGCAGACACTCTGCCAACTGAGTTACACCCGCACACTGCATCCGATTATAGACGACCCAAGCCCCACGTCAAATCGCTCTGGCCGGGACGCACGCGCGCGCCAGGCCGCGCGTTTTGGCCGATTTGACAAGAACCCGAGTCGGGTATACTATGACTTGCTGTGACAATACCTTTTTATGATGCCAGGTACGTGTCGCTCCACCAATCCTCATCTATCATACTGATGTATGGCCCAAAGATCAAGGCTCTCGGTTTCTGCACCCAACACTGTGTGACGACAACCGGGATTTTTCGCGTTGGAACGCTACCAGATACTGGCCCGAGGCTCGCGCACACCTCGCCACAATAGGAGGCTACTTTGGAAATCAACGATATCAAAAACCTGCGGATCAGCCTCGCCTCGCCCGAACAGATTCATGCCTGGTCATACGGTGAAGTAACCAAGCCGGAGACGATCAACTACCGCCGTCTTCGCCCAGAGAAGGATGGCTTGTTCTGCGAGGCGATTTTCGGCCCGACCAAAGACTGGCAGTGCTACTGCGGCAAGTACAAAAAAGTGCGCTTTCGCGGCATCATCTGCGACAAGTGCGGCGTCGAGGTCACCCATTCTCGCGTGCGCCGCGAGCGCATGGGCCATATTGACTTGGCGGCGCCTATCGCCCATATCTGGTATACCCGTCGCTCCCCCAGCTACCTGGGGCTCTTGCTCAATATCTCCCAGCGCAACCTGGATCGGGTGCTCTATTACGCGCAGTATGTCATCACCGAGGTGGATGAGGCCGCCCGCGAGCGCGCCTTGCACCGTCTGGAAGAAGAGTACAACCGCGAGTGCGCCCGCCTAACCGGCGAGGCCGAGCTGGGCATCACGGCCATTGACGCGGCGCTCTCGGTCCAAGACAAGCAAGACCAAGAGCGTGAAGAGTCTCTGCTGGCCGAAAAGCGGCGCCAGCGGGATGCTGCCACCGAGGCCATAATGAGCGAGGCCACCCGCATCCGGCAACTTCTGGAGCGCCAACTGGATGCCCCCGCTGACGCCGAGCTGGTGTTCGGCCCCAACGAGACGATCATTGTCGCCGAGGGCGAGCGGATCGCTCGCGGCCATGTGGGCACGTTGCACCAGGTGGTAGAGGACGAACTCACACGCATCCAGGAGCGCTTTGAGCAAGAGAGCCAGGCGCTGATCGAGCCTATGGAGCAAGAGACCCATGCGCTGCGCCTGCAAGCCGAGGATCGCCGCACCCAGTTCCATGGGGATCTGGAGGTCAAGCTCGAAGAGCTGCGCATGCGCTTTGAGGACGAGCGGGATGAGTTGATGAGCCTGCGTACTCGGCAGCTCTTGACCGAGGTGCGCTATCGCGAACTCGCCGATCGGTGGGGGCGCGTGTTCAAGGGCGGCATGGGCGCCGAGGCGATCTATGACATCGCGTGCCAGATTGATCTGGAATCCATGGCCGAGGAGCTGCGCGAGGAGATCAAGACCACGCGCTCGCAGCAGCGCAAGAAAAAGGCCGTCAGCCGCCTACAGGTGGTAGAGGCGCTGCGGCGATCTGGCAACCGTCCCGAGTGGATGATCCTCAATGTGCTGCCCGTGATCCCGCCTGCGCTGCGCCCGATGGTGCAGCTCGATGGCGGCCGTTTTGCCACCAGTGATCTCAACGACCTGTACCGCCGCGTGGTGAACCGCAACAACCGCCTCAAGCACCTGATCAGCCTGCAGGCGCCCGAGGTGATCATCCGCAACGAAAAGCGTATGCTCCAAGAGGCGGTGGACTCGCTGATTGATAACAGCCGCCGGGGCAAGGCGATCTCGCTGCGCGGGCGGCGCCAGCTCAAGTCCCTATCGGATATGCTCAAGGGCAAGCAGGGCCGCTTCCGCCGTAACCTGCTGGGCAAGCGCGTGGATTATTCCGGGCGCTCGGTGATCGTGGTCGGCCCGCAGCTCAAGCTGTACCAGTGCGGCCTGCCCAAGCGCATGGCCCTGGAGCTTTTCCGCCCGTTCGTGATGCAAAAGCTGGTCGAGTACAACCATGCCATCAACGTCAAGGGGGCCAAGCGCCTGATCGAGCGCGAGACGCCCGAGGTTTGGGAGGTGCTGGAAGAGGTCATCCAGACCCGGCCGGTGCTCCTGAACCGCGCGCCCACGCTACACCGCCTGGGCATCCAGGCCTTTGAGCCGGTGCTGGTCGAAGGCAGCGCCATCCATCTGCACCCGCTGGTCTGCTCGGCATTCAATGCCGACTTTGACGGCGACCAGATGGCCGTGCACGTGCCTCTTTCCGAGCCGGCAGTGCGCGAGGCCCGCGAGCTGATGCTCTCTAGCAAGAACCTGCTGCGGCCCGCCAATGGCGAGCCCGAGGTAGGCCCCTCGAAAGACATGGTGTTGGGCTGCTACTATCTCACCATGGAGCAAGAGGGTGTCAGGGGCGAGGGCAAGGTCTTTGGCTCCTACGAAGAGGTCGAGTTGGCCTATAGCCTGGGGGTCGTTCACATCCATGCCGCCATCAGGTTCCTGCATCGCCACGATGGCGACCAGGAGCTGATCGATACCACCGTGGGGCGCGTATTGTTCAACGCCGCCCTGCCCGAGGCGATCCGCTTTATCAACCGCACACTGGACAAGAACGCCCTCAAGGATGTGGTCGCCGATTGCTACAAGCGGCTGGGCCTGGAAGGCACCGCCGACGTCGTAGACCGCATCAAGGATATCGGCTTTACCTATGCCATGCGCTCCGGCACGACGCTGGCCATTGACGATATCCATGTGCCCGAGGAAAAGGCCGCCATCCTCGATGAGGTCAATGCGCTGGTAGAAGAGGTCGAGCGGCAATACAACCGCGGCTTGATCACCGATAGCGAGCGCTATATGAAGACCGTGGACCTGTGGACCGATGCCACAGACCGGGTGACCGATGCCGTGGCCCGCGAGCTGGACCCCAATAGCTCCCTGGGCATCATGGTGAACTCGGGCTCTTCCAAGGGCGGCCTGACGCCCATCCGCCAGTTGGCAGGCATGCGCGGCCTGATGGCCGATCCATCGGGGCGCATTATGACCCTGCCCATCCGATCGAACTTTCGCGAAGGGCTCACCTCGCTCGAGTACTTTATCTCGACCCACGGCGCGCGCAAGGGTCTGGCCGATACGGCGCTGCGCACGGCAGACGCCGGCTACCTGACCCGCCGCCTCGTGGATGTCGCGCAGGATATGATCATCAACGCCGAGGATTGCGAGACGACCCAGGGCATCTGGATCACCCGCTCATCGTCAGAAGAAGCAGGCGAGGATCTGGGGGTGCGCATCGCCGGCCGCTTTGTGGCGGGCCCCGTGGTAGACCCCGAGAGCGGCGAGCTGTTGCTGGGCAATGGCGAGTACATTGATGACGATATGGCCCAGCGCATCCAGGAGAGACAGGTAGAACAGGTGTATGTGCGTTCGGCGCTCACCTGCCAGATGCGCCACGGCATCTGCCAGCGCTGCTATGGCCGCGACCTGGGGCGCAACGAGATGGTCAAGCTTGGCGCGGCCGTCGGCATCGTGGCGGCCCAGTCCATCGGCGAGCCGGGCACCCAGCTTACCCTGCGCACCTTCCACACCGGCGGTGTGGCGGGCGCGGGGGATATCACCCAGGGTCTGCCCCGCGTACAAGAGCTGTTCGAGGCCCGCATCCCCAAGGGCGAGGCCATCATTGCGGATATCAGCGGCACAACGACGATCCGCGTAGATGGCGTCCGCCGCTGGGTGGCCGTATCTAGCAGTTCGGTGCGGCGCGCGCCTCACAGCGTGCCGGATGGCTATACCCCGCTGGTCATGGATGGAGAAGAGGTCGAACGGGGCAACGTGCTGGCCACCGCCGAGGGGCTGGAGGATATCGTTGCCCGCACCTCGGGGCGCGTCAGCATCGAAGCGGGGCGCATCACCATCATCCATGAAGAGACGCGCCAGCGCGAGTACGAGATCCCGGTCACAGCGCGCCTGCGCACCGAGCACGGAGATCAGGTCCAGGCTGGCGAGCAGATCACCGAGGGCGTCAAGAACCCGCACGAGATCATGCGCATCATGGGCATCGAGGCGGTACGCGAGTACCTGGTGATCGAGATCCAAAAGGTGTACAGTTCGCAGGGCGTGACCATCAACGACAAGCATATCGAAGTGATCGTGCGACAGATGTTGCGCCGGGTGGTGGTTACCTCTAGCGGCGATACCGGCTTTTTGCCCGGCGAACTGGCGGATCGCCTTGATCTGGAGCAGGCCAATGAAAAGGCCATCGAGGAGGGCGCCGCCCCGGCCACGGCAGAGCCCGTGGTGCTGGGCATCACCAAGGCCGCCCTCAACACCGAGAGCTTTTTGTCGGCGGCTTCGTTCCAGCACACCATCAGCGTGTTGGCCAGCGCCGCCGTCGAGGGGCGCGTAGACGACCTGCGCGGCCTCAAGGAGAGTGTGCTCATCGGCAAGCTGATCCCTGCCGGGACGGGCTTCCACGAGCACCTGGAGCAAGAGGCCGAGGAGGAGGCTCTTTCTGAGGAGGCCGTCCTGGAAGCCTTGGAGGACGATCTCCTGGGCGGCATGAGCGATGGCCTGTTGGGCGGCGGAGACCCTTCCGACGAGCTGGATGCGCTGGATGCAGCGTATCGCGCCAGAGGCGGCTCCTCTAGCTCACGCCTACCCATGCCGGATGCCTCGTCAGAGAGCTAACAATGAACAGCCGCCATATCCGGCGTCTGACCAATCACAAAAGGAACCCAGGCAGAGGACTCGCCGTCCTCCGCCTGGGTCTGCTATTGGTCGCCGCCTCGTTACTTGCCCTCGTCGTCATGCTGGCGCTCACAGCGGGCACCATCTATACCGTCTATGCCTCTTATGTGCAAGAGCTGCCTTCCGCAGAAGAGATCCGCGAGCGCTCCGTCCAGGGCTCTGAGACCACCCGCATCTATGACCGCACCGGCGAGCATATCCTCTACGAGATCGTGCCCCCCGAGGGTGGCCGGCGCACATGGGTCACCCTGGAAGAGATCCCCGAGCACCTACGCGATGCCACCGTCGCCATGGAGGACAAGAACTTTTACGACGAGACGCTGTATACCAATTTCTACGGCATCAACGTCGAGGGTGTGGGGCGGGCCATCTTTGGCGAGCTGAGCGGCGATGACCGGGGCGGTGGCAGCTCGATCCCGCAGCAGCTCGTCAAGCTCATGGTCTTTGAGACGTTCGAGGAGCGCGCCGAGCGCAGCTATCTGCGCAAGCTGCAAGAGTGGATCCTGACCATCGAGCTAACGCGCCGCTACCCGGGGATCGAGGGCCGCGAGCAGATCCTGGAAGCGTACCTGAACAACATCTTTTACGGGCACTTTGCCGTGGGCGTCGAAGCCGCGGCCCAGACCTATTTCGGCAAGCCGGTGCAAGAGCTGACCCTGGCCGAGTGCGCCATGCTGGTGCCTTTGGGCCAGGCGCCCGCGCTCAACCCGATCAGCGCGCCCGAGGAGGCCAAGCGCCGCCAGGAGACGGTGCTGGATACCATGTTCCTGCGCGGGTACATCTCCTCCGAGGAGGCCTATGAGGCCAAGCAGCAGCCCATCGTGGTGCAGCCGCCGGTGCATCAGATGCTGGCGCCCCACTGGGTGCTGTATGTGCGCAGCCAGCTCGAGCAGCGCTTTGGCGCCGAGGCGGTCTATGGCGGCGGGCTGCAAGTCATCACCACCCTCGATCTGGATATCCAGCGTGAGGCCGAGCGCATCGCCCGCGAGCACATTGCCGAGATCCGCGAATCCAGCGATGCCGGCAACGCGGCCATCGTGGTGATAGACGCCAAAACGGCCCAGATCGTCGCCATGGTGGGCAGCCTGGACTATAACGACGAGAGCATTGACGGGAACATCAACATGGCGCTCTCTCCGCGCCAGCCCGGCTCCAGCTTTAAACCGTTCACGTATGCCACGGCCTTTGCCCAGGGCTATACGCCCGCCACGATGGTCATGGACGTGCGCACCAGCTTTCCCGATCCGCCCAACCCGCCCTATGTGCCGGAGAACTTTACCCGGCGCTACAAGGGCCCCATTCTGCTGCGCGAGGCGCTGGCCTCTTCATACAACATCCCGGCGGTGGCCATGATGCACAAAGTGGGCGCCATGAATGTGGTGGACCTGGCCCACGCGATGGGGATCGAGACCCTCGGCGCCGCCAACTATGGCCTGGCGTTGACCCTCGGCGGCGGGGATGTGCGCCTGGTGGATATGGTCTATGCCTATAGCGTCTTTGCCAATGGCGGCGCCATGCTCGGCGAGCCCAAGTCCGCCGAGCGTTTTCGGGCGGGTTACCGGCAATTGGATCCGGTCACGATCCTGCAAGTGCGAGATTCGTCGGGCGAGCTGCTCTACGCCCATTTGCAGCCGGAGCGCCGCGAGGTGCTATCGCCCGAAGTGGCGTATCTCATCAGTGATGTCCTCTCGGATAACCAGGCCCGCGCGCCGGGCTTTGGCGCCGGCAGTGTGTTGGTGATCCCCGACCGCCCGGCAGCGGTCAAAACCGGCACGACGAACAACTTTCATGATAGCTGGGCCGTCGGATACACGCCCCAGTATGTCGTCGGGGTGTGGTCGGGCAACGCCGATTATACCGCCATGCGCAATGCCACCGGGGTGCGCACATCGGGCCCCATCTGGCAACAACTGATGCTCTACCTGCACGAGGGCAAGCCGGTGGAGAGCTTTGTGCGGCCCCCCGGCATCGTGATGGCGGTGGTGGATAGCACCTCCGGCAAGCTGCCCACGGAACACTCGCCCTCGCGTCGTCAGGAGCTCTTTATCGAGGGCACGGTGCCCACCACCTATGATGATGTGCACAAGCCGTTCGCCATCTGTCGCGCCAGCGGCAAGCTGGCCACGGTCTATTGCCCCGCAGAAGAGGTCGAGGTGCAGGTCTTTACGATCTATCCGCCCGAGGCCGATGACTGGGTGCGCGACCAGGGCATCGCCCAGCCGCCGACCCAGTTCTGCGACCTGCACGGCCCCACCCTGGCCAGCGCCGATGTGGCCATCACCAGCCCCAGGTCTTTTGGCGCTGTGAGCGGCGTGGTCTCGATCCTGGGCAACGCCCGCGCCGACAGCCAGGAGCGCTTTTGGCTAGAAGTGGGCCGGGGCGTCGAGCCGACCGAGTGGACGCCGATCACGCCAGAGCACGGGCATCGTGTGGAGAATGACCTGCTGGCCACCTGGGATGCCAGCGGGCTGGACGGCCTGTATACGCTGCAACTCGTCGTGATTGACGGCGGGATGCGCCGCGAGGTGCGGGCGCCGGTGATCGTGGACAACCAGCCGCCCCAAATCCAACTGCGGCGGCCCAACCCGGCAGGGGCTCTGTACAATCCGGCGGCCTTTCAGCGCGATGAGGACCGCACCTACGAGGCGGGCTATGACGAGTGGATCAACATCCAGGTCGAGGCCACGGACAATATCTCCATCAGCCATATCGAGTTCTATATGAATGGCCACTTGGTGGGCACCAGTACCGTGGCGCCCTATACGGTGCGCGTCATGTTCGCCGATCTGCCCGGCGGCATCGAGAATCGTGAGGCGCTTGTGCAAGAGGTGGGCGCGCTGCCCGAGCTCAAACCACCCAGCGCCCGCGCACAATCGTTCGTCATCCATGTGGTGGCGTATGATACCGCCGGCAACCGCACGGTGAGCGCGCCGGTGGATGCCTACTATATCCCGCGCTAAGGGCGCCTGCGCCACACTCTCCGAACCGGCAGGGTGGCGCGGACAAGAACAACTGTCCGAGCCGTTGCCTGAAGGATGTGACAGGCCCATTCTTCAGGCAACGGCTCGCCTGTACCCCTCTGTTTCGCCGATCCCCTGAATCGCCTTCTCCCAGGATCTTGACATCCGCCAGGGGGCATTCTACAGTTAACCAGCATCATCCTCAGGAGCGTCCAGCGTGCAAAGACAGCCCAATTCTCAAAACTGCTTTCTGTGTGGGTTACAGAACCCCATCGGGCTCAAGGTAGCCTTTTACGAGACCCAGGAGAACCGCGTGCTGGTGCGCTTTACGCCGCAAGAGTTCCACCAGGGCTATCCGGGCGTCATGCACGGCGGCATCGCTTGCGCGCTGCTGGATGAAACCATCGGGCGCACCCTGGTGCGCCATGACATCTGGGCCATGACCGTGGACCTCAAAGTGCGCTTTCACAAGCCGGTGCCGCTGAACGAGCCGCTAACGGTGGTGGGCGAGATCGTGCGGCTGCGCAGCCGCATGATGGAGGGCAAGGGCGAGATCCGTCTGGCCGATGGGTCGGTGGCCGTCAGCGCCGAGGCGCGCTACATCCACCTGCCCGCAGACAAGGTGGACGAGTTTCGCAGCGAGTTGGGCTATTGGCAAGTGGCGCCGGGGACGGAGGGCGAGCAACCTGTGGACATACTGACGGACTAGGCCAGCAAGCATCCTATTCGGAGGGGTAACATGGAAACCAAAAGTAGAGCCACTGTATGGATCGTGGTCGCGGGCCTGGCGGGGCTGCTGTTCGGGTGTTTGGGAGGCGCGCTGGCGGGCGGCATCGCCGGCTATGCCCTCTTTCGGAGCCCTTCCCAAATCGTCGCGCCGCAACCTTACGAGTACCGCATCGAGCCCACGCCGCGCGAGCCCATCGTCCCCGATCTGCGGCCCATGCCCACGCTGCCTGCCCCGGCGATGCCCTTGCTGCAGGGCGCAACGCTGGTTACCCAGGTCGTGCCAGAGAGCCCTGCCGAGCGCGCGGGCATCCAGGCGGGCGATCTGATCATGGCGCTGGATGGCGTATCACTGCAAGAGGCGCCCCTGGCCGAGCTGATCATGGCCTATGCCCCGGGCGATGTGGTGATGGTTACGCTCTTGCGCGGAGACCGGGAGCTGGCGCTAGAGCTAACCCTGGGCACACACCCGGAACAGAGCGGCGCCCCCTGGATCGGGATCTATTACCAGGAGATGCCCGGGAGGCATTTCGAGCGTCCGGCGCCCTAGAAACAAGCGGGCGCGCTGTGCGGGAACCGCCGGGGCCGCTGCATCGGGCGATGCGGGCGACGCTGGCGCCTGTCTACTCGCCGGCGCCGGCTTGGCCCGGTGTGGGGAACAGCTCGTTCACCAGCGCGCGCACCTTGTCCCAATCGGCCACCTCAACCATCCAACCCTGAGGAGTAATCACAGTCGTGGTCATGGAGCCATCGATGACGCCGCTGCGGATGCTGGAGCGGTCCACGTTGCGCGCGGCCTCGGCCAGCAGGAACATGTCCTCCAGCGTCAGGTCGGTCTGCACCGAGGAGCCGACCAGGTCCAGGATGGCGGGAATGCGGGTGATCGGGATATCCAGGCTCATCACCTTGTCGCGCGCGGCCAGGAGCAACTGCTGCTGGCGATCCATGCGGGCAAAGTCACTGGAGCTATGCCGCGTGCGGGCATACTGGAGCGCCGTCACGCCATCCATCTGCTGAACGCCCGCCGGGATATAGATCTCCATGATGCCATAGTCGGCGGTGGGGTATTTGGCATCGCGAATGGCGTCGGGCACATCAACGGTGAGGCCGCCGATGGCGTCCACGATCTTTTCAAAGCCGCTGAAATTGACGCGCACATAGTAATGCACCGGCACACCCAGGGCATACCAGACGGTCTTTTTCGCCAGGGCAGGGCCGCCCCCCGGATAGTCGCGCAGATCGCCGGTATAGTGGGCCGTGTTGATGCGGCTCTCGCCATAGCCGGGGATGGTCGTCCAGAGGTCGCGGGGGATGGAGAGCATGGCCGCCGTGTTGTTCACGGGGTCAATCGAGACCAGGATCATGGTATCGGTGCGCCAGGGGCCGGATTCCCCCTCGCGCTGGTCTATGCCTAGCAGCAAGACGTTGACCGGCTCGGTGAGCTTGCGCTGCGAGGTGGGCGCGACGACCACCTGCTGGGGTTCGCCCTCAGAGGGCTGGCTTATCTCCAACGTTGCCACGGGATCGGCGGCCTGCACCACCCGATCGGCAAAGGGCAGGGGCGCCTGGGCTACCAGGGCCCGCACCGTGGAGAAAAAGAAAAAGCCCGAATAGAGCGCGCCAGCCACAATGATGACGGTCACAAAAGAGCTCACCGCGCGCATCCACGGACGTTGGTTCATCAGGCCGTTCTTCCTTGCACGAGTAGCAGACGTAACGTTGGGAGTATAACACAACGACTATTTGAGGCCAAAGAGAGACGCGCGTCGTGCGCCGATTGTTCCCGCAAAACAGCCGAGCGCCCCAGGGTGGGGCGCTCGGGTCACGAGACACGGAATGGATCGGCTCGCCGGTTTACTCTTCGCGATGGGTCGGCCCCTCGGGCGGGGCCTCATCCTCTGGATGTGAGTCCCTCACATCACAGGCGCGCGACATTCAAGTCGAGACGCCCATCTTGGGCAACACCAGGAACATGAGCAGAAACCAGCCCACCAGCAGGGCGGGCAAGAGCAGGTCTTGAATCGTCAGGCCGAAAATCGTCATGTGGTTCTATCCCTATTGTTACACACGCATCAAAAGGGCGATCAGTTCCTCCACCGAGGCATCATCCTGCAAGCACAGGCTGTCGTTCAGGCAGCCGGCGAGGTAGCCCTTGGCCAACTCGCGCCCCACGTGGCGGGTGGCGGCCCGCACCGAGGCGAGTTGATCCAGGATCTCGCGGCAATCGCGCCCCTCATCCACCATGCGCTGGATGCCCCGCGCTTGGCCCTCGATCTTGCGCAGTCGCCGCACCAGGTCCTGACGCGCTTCCATTGATAGCATCGCGCTTACCCTATCCTCTGCATCCACCTACGCTCCGAGGCCAACCTAGCCTCGATAGCGAATGCCTCAACCTGATGGAGCGCACGCGCCCGCCGAAGAGCCCGCGCCCTGGGATGCGCCTGTGGTTCCAAACAGAGAGAGGCTCTTTTCGCACTCGTTGCTGCCACACTGCGGGCAAGTCACCTCGAACTTGGCCGCTATCGAGCGCACGTACTTGTCGAACAGATGCCCACAGGCACGACATTGATATTCGTAAAACGGCACGTTTATTCCCTCTAGTCGTAGGTTGCCAGCAACGCCAGCACATCATCAGCATCCACGCGGCCCACCTGTTGCAGGGCCGGCTGCCCTTGCGGATCGAACACGATCAGCGTGGGCACGGCCCGCACGCCGTACCGGAGGGCGATCTGCCCGCCCACCTGGCTGCTCGCGCTGAGACGCAACAGCTCGATATCGCGCCCTGCCAGATTTCGCTGAAGCCCGTCTACGGCGGGCTTGGCCAAGAGGCAGGCGCTTCAAGTATTGCTGTAAAAGTACAGCACGGTCGGCTTGCCCTGGCTCAGCCGCTCGGCCACCTGCTCGGGCGAGCCCAGGTCAGAAGCCGGGGTTCGCAACACGGCATAGCCCACGGCCAGGGCCGCCAGCACGACCAGGGTTAGCCAGTTTTCGCGCCAGAGGCGCCCCAGCCGCGCCATCAGGACTGGGGCTTGGCCAAGAGCGCATCAATCCTGGCGACAAGGTCTTGTTTGGGGCGCACGCCCACCACGCGCTCGACCTCTTGACCGCCCGCATACAGGATCAACGTGGGGATGCCCCGGATACCCAAAGAGCCCGGCGTGGCCCGGTTCTCGTCTGTGTTGACCTTGGCCACCGTGAGCCGCCCCGCGTACTCATCGGCAAGCTGCTCGACCACGGGCCCGATGATGCGGCACGGGCCGCACCAAGGCGCCCAGAAATCCACCAGCACGGGGAGATTGCTCTCGATCACATCTTGCTGATAGGAGGCGTCGGTTACGTGGATCACATGATCGCTCATTGCTTTGTCCTTTCTCTCGCCAATTGCCTTGATTATACCCTATCGGGACAAGCGTTCAAGCGCTCGGATAGGGTACCCCCCTAAGGTATCTAGAGTATAGTGCATCCCTCCCACGCTGTCAAGTCGGCGCCAGCAACGCAAATCTGTTCCGCATCGGCAGGCGGCACATGTGCGCAGGCCTCCTGGCCCTCACCCGCGTTTCTCAGACGGGCCGCACCCTCCCCCGCACATGCAGGGGAGGGCCGGGCACGAGATCGAGATCAAGACCCAGCTTGCCAAGCAGTGGCTGTCTCAGACCTTATCTTGAAACGCCCCCCACCCCATCAGCCCTCTTGGGCACGGGCAAGCTTGGCGCTATAATGCTTCCAGAGTGCGCCCAGGCCGGGGGCGCTCCTGTGCCATAGATACGGTGTGCCCCCGCGTGTGCGGGCTTGCAGGCGGCGGAGGAGGGCAGTATGACCATACCCTATACCGAGAGGACCCTTGCGTTGGTGCTCCGCCTGCTGGAGGAGGAGCATCGCGACGAGGCTCTGGCCATTATCGCCTCGCTGCTGCCCGCCGACAAGGCGGCCCTGTTCGATGCCCTGGATCCTCAGGTGCAAGAGCAGCTCTTGCCCCATGTCGGGCCGGACGATGTGGCCGACATCCTCGAGGAACTGCACGATGACGACGCAGCCGCCCTGGCCGAGAGCCTGGACGCCGAAGCGTTGGTGCAGGCGCTGGACGAGATGGAGCCCGACGAGGCCGCCGACCTGCTAGGCGACCTGGAGCCGCTGTTACGCTTGCAGGCCCTGGAAGGCATGGCCGCCGCCGACGAGGTGCGCCCGCTGCTGCGCTACCCCGATGATAGCGCCGGCGGCCTGATGACGTCCGATTATTACGTCTTTGCCGAGACCGAGCGTGTGGGCCAGGTGTTCCGGCGCATGCGCTCTGAGGCCCCCCGCGACGAAGAGATCCCCTACATCTATGCGGTAGACGAACAGGGGCGGCTGACAGGGGTGGCCCGCCTGGCCGACCTGATCCGCGCCCACCCCGAACAGCCGCTCCGCGCCATTGCCGACCCGGACATGATCCGCGTCTCTGTCGAGGCGGATCAGGAGACGGCAGCCCGCCTGCTACAGCGCTATGACTTGATGGCCTTGCCGGTGGTGGATACGGCGGGGCGGCTGGTGGGCGTGATGTCGGCGGATGACGCTATGGCGGCCCTAGAAGAGGAGGCCAGCGAGGATATCTATCTCGCCTCTGGCATCGTGTCTCTGCGCGGCCAAGAGGCCGCCCGCAGCGATCTGCTGGTACGCGGCCCCATCTGGCGCACCTGGCGGGTGCGCGCGCCCTTTTTGCTCTTGACCATGCTGGGGGGGCTGGTGGCCGGGCTCGTGATCCACTCTTACGAGGAGGCTCTGGAGGCCGTCATCGTACTGGCCATGTTCATCCCCGTGGTGATGACGATGGGGGGCAATGCGGGCGCCCAATCCACCGAGATCTTTATCCGGGGGCACGCCTTGGGGCAGATAGAAACGCGCCGATTCCTGCGCTATTTGCTGCGCGAGCTGGTCATTGGGCTGGGTATGGGCATAGTTCTGGGCGCCCTGGCGGGGATCATCGCCGGTATATGGCAAGGCATGCCCGAACTGGGGTTGGTGGTAGAGCTGTCGCTGGTATGCACGATGGGCCTGGCAGCCTCGCTGGGGTTCCTGATCCCCTACGGCCTCGTCAAGCTCGGCGCCGACCCTGCTGCCGGCGCCAGCCCCTTTATCACGACGATCATTGACATGACGGGTGTGTTGGTCTATTTCCTTCTGGCAATCGAGTTCCTGGGGCATCTGCTCTAGCGGATTGGCAGGCCTGCACACACGGTCACGGACGCCACGGCAACAAGAGGGGACAGGCGAGTATGAGTGAATACCAGACCGAACAGCTCTTGGATCAAGTGCTGCGGCTGTTGAACGATGGGCAGTTTGACGAGGCGCTGGCGATCCTGGCCTCGCTACTGCCCGCCGATAGGGCGGCCCTGTTCGATACCCTGGACCCCCAGCTCCAAGAGCATCTCTTGCCCCTCTTTGAGCGCGATGACGCCGCCGACATCCTCGAAGAGATGGATGACGACGATGCTGCCGCCCTGGCCGAGAGCCTGGATGCCGAGGCGCTGGTGCAGGTGCTGGACGAGATGGAGCCCGACGAGGCCGCCGACCTGCTCGGCGACCTGGAGCCGCTGTTGCGCCTGCAAGCCCTTGAGGGCATGGCCGCTGCCGATGAGGTGCGCCCGCTGCTGCGCTACCCCGATGATAGCGCCGGCGGCCTGATGACGTCCGATTATTACGTCTTTGCCGAGACCGAGTTGGCCGGGCAGGCGCTGCGCAGCATCCGCGAGCAGCCCCGCCGCGATGAAGAGATCCCCTATGTCTATGCTGTGGACGAGCGCGGGCGCCTCACGGGGGTCACCCGGCTGGCGGATCTGATCCGCGCACACCCGGAGCAGCCGCTCAGCACCATCGCCCGTAGCGAAGTGGTCTCCATCGCCGCCGAGGAGGACCAGGAGGTGGCGGCGCGGCTCTTGCAGCGCTATGACCTGATGGCGCTGCCCGTGCTCGATGCGCTGGGCAGGTTGGCAGGCGTCATCACCGCCGACGATGCTATGGCGGTGTTGGAGGAGGAGGCCAGCGAGGACCTGTACAAGGCCACGGGTATTATCTCGGTGCAGGGGCGCGAGGCGGCCCGCAGCGACCTGCTGGTGCGCGGTCCGCTCTGGCATACCTGGCGGGTGCGCATCCCGATCCTGGTGGTAACGCTCTTTGGTGGACTGCTGGCGGGCGCCGTGATCGGCGTGTATGAGGAGGCCCTCAAGTCCGTCACCATACTGGCCTTTTTCATCCCTGTGGTGATGGATATGGGCGGCAGCGCAGGGGTGCAATCCACCGCCGTGTTCATCCGGGGGCACGCCCTGGGGCAGATAGATATGCCACGCTTTCGAGCCCACCTTTTGCGCGAGCTGGGTGTGGGCCTGGGCATGGGGGTGATGATGGGCTCGCTGGGCGGGCTGGTGGCCGCCCTCTGGCAGGGGCTGCCTGCCCTGGGTCTGGTAGTGGGGCTATCCATGGTCTGTACGATGACCCTGGCCGTCACCCTGGGCTTTTTGATCCCGTTCATCCTGCTCAAGCTGGGCATTGACCCGGCTGCGGGCTCTGACCCCATCATCACGACCATCAAGGACCTGACGGGGTTGTTCATCTATTTCTCCTTCTCCATTCTGTTCCTTGGGCACTTGATGTGAGGAGCGGGCTCCCCCAGGAGACGAATCATTGACAGGTTCGGGGGGCGGTGCTAATATCCTGGCGATCACAGAGAGAGGATACAAATGGTTCGCACACCTCTGCAGTTCAATGTCCGCCCAACGCCCGAGATCATGTTCCCCAACGAGGACTGGGTGCTCTCGCCCAAGGCCATGCGGGGCTATCTGCAATACCGTTTGCATATTATAGACCACCAAATCGATGGGTTGATGCAAGAGTTGGGCCAGCGCAACGCGCCTCCCTTCCCGAGCGATCTGGAGGATGAGGCCCTGTCCGATGAGGCATGGACCCTTTGGTCCCGGCTCAACTATCTCTTGCAGGCGCGCGATTCGTTGCAAGCTGCGCTCTCCAGGCCGCAGCGCAAGCTGAACTAGCCGGCGCCCCGCTCGCCGACGGCGTGCGATGGCCGTCGGCTCACTGCGAACGGGGGGCGCGCATCACGCCGGGCCCCTTGGCCTATGGTTCGCCAAAGGATGGTTGCACGTATTGTGCGCTCATGGAGCAACGATCTCTCCACTGATCCCGGCCGGGGCGGCTCTCGCCCTTTTTTCAAGCTCTTTTTCTGGCTGGTGATCCTGAGCCTGTATCTGCTGGGCGGGCTGGCGCTCTATCTGCGCTCCCAGCTCGGGCCGGTGGGGCCTATCACGCCGTCGGCGCCGGCCGCGACCATCGAGGTCTCGCCTGCCCTTACGGCAACGCCCACCGCTACGCTGACATTGACGCCCTCGCCCTTCCCAACCCTCACCCCTACGGCAACGCTATATCCGACCTTGACTCCTAGACCTTGATGTTCGACCTCTGACGTATATCGAAAAGAGAGGTGCTATGATTGATACAACCGAGTTGTTGCGCCAGCTCTCTCAGGCTGCGGGCGTAACCGGCTATGAAGACGACGTGCGCGCGCTGGTGCGCGAGGCGCTCACCCCTCTGGCAGACGAGTTCCGCACCGATGCCCTGGGCAACCTGATCGCCGTGCAGTACGGCGAGGGCGCCGAGCCCCGTCCGGCCATCATGCTGGCCGCCCACATGGACGAGATCGGCCTGATGGTCTCTGGGTTCGAGGGCAGTTTCTTGCGCTTTCACACCGTGGGCGGCGTAGACCTGCGCACCCTGCCCGGCCAGGAGGTTACCGTGCACGGCGTGCAGCCGTTGCCGGGCATTGTCGCCAGCCTCCCGCCCCACGTCCTCTCCCCCGAGGAGCGCAGCAAGCCGGTTCCCCTGGACAAGCTCTTTATCGACGTGGGCCTGGATGCAGAGACGGTGCGCCAGCGGGTACATGTAGGCGACCTGATCACCATGCGGCGCGATTTCCTGCCCTTGGCGGGAAACTATGTCTCCGGCAAGGCATTTGACGACCGGGCGGGCATCGTCTCGCTGGCCGTCTGCCTCGAGATGCTGCGGGGCATGCGCCACAGTTGGGACGTCTATGCCGTGGCCACCACCCAGGAGGAGATCGGGCTGCGCGGGGCCACCGTGAGCGCCTATGGCCTGGCGCCCGATATCGCCATCGCCGTGGATGTGGGCTTTGGCAAGCAGCAGGGCGTCTCGGATAGCAAGATCGTCGAGATGGATGCCGGGCCCGCCATCGCCATGGGGCCCAATGTGCATCCCCTGATGCACCAACGCCTGGTCGCCACGGCCAAGCGGCACGAGCTCAAATACCAGACCGAGGTGATCGCAGGGGCCTCGGGCACCGACGGGTGGGCCATTCAGGTGGCCCGCGAGGGCATCCCTACGGCGGTGCTCTCGATCCCCTTGCGCTATATGCACACCACCGTCGAGACCCTGTGTACCCGCGACATCGAGCGCACGGGCCGTCTGATGGCCCTCTTTATCGCCGGGCTCGACGATGCCTTTGCCGCCGATTTGGGCTTGCAGAAAGGAGCCAGCGCGTGATCCTCGAAACATTGAGCAATGCGCGCGGCGTTTCGGGCAACGAGGCCGCCGTGCGCGATCTGATCCTGGAGGCCGTGCGCGAGCACATTGACGAGCACCAGGTGGACGCCCTGGGCAACCTGATCTGCCTGCGGCGGGCCAGGGCGCCCAAGGCCGGGGGCCAGCCGACGTTACGGGAACGCTCTCTGCGCGTCATGGTGGCCGCCCACATGGACGAGATCGGCCTGATCGTGACGGGCATCAACGGCGACGGCACCCTGGCCTTTGACAAGGTGGGCGGCATAGATGACCGCGTGTTGCCCTCCAAGCAGGTGCTGGTGGGCGATGGCGCCGTGCCGGGCGTGATCGGCTTTCCGCCCATCCACCTGATCCCCCGCTCCGAGCGGGACAAGGCCCCCAACATGAGCCAGGCCGTGATAGATATCGGCGCCGCCGACAAGAGCGCCGCCGAGGCCCTGGTGAAAAAGGGCGACTATGTGTCGTTCCAGGCCACCTATCAGGTGCTGGATGAAGGCAGGCTGCGCACCGTCAAGGGCAAGGCGTTCGACGACCGGGCCGGTTGCGCCGTGCTGGTGGAGCTGCTGCAGGGCGACTATCCGGTGGACCTCTATGGGGTGTTCACCGCCCAGGAGGAGGTGGGCCTGCGGGGCGCCCGGGTGGCCGCCTATCGCATCGCGCCCGATCTGGCGCTGGCCCTGGAGGGCACCATCTGCGCCGACTTGCCCAAGGAGGAGGGCGACGACACCAGCCCCGTCACCGAGCTGGGCGAGGGCCCGGCCCTGACCTTTATGGACGCCAGCTTTGTGCCCGACCGGAGGCTGCTGGATCTGCTGATCCACACCGCCCGGCAGGAGGGCATCCCCTACCAGTTCAAACAGGCCGTCTCGGGCGGCACCGATTCGGGCGCCATTCACCTGGCGCGTGAGGGCGTGCCCTCGGCCACCATCGCAGTGCCCGTGCGCTATATCCATGCGCCGGTGAGCCTGCTCAGCCTCAACGATTTCGATCACACCGTGCAGCTCGTGCGGGCTGCCCTGATAGCGCTCCAAGGAGGCATGCCATCATGAAGGAACTGATCCGTCAACTGGTCGAGGCATACGGCCCATCGGGGTACGAGGCGCAGGTGCGCGCGCTGATCGAGGCGCAGGCGGCGCCCCACGCCGACGAGATGCGCATCGACGCCATGGGCAACCTGATTGTCCTCAAGCGGGGCAGCGGCGACGGCCTCCCCGTCATGGTCGCGGCCCACATGGACGAGATCGGCCTGGTGGTGACCTATGTGGACGAAAAGGGCTACTTGCGCTTTGCGCCCACAGGCGGCGTCTCGCCGGTGACCCTGGTGGGCAGCCGGGTGCGCTTTGCCAATGGCGCCACGGGCGTGATCGGCTGGGAAAAGTGGCTCCGGCCCGATGCGGGCGCCAGCCGCCCCGAGATCGGCGAGTTGTACATTGATGTGGGCGCTACCGGCCGCGATGACGCGCCGGTGGGCGTGGGCGATGCGGCGGGCTTTGTGCGCCCCTTTGAGGACCTGGGCCAACGCCTGATCGCCAAATCTATGGATGACCGGGTGGCCTGCGCCGTGGCGCTACAGGCCCTGGCCGAGATCGGCGAGACCCCCAACGACCTGTATTTCTGCTTTACCGTGCAGGAGGAGGTGGGCACCCGGGGCGCGGTGACGGCGGCCTATGGCATCGAGCCCGCGTTGGGCCTGGCCGTGGATGTGACCCTGGTGGGCGATACGCCCAAGGCGCGCCCGATGGCGATCTCGCTGGGACAGGGGCCCGCCATCAAGATCATGGATACGGGTATGCTGGCGCACCCGGGCGTGGTGCGCTGGATGATCCAGACCGCCGAGGAGCGGGGCATCCCCTATCAGCGGGAGGTGCTCCAGGGCGGCAGCACCGATGCGCGGGCGATCCAGCTCTCGCGGGCGGGCGTGCCGGCGGGCTGCCTTTCGATCCCCTGCCGCTATGTCCACACCCCGTCCGAGATGGTGGATTACGGCGACGTGCAACAATCCGTGCGGCTGTTGGTCGAACTGCTGAGCCGGGAGATCGCGCTATAGGGTGATCTGCCACATACGAACAAGGGCGCTGCGTTTCGAGACGCAGCGCCCTTGTTCGTATGCAGGTGAGCCTACCTGTTCACAGACTACTCGCCATCTGGGAAGGGAATAGGCTTGATCAGCGCATCATCCACATCCCAAAGGCCAAGGCGTCCGCGCATGGGCACAAACTCGACGAGCTGTGCATCGGCCAAAAGCCAGCCGAGCGGCCCCCCAAACCACTCTCGATCATCAGGATCAGCGATGCTCTCGGCATCGGCTACGATGTCATACAACTGTGCGACTGCGATGATGCCGCCGCGAGGCAACGGATCAGGCCAGTACCAGCCCTCACGCTGGCATTCCTCGGCAATCTCTTTCGTAAATTCGGTATCCACGCGCATCCCTGCGTGGATGGCCAACGGGCCGCGATACGACGTCTGCCAGGAGCGATTCTCGACACGTTTGTCGCCCAGCGCGATCAGCATCGCGTAAGGCTGTTGGATGGTGAGCGCCTTCATCTGCACCTCCTTTCACCACTATCATAGGCGACAGCGAAAGAAAGGGCAACCACATTTCTCGTTCCGAGTACCGAGCGCATACCGTAACGCTGCGGTCAAGTGCGAGAGAGAGCGCTGCTAGCTCCCCAGCGCCTGCTCCCAGGCCGTTTGCAGGGCGAGGAGATCGGTAACGACCCAGTCCGGCGGTGTGGGGTAGGCCGCCGCCTCTGCCGCCGTCGAGATGCCCGTGAGCACCATGATGGTCTTGAGCCCGGCGCGTTGCCCGCCCAGAATATCGGTCTCCAGGCGGTCGCCCAGGATGGCCGTCTCCTCCGGGCGGGCGCCCAGGTGTTGCAGCGCCAGTTGCAGGGCCAGGGGCTCGGGCTTGCCCACCACCAGGGGCTCGACATCGGTGGCGGCCACCAGGGCCGCCAGGATGCTGCCCGCGCCGGGGATGATGTCGTTCTCCAGGGGATAGGTCTTGTCCGGGTTGGTGCCGATAAAGGTGGCCCCAGCGCGGATGGCCAGGGTGGCGGTGGCGAGCTTGTCAAAGGTCAGGGTCTTGTCCCACCCGGCCACTACATAGCGCGACTCGCGCCCGCCCATGACGAAACCGCGCTTTTCCAGCTCGTGGATCAGGGCCGCCTCGCCGACGACATTGACGCGGGTGCCAGGGGGCGCCTGGGTGGCCAGGTAGGCAGCGGTGGCCACGCCCGAGGTCATGATCCGTTCCGGGGGCACCTGCATGCCCATGCCCGCCAGGCGCTCGTGGAACTGCTCCGGCGTCAGGGTGGAATTGTTGGTCACCAGGAGATAGTTGATCCCGCGCGTCTGCACAAAGGCGATGAATGCGGCGGCCCCGCCCAAAGCCGAGCGCCCCCGATAGAGCACCCCGTCCATATCCACCAGCAGATTGCGGATCTGCGCCAGCGATGGCTGCATACACACGCCCCCCGTCAAGAGCCCATCCCGTTACATCGCCACGGCAGCGATGATAACACGGCGCGCTTGGAGCACCAAGAAGGGAGATGGGGCGCGATGATGCTACTCGATCACGGTCTCCGTTTCGGCCTCTGGCTCCTCTGCTCCCTCGGGGGCGGTTTCTTGCTCAGGAATGTAGGCGCTGCAGTCAAAAGTAGAAGGAGTCACAAAGCCGGTGTGGTTCCTGTGAACCTCATTCTGGTCATCTATAGAAGCATCAATCTCGGATCGCACGCGCGCCCCTGTGCGATCCTCGGTTACAAGAGCCTGTAAGGTGTCCCTCAGTTCCTCATAGTACCTGACGCAGACGCTATAGTGCTCTTGCTCGTGCTCAAAGAGATCGTCGTAAAAGCTGTTCCAGGCGGCCTGTATCTCGGGCGGCTGGTTTCCCAGCTCGGTCCACTGGGGCATCACGTAATAATATACTACCGGCAAGTTCACGGTGCCCACTTGCCGACGGGTGCCCGGGGCCGGATCCCACGTCCACGAGGGAAGGGTGTGGTGGAACTCGCCAATGGGATCGGGCAACAGATCGCACACCTCTTCCATGGTGTCGGCAGAGACCGGGTAACTCTGCATCGTCCGTTCCTGAAAGGATAGGTTTACCGTCACGGGGGCATCCTGCTCATCATCGTCTCGCATGACATCGGCGCGCGACGCGTGGGCCAGCGCGGCTATCGTATCGGTGGCCTGGCCAACAAGGCCGGTGCCGATCTGTGCCCTGGTTAGCCCGATATCCCTGCCATGCCGCGCTGACGGTCCTTGCCCGGTCAGTTGGCCAAAGCGGCGATTGCCCAGGGTATGCGCCAATGCAGGAGGCATGGACGGGGTCCGCGTGGTCGAGGTTGTGCTGCCCAAGTCAGGCGCATTGGCGTCATGCTGCAGGACAAGGCCAAGCAACTGGAGCGCCTCGTCATCCTGTGGGGCGGGCCGGAGATGGTTTGCCGACGAGGGGCTATGCGCCTCTCGACTCCGGGTGAGGCGCTGCGAGCGTGCGTAGGATCGCTGTTTGGTGGCCATAGTCCCTCTTGTGCGCGCTGGCGATCAACGTACCCATTATAGAGCAAGATGGCCGATCGGGACAGCGCCAGCGTGGGCGCATGGGTCATGCGGAGCGGGCGTCCAAAGGGAAATGGGCAGACTCCTTGCGGCGCCCTCGGGAGGCATGGAGACGGAAAGAGACATGGCAAGCGCTCCCTTCGATTGCGCTCTACCATGTCTCTTCTGCGGTCTTTTCCTGGCGGAGAGGGCGGGATTCGAACCCGCGAGGCTTACGCCTACACGATTTCCAATCGTGCGCACTCGACCGGACTATGCGACCTCTCCGCGACGCGCCCATTATACTATGCCCCCCCAGGCCGGCCAAATGATCGCAGCCCCATCGTTTGCCTGCGCAACGATTTGTGCTCATCCCCTGAGCGCATATAATCGTAAGGACACCACCTTCATCAGGAGAGACGAGCGATGCTGAAATCACACCATTGCGGCGCGCTGCGCAGCGCCCACGCCGGGGAGCAGGTCGCCCTGGCGGGCTGGGTTCATCGCCGGCGCGATCATGGCAACCTGATCTTTATTGATCTGCGCGACCGCTTTGGCATCACCCAGCTTGTGTTCAACCCTGACCATGCGGCGGCCGCCCACCAGATGGCCTCCGAGTTGCGCAACGAGTATGTGATCCGCGCCGTGGGCGCCGTGCGGGCGCGCCCGGAGGGCATGCGCAACCCCGAGATGGCCACCGGCGATATCGAGGTGCTGGTGCAAGAGGTCGAGATCCTCAACGAGGCCAAGGCGCCCGTCTTTCACATCAACCGCAACGGCGAGGTGGACGAGGCCTTGCGCCTGCGCTATCGCTACCTGGATCTGCGGCGCCCGCGCATGCAGCGCAACCTGATCCTCTACCACGAGGTGGCGCGCTTTATGCGCGAGTACCTTTCTGAGCGCGATTTCATCGAGATCGAGACGCCCATCCTGATCAAGAGCACGCCCGAGGGCGCCCGCGATTATGTGGTGCCCAGCCGCCTGCACCCCGCCAAGTTTTATGCGTTGCCCCAATCGCCCCAGCAGCTCAAGCAGTTGCTCATGGTCAGCGGGTTCGAGCGCTATTTCCAGATCGCCCGCTGCTTTCGCGACGAGGACCAGCGCGCTGACCGCCAGCCCGAGTTCACCCAGCTCGACCTGGAGATGTCCTTTGTAGAGCGCGAGGACATTTTGCAGCTCATGGAAGGCCTGTTGACGGCGCTGACGCCTGCCGTCTCGGACAAGCGCGTGCTCCACAGCCCCTTTCCCAGGCTGACCCATGCCGAGGCCCTGGCCCGCTATGGTTCCGACAAGCCCGACCTGCGCTTTGAGATGCTGCTCACCGACCTCTCGGACCTGGTGGCCGCCTCCGAGTTCCGCGTGTTCCGCGAGACGGTGCACTCCGGCGGGCAGGTCAAGGCGATCCGCGCGCCCGGCTGCGCCGCATACACCCGCCGCCAGACCGATGAGCTGACCCAGTTCGCCCAGGAGCATGGCGCCCAGGGGCTGGCCACGATCCAAGTGCGCGAGGACGGCGTCCATTCGCCCATCACCAAATTCCTCTCGGAGCACGAGATGGCGGCGCTACTGGCCCGCATGGAGGCCCAACCAGGCGATCTGCTGCTGATCGTCGCAGACCGGCCCAATGTAGTGGCCGACGCCTTGGGCGCCCTGCGCCTGGAGATGGGCCGCCGCCTGGGGCTGTTGGATGATGGCGTGCTGGCCTTTGCCTGGATCACCGATTTCCCCCTGCTCGAATGGGACGAGGATGAGCAGCGCTACAGCGCCGTGCACCATCCCTTTACGGCGCCCTTTGATGAGGACCTGGCCCTGCTGGAGAGCGACCCGGGGCGTGTGCGGGCCAAGGCCTATGATGTGGTCGCCAACGGCTATGAGATCGGCGGGGGCAGCATCCGCATCCACCGCAGCGAGGTGCAGGCCCGCCTGTTCCGCGCCATCGGCCTGAGCGATGACGAGGCCCGCGCCCAGTTCGGCCACCTGCTAGAGGCGTTCGAGTATGGCGCGCCGCCCCACGGCGGCATTGCCGCCGGCATGGCGCGTCTGGTGATGCTGCTGGCGGGCGAGCCCAACATCCGCGAGGTGATGGCCTTTCCCAAGACCCAGAGCGCCGTGGATCTGATGACCGACGCGCCCTCGCGCATCTCGCAGCGCCAATTGGACGAGCTACACATACGAACCAAGGAATGATCCGGCAAACGAGGAGTTGCCATGTCTAGCAAAGCGTCGCGCCAACGGGGGCTGCGCGCATTCCAGGCCGAGATCGGCATCCCGTTTCAGGATCCCGCGCTCCTGGACGAGGCCCTTACCCATAGCTCGTTCGCCAACGAATCGTCCGACGCCCCGGTGCGCGACAACCAGCGCCTCGAATACCTGGGCGACGCCATCCTCGATTTCCTGGTGGGCGATTGGCTGTATGCCACCTATCCCGAGGCCCAAGAGGGCGAGCTGACCAGCCTGCGCGCCCTGATCGTGCGCACCGAGAGCCTGGCCGCCCTGGGGCGTCGCCTGGGCATTGGGCGGCACCTGCGCATGGGCCGGGGCGAGGCGGGCACCGGCGGCCCGGAACGCGACGCCAACCTGTGCGCCGCCGTCGAGGCGTTGATCGGCGCCATCTATCTGGATCGCGGGCTGGAGGTGACGCGCGCCTTTGTGTGCGCCTATCTGGAGGAGCGCGCGGCCCAGTCGGACCTGGGCGGCGATGCCAAGGACGCCAAGAGCTATCTGCAAGAGCACGTCCAATCAACGTTGCGAGAGACCCCCCAGTATCAGATCGTTTCTGAAGAGGGGCCCGACCACGCCAAGACCTTTACGGCCGTCGTGATTGTGAACCAGGAGGTCTGGGGGCAGGGCGTGGGCAATAGCAAGCAGACCGCCCAGCAGGCTGCTGCCCGGGCTGCCCTCGCCCGCCTGGGCCTCTGAACGCAGGACATCGACCCGCAAGGAGAACATGCGTCTTAAACGCCTGGAACTGTACGGCTACAAGAGCTTTGCCTCGCGCTGCGTGTTCGAGTTCAGCAGCGGCATCACCGCCATTGTGGGGCCCAACGGCAGCGGCAAGAGCAACGTCGCCGACGCGGTGCGTTGGGTGCTGGGCGAGCAAAGCTATAGCAGCCTGCGGGCGCGGCGCACGGAGGATATGATCTTTGCGGGGGCGGGCAAGCGTTCGCGCCTGGGCATGGCAGAGGTGATCCTGACCCTGGACAACGCCGATGGTTGGCTGCCCATTGACTATACCGAGGTGACCATCGGGCGGCGCGCTTATCGGTCTGGCGAGAACGAATACCTGCTCAACGGCAACCGTGTGCGCCACCGCGATATCATTGACCTGCTGGGCTCGGCGGGGGTCAGCCCCGGCGCCTATATTGTCATCGGCCAGGGGCTAGTGGATGCCGCCCTCTCGTTGACCCCTGAGGCCCGGCGGGTGCTCTTTGAGGAGGCCGCCGGCATTGCCCCCCAGCTTCGCAAACGCCAGGAGACCCTGGACCGCATCCAAGAGACGCAGCGCAATCTGGAGCGGGTCGAGGACATCCTGAACGAACTGCGCCCCCGCGCCCGCGCGCTGCGGCGGCAGGCCGAGCGCGCCGAGGAACACCTGTTGCTCTCGCAAGACCTGCGCGAGTTGCAGCGCATCTGGTTCGGCTATCAGTGGCAGAGCATCCAGCAAAAGCTGGTGCAGGCCGAGGGCCACCTGCGGGTGACCCGCGAGCAACTCGAGGCCCAGCACAACTATTCGCGCGAGTTGCAGGCCAGGCAGACGCCCCTGCGTGAGGCCCAGGAGCAGCAGAGCCGCATCATTGAGGCGCTGGCGGAGAGGCTTGGCGCCTTGCGCGACCAGGCCGAGGCGCTGCGACGCGAGTTGGCCGTCAGCACGGAGCGCAGCCGCCAATACGAGCAGCAGCGCGCCAGCCTGGAGCAAGACCAGGAAGCGCTCCTCTCGAGACGGGCCATCCTGGCGACAGAGGTCGAGCGCTCCGCCGCCGAGCTGGCCGAGCAACAAACGGCCCGGCAACGCACCTCTGAAGCATTGGCCCAGGCGCGGCAGGAGCTGGAGCAGCTCGACGGGCAGCGTCACGCCGTAGAGGCCGAGATCCGCGAGCTGGAGCGCAAGCTGGCCGAGGGAGAGCGCGCCCAGTCGCGCCAGCAGGCCCGCCTGGATCAGCTTGGCGAGCGCCGCCGCGAGCTGGCTCGGGAGCAGGATGAGCTGGCCGCGAGGCACACCCAGGCGGAGCAGCGCCTGGCGAGCTTGCAGCGCCAGACCCAGGAGCTACAGGTGCGCGAGCGCGAGATCGCGGCCCAGCGCGAGGCGCTGGAGCAGGCCCAAGAAGAGGCCGAGCGCCAGGTGCTGGCCACGCGAGACGAGCTGGCCGCCGCAGAGCAACAGGCCGCTGAGATGCGCTCCGAGCGGGATCACATGGTCGGGCGGCGGCGCTCGCTAGAGCGCCTGCGCGAGCAACTCAGCGACTATCACCCCGGCGTGCGCGAGGTGCTGCGGGCGGCCGAGCGCATCGGCGGGGTGCGGGGCACCGTGGCCAGCCTGATGCGCGTGCCCCGCGCCTATGAGCAGGCCGTGGAGGCCGCCCTGGGCGCGCGGGTGCAGAATATCGTCACCGAACGCTGGGAGGATGCCGAGGCGGGCGTCGCCCTGCTCAAGCAGAGCCGCGCCGGATGGGCCACCTTTCTGCCGCTGGATACCCTGCGGCCCCCGACGCCCCTGCGCCCGCGCCAGGGCGAGGGCGTCGTCGGCGTCGCCAGCGAGCTGGTCGAGTACGACCCCGAACTCAAACCGGTCTTTGACCTGCTGCTGGGGCGCATCCTGATCGTCGAGGACCTGCCCGCCGCCCGCCGTCTGTTGCGCGAGCGCACCGGCGCCTCGCTGCTGGTGACCCTGGAGGGCGAGACGGTGCAGCCCAGTGGCGCCCTCAGCGGGGGCGCTCGCCGGGGCCAGAGCCCGCTCTTGGCCCAGGAGCGCGAGTGGCGCGAGCTGCCGGGACGCATCCGCGCCGCAGAGGCCCGGCTAGCCGAGGCCGCCGAGGTTGTTGCGGCCCAACAAGGCTACCTGGAGGACCTGCGCCAGCAAATTCGCCAGCGCAGCCAGGAGTTGGCGGCCACCCGCCAGGCGCTGGAGCAGGCCCACCAGGCGGCGACGCGCCAGGGCGACGAGGTGAGCCGCGCCGAGCGCGAGCGGGGCTGGGTCACTTTGCGGGGCGGACAGGTGACGGGCGAGATGCAGGAACTGGAGACCCGCGAGAGCGCCCTGGCCCAGGAGCGCCAGGCATTGCAGCAGGCGCGGGAAGAGTTGGAGCGCACCCTGCTCGCCTTGCGAGAGCAGGCCGCTGCCGCCCAGAACCAGGCTCTGCGCGAGCGGGTGGGCGAGCTGGAGACCCAGGCCCAGGTGTCGTCTCGCATTACGTCGAGTCTAGAGCGCCTGCTGGCCAGCCATCAGGCCAACCTGGCCGATCTGGAGCGCCAGATGCAGGAGCGCGCCGGCCAACAGACAGCCCTGGCCCTGCGCCAGCAAGAGCTTGTGCAGGGATTGGCGGCAGAGCGGGAGCATCTGCAGGCCCTGGAGCAAGAGCTGGCCGAGACCCGCGCCCGCATCGAGCCGGAACGAGAAAAGCGCGCCGAGCTAGAGCGGGAGCATGGCCGCGTGGTGCAGCAATACAATGACTCTTTGGAGCGCCTGCACGAGGCCGAGACCGGCCACAACCAGGCGCTGCTAGAGCGGGATCGCGCCCGCGACCAGCAGGCCAACCTCAGCGGCGAGATCGAGGAGGCGCTGGGGCCCATTGACCTGCCCGATGTGATCGCCCACCAGCTACGCCTCTCTCTGGATGACAACGTGGTCGAGCTGCCCCGGGTGCCCGTGCTGCCGCCCGGCCTGAACGACGAGATACGCCACCTGCGCTCGCGCCTGCGCCGCATCGGCAGTGTGAATGTGGACGCGCCGCGCGAGTACGAAAAGCTGCTAGAGCGCCAGACATTCCTGCAGAGCCAGGTCTCGGACCTGCGGGGGGCCATCGCTTCGTTGCACGAGGTGATCGAGGAGCTGGACCAGGTGATCGAGCAAGACCTGCGGCGCACGATCCGCGAGGTGGACGAGGGCTTTCGACACTATTTCGAGATCCTGTTCGGCGGGGGCGCGGCCCAGTTGGTGCTCACCGATCCCGATAACATGGCCACCACCGGCGTGGATATCATCGCTTCGCCGCCCGGCAAGCGCGCCCAACGCCTCTCGCTGCTCTCCGGTGGCGAGCGCTCGCTGACCGCCACGGCCCTGCTGTTCGCCCTGTTGCGCGCCAACCCGGTGCCGTTCTGCTTCCTCGACGAGGTGGATGCCGCCCTGGACGAGGCCAACGTGGGGCGTTTTCGCGATCTCTTGCAAGAGCACGCCCTGGGCACCCAATTCGTGGTCATCACCCACAACCGCCGCACCATCGAGGCCGCCGCCACCATCTATGGCATTTCGATGGAGGAGCGGGGCGTCTCGCAGAGCATCTCGCTCCAGGTCGAGGGGCGCGAGGTCTAGCGGCCTCGGGCATCTATTCGGCAGGCTCGTCCAGCTCGGGCATGGGGGGCAGGTCGTCCAGGGAGCCAAGGCCAAAGTATTGCAGGCACTCGAACGTGGTGCCCAGGAGGGCAGGACGCCCGGCCTGCTCCAGGTGCCCCTGGATCTCGACCAGGTTCTTGGCCAGCAGCGTGCGGATGACGCCATCCGAGTTCACGCCGCGAATGGCGTCCACCTGGGCGCGGGTGATGGGCTGGCGATAGGCGATGATGGCGATGGTCTCCATGGCCGCCGGCGATAGCTTGGTGGAGCGATCAATCCCCAAAAAACGCTCGATCAGGGGCGCCGCCTCGCGGATGGTCACCAACTGCACCCGTGGCCCCACCCGCGCCACGCAGACGCCCCGCTCTCCCGACCTGGCGATCAGCCGCTCGATAGCCTGCTGCACGCTTTCGGGGTCGGTCTCCAGGGCATGGGCCAGATCGGCCACGTTGGCGGGTTCATCGGCGACGAACAGCAGCGCCTCTATCAGCCGATCCAGCGAGCAGTCGTTACTTGGTTCCACCTATCGCTCCACCATGAATCCTTCGGTCGCTATCGGGCGCACAGGGGCCCTCGCCGAAACCGACGAGGGCCGTGGGGCATCGCTATCGGGGCTAGCGAGATCAGCCGCGCGCCGAATCCTCTGCCTCGGATTCGTCCGTCTCTCCCGCGGCATCGAGGTCTTGCGGCTTGAGATCGAACTCGTCCTCGGCGCCTGGCGTATCCAGGTCAACGGGGGACTTGCGCTCGATGGTGGGCTCCACCCAGCCGGTCACAGGCGGCATCTCGGTGAGGGTCGTCTCCACCCGGGGGCGCACGGGCTCGGGCCGGGGCTGCGCCGCGGGCTTGGCGGCCTGAGGCTCCTCGCGGCGCGCCGGCGCTGCGGGCTCGCTCCACTGGGCTTGGGCCGCACCGGGGGCCAGGGTGCCGCGTGGGAACGGCTCGTGGGCCACATTGACCTCGACCTTGCCGCGAATCTTGACGCCCAACTGCCCCTCGACGATCTCATGGGCCAGGTCCACGATCTGCTGGGTGACGTTCGGGACATTGACGGTAGGGCTGGTGCGCAGATCCACGATCACCCGCACGTCCTTGCCCGTACTGACGATGCGAGGGCGCACATCTCGAATGCCGGGCAACTCGTCAATGCGGTATTCGAGGCTGTGCACCACCGAATCCACACCGATACGGGCTCTGCCGCCGCTCTCGGAGCGGATCAGCACCGACTTTTTGCGGGTGCGCCGGATCTCGAGATAGAGCAATACGAGGAGCAAGACCAAAAAGGCGGCCAGCACGGCCACATACCAGAGGTACAGGTCCTCGGCGTAGAGCAGAAACTCTTGCAGGGCCTCCAGATTCGTGACAGAGATGCGCACCACCTCATAAGGCGCCAAGAGCAGCGCCACCGTCAACGCGGCGAACAGCAACAGCAAGGCGATGATGACAACCTTGTTAAAAGCGTTCATAGGGCCCTCCTTGGCGCGAAACGGACCACGATCCTGCGTTCATTATACATGCTAGCGGCGGGGACGTCTACCTCGTGACTGTTCATTGGTTGGTGAAAAGTTGTATAATGAGTCAAACGTCGTGCCTGTTCGATCCATTCGGCCGGCGGAAAGAGACATTATGCGCCTACTCATGATCCTACCTCGTGTGGAGCCGGACC